>OHOJ01000104.1_pt1 | contig 39024 bp, 27 predicted proteins | sample 1569791 | NCBI WGS metagenome assembly OHOJ01 (sample SAMEA3879542, study PRJEB24766) | human gut metagenome | biome: human-associated habitat; feature: feces | place: USA | collected 1985/1987
CCCTGTCGAACCTCATCGCCATCCGCATCAAGTCGAAGTTTGGCCGTTTGAGCAACCTGTGCGGCGCCACCGTCGCCGGGACTGGCGCGGCCTGCGGCATTACATACCTGCTGGGCGGCGGCTACCATGAGATATGCTGCGCTATCCAGAACATGGTGGGCAATGTCACCGGCATGGTGTGCGACGGCGCAAAGGCCGACTGCGCCCTGAAGATCTCCACCTGCGTCAATGCCGCCTGTCAGGCAGCGGCCATGGGTACCCGCGGCGTCCGCGTCCAGAGCACCGACGGCATCGTGGAAGAGAACGTGGAGCGCACGCTGGACAACTTCGCCATCCTCAGCACCCACGGCACCAGCGACAGCGTCATCCTCGATCTGATGCTCAACAAAGAACATGCTCCGGACGCCGAATAAGCGTCCTCGAAAAACCCTGGCAAGCCTGCATCCGCATCCTGCAAAAAACACCCTGCGCCCGAAGCGCAGGAGAATTAGGGGTAAATTATTATGAAAAAGCTATTCGATAACCTGCCGTTCCGGCTGCTTCTCGGTATCATCATCGGCGTCATCCTGGGCCAGGTCTTCCCGGAGAGCGTCATGAAGGTGGTTGTCACCTTACAGTATATCATGGGTCAGCTCATCACCTTCTGTGTGCCGCTCATCATCATCGGCTTCATCGCCCCGTCCATCACCAAGCTGGGTAAGAACGCTTCCCGCCTGCTGGGCGTGGCGATCGTGATGACGCTGTTTTTCCGCGAAAAAAATTCCGTCTGGCTGCTGGTTGCGATCCTCATCTCACTGGTGGGTGTGGCGCTGCTTTCGTGGGGCGATATCGGCGGTCCGCAGAGCGACCGTGCCATCGTCGGCGTCGGGTTCGCGGGAGCGACCGTGCTGACCTACACGATCTATATCGTCGGTGTGAAAAAAAGCCGTATTTCCCGGCTCGATCCGATGATCCAGGCTTTTTATGTCCTGCTTTTCAGCGCCTGCTTCTTCCTCGTGTACGCTCTGTCCACGACCGGTGCTCCGCTGCCCGGCAAGTGGCATCTCTGGCAAAACCTCCTGTTGCTGGCCCTGGTGCCGACCGTTGTATCCAACCTGACGCTCGTTCTGGCAATCAAGGAGATCGGTTCTACGATGACATCGATCCTCGGTTCGATGGAGCCGCTGACGGCAGTACTCGTCGGGGTGCTGCATTTCGGGGAGAAGTTCGGCCTCGACAGTGCCTCGGGCCTGATACTGATTATCACGGCGGTCATCATCGTCATTCTTCAGGCCAAGAAAAAAGAACATCCGCAAACCCTCCCGCACGAAAGCATCCATTAGCTTCGGCAGTAACGGCTGCGGAGGAAACCTTCCGACAAGGAGCGACGGACTACCGCTCCTTTTTTTCAGGCCGCTTGGGAAACCACCCTTTTTCGACCCGCTTGCGCTGTTCGAACAATTCGCCGATACTCCAGAACGAAGAGGCGCCCCAGACTGCCAACAAGGTGGACCAGACGATGTTTTCGACCAGTACGGAACCGATGACCGCCGCGATTCCCATCAGGAGGAAAATCCACCAGATCCGCACTCCGAAATAGTATTCGCCTTTAGTCACCAGCGGATGAAAAATACCGATGATGAGAAACGTGGCGACACCGATCATGATGCCGGCCAGATGATATTCCATCAAAAATTCCATAGTTCAACTCTTCTTTGTTTTTCCGAACAAAATACGTGCCCCGTCGGAAAGACAGACACGGAACACGCTGCAGGAAATGTCCCGTCGATGAGCAGTTCGTTCGCTGCAAAGATACGATTAAGCCGAGGGCAAAAACAAATTTATTTGTACTTTGCCGAGGCGGAGTATCTAAGACGAAGTCAAAGATTGGGATTAAGCTTCGGCAAAAGCAAATTTTATTTGCATTTTGCCGAAGCGGGACGGAGTCAAAGATACGGAAAGCCGAGAGAAAACGGGAATTTGTTCACAGTTTTCCGGGGCGCATCCTATCTTCTACAAAGATAGATGCGGGATTGCACGTAAAGATTTCCGGGCCAAAATCCTATCCGTCGCCCTCAAAATATAATCCCCGGCAAAACAAAATTGGTTTGTTCGACCGGGGTGTTATATCGAGATGCGCTGCCTAACGCCGGTATTTGAGCCGCAGGCTGTTGGCTACCACGCTGACGCTACTCAACGCCATGGCTGCCCCGGCGATCATCGGGTTCAGCAAAAAGCCGCTGACAGGGTAGAGCGCCCCGGCAGCGACCGGTATGCCTACGAGGTTGTAGATAAAGGCCCAGAAGAGGTTCTGGCGGATCGTTCGAACCGTCTGCTTGGAAAGCTGAATCGCCTCCGGAATCTTCCGGAGGTCGGACGAGATGATGGTCATCTGCGCCACGTCCATCGCAATGTCGCTGCCCCCGCCCATAGCGATACTCAAGTCGGCCTGAGCCAGCGCTGCACTGTCGTTGATACCATCGCCCGCCATCGCCACCTTATGACCGAGGGTTTGCAGACGCTTGACGAACGCGGCCTTGTCCTGCGGAAGTATTTCGGCCTCGAAATGCCGGATACCTGCCTTTTCCGCGATATGACCGGCCACAGCTCGGCTGTCGCCCGTCAGCATATAAACGTCGATCCCGGCGGCTTGCAGTTCGCGCACGGCCTCTACGGAGCTATCCTTGATGCGGTCGGCGATCGCCGCGACAGCCAGGGCTTGCTCCGAATCGGCGAACCAGACGATGCTCTTGGCTTCTGCCGACAACCGCTGCGCTTCGATATTCAACTCTTTGCCGACGACGATTCCCTGCTCGTCGAGCAGCCGGCGGCTGCCGGCGAAGTAACGCACGCCATCGACCGTACCTTCTATGCCTTTTCCGGTAAGGCTTCCGAATCGTTCGACGTTCAGCGTCGGCACACCTGCAAAATAGTGCACGACGGCATCGGCAAGCGGATGTTCCGAGAGTTTTTCCAGGCTGAAAAAGACGGCTTTCGCCCGGTCGTCCCCGTTCGCCCAGACAATGTCGGTAACGACGGGTTTCCCTTCGGTCAGTGTACCCGTTTTGTCCATTACTACCGTGTCGATTTTTCCGGCCGTCTCCAGACTTACGGCGTCCCTGATCAGAATTCCTTTCTCGGCCCCTTTGCCGATGCCGACCATGACGGCCGTCGGAGTAGCCAGTCCCAATGCACACGGACAGGCGATAACCAGTACGGTCACAGCTGCCAGGATTCCGTGCGTCAGGCCTCCCGACGGATCGAAAACCAACCACAGGACGAAAGAGAGCAGGGCGATGCCGATGATCGCGGGGACGAATATGCCGGCGATTTTGTCCGCCAGCTTTTGCACGGGAGCCTTGCTGCCCTGCGCCTCCTGGACCATGCGGATAATCTGAGCCAGCATCGTCGCGGCTCCGACCTTCTCCGCCCGAAAGTGGAAGCTGCCCTTCTGGTTGATCGTTCCGGCGAAAACTTTCGTTCCGGGCTCCTTATGCACGGGAAGCGGTTCGCCGCTCAACATGCTTTCATCGACATAGGAGTCGCCTTCGCAAACCGCACCGTCCACGGCGATCTTCTCCCCGGGTCGAACGGCCAGGAGATCGCCGACCCGGATGCGGCTGATCGGAATCTCCGTCTGCGTACCGTCCGCAGCGACGACGATCGCATTTTTTGGTTGCAGACCGATCAGCTTTTTCAGCGAAGCGGTGGTATCGCCTTTAGCCTTCTCTTCGAGCGTGCGCCCCAGCAGGATGAAGGCGATGATCACCGCCGCAGCTTCGAAATAGACGTGAGGTTCCACTCCCCGCGAGAGCCAGAACTCCGGAAAAACGAGGTTGAACAGACTGAACAGGTAGGCGATGCCCGTACTCAATGCGACCAGCGTATCCATCGTGGCCGAACGGTGGCGCAACTGCTGCCAGGCATTCACGAAAAATCCGCGTCCCAGCCAGAAGACGACCGGAGCGGACAACAGCGCCATAATCGCACCGCCGTAGGGCATATCCATAAAGAACATACCGATCACGACCACCGGAATCGCCAGCACGACAGCCCAGAAAGCCCGCCGTTTCAGGTCCCGGTACCGCTCCCGGTTCATCCGCTCCAACTCGTCGGGCGTGTCATCATCCGAATCGGCGAGCATGTCGTAACCGCCCTCCTGCACGGCTTGCCGGAGTCTTTCCGGCGAGGTCTGCATCGTGTCGTATTCGACCGCTGCGGTCGAAGCCGCCAGATTGACGGAAGCCGCGACGACGCCCGTCTGGGCATTGAGAATTTTTTCCACACGTGCAGCACATCCGGCGCAGTGCAGCCCCGCAAGGGGAAAAGTCCGTTTTACATATTTACCTTTCGACATACTTTTTGATTTTTTACAGACAGGGACGAGCACGGAATATCCGCACGCCCTTCGTGTCCTTTCGATACAAAGATCGGGACAAAAAGGGCGGAAGGCGTTATATAATTCCGGATACTATTTACAAGATTTCGGAACGACCGGCGGATTACACCTTGTCCAGCGGTTTGCGACGGTTCTCGCCGATCTTCCGGAAATGGCTGGGCGTAAGTCCCGTCACCTTCTTGAACTGGGCGCTCAAGTGGGCCGTACTCGAATAGTTCAGCTTGTCGGCAATCTCGCCGAGCGACAGCTCGCCGTAAGCCAGCAACTCCTTCACCCGTTCGATTTTCTGTGCGATGAAGTATTGTTCGATCGTCGTGTTTTCGATCTCCGAAAACAACGAACTCACTGCCCCGTAATCCTGATGCAACCGGTCCGCGATATAATCCGAGAGGTTGGTCCGCAAAGCGGCGTCCTTCTCCCGCACCAGCTCGATGACCGTATTCTTCACCCGCTCGACGGTCTGCTTGCGGCGGTCGTCGATCAACTCGAACCCGACGGCGCGGAGCGCTTCGTCCAACTCCTTTCTTCGCTCGGCAGTCAGTTCTGCGGGCAGCACGGCTTCGCCGAGAACGACCGACGAGGCCTCGATCCCCGCCTGCCGCAAAATATCGCGCACGACCAGAATACAGCGGGGACAAACCATGTTCTTAATGAAGAGTTTCATCGGCAACGGAAAGAATTTGTCGATGACAAAGATACGATTAAGCCGAGTGCAAAAGCAAATTTATTTGCATTTTGCCGAGGCGAAGTATCTAAGACGAAGTCAAAGATTGAGGAAAAGCCGAGGCATATCGGCAGGTTACGGTAGAGTAGGTCGATATTCGGTGAATCGAAATATACAATCAAAAAATAAATAACATTTGACAGGCTTGCATAACTGTCAATTTTTATTTAATTTAGTCATAAAAAGATGGTTTTATACTATGTATGACGCCTTTATTTGATACTATAACGCTTTCTATGATAAAACGCCTTACCTTCAGCTTACTCCTGACCTGTTTGTATGTTCCCTGTTTTTCCCAGGAACGCTTCGTTGTCCGGGGCCGTATTCTCGATGCGGAATCCGCTCCGGTTCCTTATTGTTCGGTCAGCATTCTCGAATCGCGCGACTCCACGGTCCTCGGAGGCGCCGTTTCCGACACGGAAGGCCGTTACAGCCTGCATTTCGAGCAGGCGGGCCGCTATCTGCTCTGCTACGACCATCTGGCCTACGAATCCTGCTACCGAACGGTAGAGGTTCCGGAGGCGCAAACCCTGCCCGATGTGATTCTACGTCCGGCCAGCCGACATATCGACGAGGTGGTCGTGGTGGCCCGAAATACCGAATACAGGGCAGGCCGCTACGAAGTCAATATGTTGGGTAATCCGATCGTCCGCAACCGGTCCGTGATGCAGGTGCTGGATCTGCTGCCGGGCCTCCGAGTCTCCGGAAACACCTTGTTCATCAAAGGGACTCCGGTGTCGGTCGTCTATATCGACGACCGGTTGGTGACGGATCTCGGGGAGCTTTCCGCCCTTCGTGCCGAAGACGTGAAAAGCGTGGAGGTCCAGAACAAGACGGGAGCGGCCTATTCCGCCACGACTTCTGGCGGTATCGTCCGTATCCGGCTCAAGAAACTCGCCGCAGGCAGTTTTTACGGCAACGTATCTTCCTCCGCGTCCGTTTCCCGCGACGGATATTCTACGGGACTCGCCCTGCCGTTCTCGGCCCAGTGCGGACGATTGGGAATATATATATGTGTCGGGTTCCTATGGGGAGAACGAAACGCTCGACCGCACCTATTCCGAATTTCGCAATTCGGGATACTCGCTCGATTCGGAGGACCGGGGGCGGATCACCTCCCGGAATATCCGCGAACTTCTGAGCCTGGTTTACAAGATAAACGACCGCCATTCGATCGGTCTCGGGGGACAGATTTTCATGGGAGCGAGCGACCCGTCCAATACGGTGCACACGACCTCTGCGGGATTGGCCTGGGGCGATGTGCCGCCGCAGATGCCCGAAGCCGGATATACGCTCTACCGCTACGGGGGCACGCTCTACAACCGGCAGTATCAGGGGTCGCTGAATTATATCTTCCGTTTCGACACGTTGGGTTCCCGGCTCTCTTTCAAGGCCGACTACCTGCACCAGAACGTCGATCGGAATTACGACTACGACACGCGCGATTTTTCCCGGCCGGAGGATGCGGAACCCTTCTCCACGGAGTTGCGGCGCGAGCGCTACAAGCTGCTGGGACATCTGTTCGCGTCCCGGCTCGACCTGAACAAGAATTTTTCGGAAGAGCGCAGCTTCAGCGCGGGGTTGAGCTATGATTTGCGGTATGCGGACAACAACGCTCCCGTGCATCGCTTCGAGGAGGAAGAGTGGATCCCGGACCCGAAGATGAGTACCTGGTTTATCGACCGCACTCAAAGCACGGGTGCCTACACCCAATGGGCCGACGCCTACGGCAAGTTCTCCTATCAGGCGGGCCTGCGACTGCAATGGGACCGCATCGCTTACCGGAATGCCGAAAATACGGGCTACGAACATCGTGACTACTGGCGACTGTTCCCGGAACTCAGCCTGGCCTACACGTTCAACCCGGAAAAGGGCACCAATATCAATCTCGACCTCTATCGGTCCAGCGGCCGGCTGCCCGACAACAACGCCCTGAGTCCCCGCCGGGTCTGGCAGTCGCAATACAGTTATACCGTAGGCAACGAAAATCTCGAACCCGGCTGGGGGTACGACATCGACCTGAGCTATACGCTGCGCAACAAACTGACGATCTCTTACGGAGGTACGTGGTCGCGCGGCAGTGAAACGATGACTTTCTATGACCCCGACGATCCGAACATCGTCTATACGACGAAGGTGAACGGGGAACACGGCTCGGCGCATAATATCTGGATCGATTATACGACATTGGTAACCAAATGGTTCCGAGTGAAATCTTTCATTCACGGATATTGGTATCGGAGAGAGGTGGATGGCGACTGGCAGGCTTCGTACAGTGCCGGAGGTGGGATGTTCAGCCTTTCCCTTATGTTCCAGCCGCATCCCTCGATGATTATCTATCTGGACGGAGGCGTCGAGCTGCCCCAAAAAAGATTGGAAACCTGGCAAAATTCCTATTGGGCTTTAGCTGCCGGAATAACCAAATCATTCTGTAAAGACAAACTGTATATATCCCTCGACGTGAACAATATCCTTTCGACCAAACTGAAAAAGGAAACGGTACGCTGGGACAACTCCTACTATTCCGTCCTGCGGCAACCTCGGGGACACAGAAGTCTGCGGCTGGTCTTTTCGATCGGCTACCGGTTCAACCGAAATGCCAAAAAGAGCGTATCGACCGTGCAAACGTTACGAGATCCGGAAGAAATTCTGAAATAGGCCGCTCAAGACCCGTATTCGAATCCAGTGCGCAAGACGTGCTTTCCGAGAACCGTATTTTGTGAAACTTTTCCGCTCGATATATGAATAGTGGAATTGGCATCGCTTTTCTCCCCGGCAATCCGAAGCATTTCGGCGCTTTCACATCTGCCGCAAAAACCAAAAAAATTACGGACGGCTGCATCCGGCAGCCGCCCGTAAAAAATTCCGCCCTCCGAAATCAGAAGTTGTAGCGCACCATCAGATTGACCCGATTGGCATGGCCCTTCATTCCGTCCATATTTTCGCGGGTGCCGTACAGGTATTCGGCCGCAAGCTGACAGCAGGGGGCCAAATCCCAGAAAATATTGCCGAAGACATACTGACCGCGACGGTATTCGTCATCGGCATAGGCCCCGTTCCTGCGGCAAACCTCCGCCATGGAATAACCGCCCGAAATGGCGAGTTTGTTCGGAACGAGGTCGATTTGCGCAGCCGCCTGCCAACCGTACATCGGCATAGTCTGAATACTCCTCGGATTGTGAGGATTGGGTGTAAAATCCAGTCCGATGCCCGATAAATCTTGGATGTAGGGAGTGATGCCCTCGCCGTACACACCGTTGAAGAAGAGTTGCAGGGGACCCGCTACTTTGATATTTCCGCTGGCCTGGACGCCCCAGCCGAAGAGCGAAGTATTGTTACCCGTCGATTCGTTGTGCAGATACATATCGCGGAAAACGGCCGATGCCCGGAAATGGCTCTCCTTGTTCCGGCCCCAATTCACCTGCATATAAACCGGGAAATCAGGTACGCGCTGCGGAATCGAAGCGAACGAATCGCCGTAGGTGCCGCTTACGTTCGGTAGCTCGGCGGCAACGCCGAATTTCAGAATATCGCGGTAGATCGAATGCTCGTAACGGATCATCGTCGAGAAAAAGTAGTTATAGGCATTGGGACCCTGGAAGTCGATCGTATTGGGAGCGGCGTTCAGGTCGCAGAACGTCGTTACGTCGCGTCCGAACGTGAACCCTTTGAACGATACGTAAGCCGACCGGATACGGGGCGTATAACTGTTGGTTCCTCCGCCGCGGAAGTCCGTACTGAAATAGAGGGTGACACGGCCCAGTTTTTTCGAATTGGCGATGGCCTTCAGAAATATGCGGGAGGTAGTTCCGTCCAGGCCGAATTTCTGACGGGTGGCATAGGTGCCGGGAACGGCGATCGTGGCCGGAATGAAATCCTGTGCTCCGGAGATTCCGTCGAAGTCATACGACGCACGCAGAGTCACCTGGCCGCCGAGCGAGAAGGAGAATTTGTTCTGCTTGGTGGCGAAGATGAAGTGAGGCAGTTCATCCTGCTGGAAACCGGGATGATGGGTTTCGATATAATCCCGAATGGCATTGTCGATTGCCAGTTGGTTCAATACGGCCGCTTCGAGCAAGGCCTCTTCGTCTGCAGGCGGTTGAGGTGCATTGACGGAAACCAAATAAACCGTCGGAGAGTATTCGCCGGTCTTTACGCTGTCCTTACGGATCTGGTAGGTCTGGGCCGAAACCGAGGCCGCAGAAACCGCCAGCAACATTGCGATTAAAAGTCGAAAAATTTTCATAAGCAATAAAATTAAATTATTCCGATAATGGCGGATGCCATCTATATATGTATATTACGATTTTGGAAGTCAGACAATTGGTATTTGCCCGAAACGTGGCAAGTTATATGCCAAAATACCCGGCAAGAACAGGTGCAGCAGGTCGGAAAGCGGGATCCTCCAGCCTGCGAGCCGGACCGGTCACGGCATCTGCCAGACGTTCGAACCTATTCCCGAAGTCTTCGGACGGATGTCGGTCTCCTTTCCCTAAATAAAATTCCCTCAAAAAGTGTAAAAAATGAACAGAAGGCGTTGGCAAATCCTGCAAATCGGATAAACTAACGGCGAAATAGTTATTTCCGAAACGGTCGCTATCCGATATTTTTGTATTTTTGTAAAAACATATTTTTCATATGAAACATAAGTTAGTGATAGCAATGACTGCGGCAACGCTGTTTCTGGTCGGGTGCGGGCAGCGGCAACATACGGAACAGGTAACGCTCGTGCGCATCGATACCGTAAAAACAGCGAATACCTGTGATATTCTCGAATTTCCCGCCCGAGTACAGGCTGCCGGAGAAGTTCACCTCGCATTCAAGATACCCGGAACCTTGCAACGTATTTATGTCGATGACGGAGCTTTTGTCCGTCAGGGTGAACTTGTTGCCGAAATGGATCCGCGCGATTACGAACTTCAGTTACAGGCGGTCGAAGCCGAATATTTGAGTATCAAGGCCGAAGCCGAACGTGTAATGGCGCTTTACGACCAAAACGTCGCTACCGCCGATGCTTACGACAAAGCGCGATACGGGCTGCAACAGATTACGGCGAAATACGAGAACGCCCGCAACCAATTGGCCGATACGAAACTGTATGCTCCTTTCGACGGCTACGTGAAGCGTCGGCGCTTCGACCCTCCGACGGTCGTAGCGGCCGGAATGCCGGTCATCACGTTCCTGTCGGGCAAGAATCCCGAGGTCGAACTTTTCATTCCGGCATCGACTTACATTCGCCGTCGGGAGATCGCTTCGTTTGCGGCGGTGTTCGATTTTCTGCAAGGGCAAAAAATTCCGCTGCGTCTGCTCCATGTCGATCCGAGCGCCAATGCCAATCAGCTTTACGCCGTGCGGTTGGCACTGCCCGTGAATACGGAGATCGCGGCGACACCCGGCATGAACGCAACGGTCGAAGTCGCCATGCGGCAGGAAACGGAGGCATCGGTAGAGATTCCTGCATCAGCTCTGTTCAGCAACGGCGACAAGACGAGTTACGTGTGGATTTACCGACAGGACGGGACGATCGCACGCCGACGGGTCGAAGTAGTCCGTCTGCATACGGACGGAACGGCGACGATAGCGGATGGTCTGAACGAAGGCGAACGGATCGTCGTGGCCGGAGTTCATAAATTGACGGAAGGCCAGCGGGTCGCACCGCTTCCTGCTCCGTCGAAAACCAATGAAGGAGGGCTGCTATGATCGACTTGGGCAAATGGGCTTTCGGACACAGCAAGCTCGTCTATTTTCTGTTGGCGGTACTGTTGGTAGGCGGTCTGAAATCGGCCTACGACATGGGAAAACTCGAAGATCCCGAAGTCAAGGTAAAAATCGCCATGGTGGTCGGGGTTCGTCCGGGAGCGTCGGCGCACGAAATGGAACTGGAAGTGACCGACCCGCTGGAAAAGGCGATCCGTACCGTCGGAGAGGTGGACAATACGCAGAGTTGGTCGTACAACGACCTCTGCATCATACAGGTAGAACTCAAAAGTACGACGCCCGATGACCGGCTCGAACAGTGTTGGGATATGCTGCGGCACAAGGTTTCCGATGCGGAAGCGTCGTTGCCCGGCGGTACATCCGTGACGGTTCAGGACGATTTCAGTCTGGTTTACGGTATGTTTTACGCCCTGACCGCCGAAGGCTTCAGCGAAAAACAGCTCGCCGACTATGCCGGACTGATCCAGCGCGAATTGACCGATCTCGACGGCGTGGCCCGGGTGGAGCTTTACGGAAAGCGCGAGGAGAGTATCGATATTTCGCTGCGTGCGGACCGAATGGCGACACTCGGCATTTCGCCAACAGAAGTACTCGCCACCCTGAACGGACAAAACGGCACTTTCTATGCCGGTTACTACGACAACGGGGATCAACGCGTGCGCGTAACGGTCACCGATAAGTCGCGTACGGTCGAACAGATCCGCAACATGGTCATTCAGGGCCATGAAGATGACCAGTTGCGTCTGGGGGATATTGCGACCGTAGAGAGCGGCTATACGGAACCCGTACGCAATTCGATGACCTATAACGGTGAACATGCCGTCGGTATCGCCGTAGCCGCCGCCTCGGGAACCGACATCGTAAAGGTCGGCAATGCGGTCGAACGGCGGCTCGCCGAATTACAGGAGGAACGTTTTCCTGCAGGCGTCGCTTGCCACAAGGTCTTCTATCAACCCGAACGGGTAACAGGGGCCCTCTCCACTTTCTTCATCAATCTGGTCGAATCGGTATTGATCGTCATCGCGATTCTGATGATTACGATGGGGTTCCGCAGCGGCGTAATCATCGGATTCAGTCTGCTTACGATCGTCATCGGCACGTTTCTGCTGCTGGGTATGACCGGCGGCACGATGCAGCGGGTTTCACTGGCGGCGTTCATTCTCGCAATGGGGATGCTGGTGGACAATGCGATCGTCATAGTAGATGGTATTCTGGTCGATCTGAAGCTGGGCAAGCCGCGCCGCGAAGCGATGTGCGCCATCGGTCGTAAAACCGCCATGCCGTTGCTCGGAGCTACGGTCATTGCCATCCTCGCATTTCTGCCCGTTTTCCTTTCGCCCGATACGGCAGGCGTCTATGTGCGCGATCTGTTTATCGTGCTGGCGGCGAGTCTGCTGTTGAGTTGGGTCCTGGCTCTGGTGCACGTGCCGCTGATGGCGAATCGGCTTTTGAAGCAACCGTCGAGGACCGAGGGAAGCGGTAAACTGTATGACAGCACGTTGTATCGTCGTTTCGGCGATCTGCTTCGCTTCGGTTTGCGGCACCGTATCGCGGCCCTGTCGGTCATTCTCGTTCTGCTCGGATTGAGCGTCTGGGGATTCCGGTACGTGCGGCAGGGATTCTTTCCCGATATGGTTTACGACCAACTCTATATCGAATACAAATTGCCCGAAGGTACGAACTCCACACGGGTTGCCGCCGACCTGCGGGAAATCGAAGCGTACCTTAAGACTCGTCCCGAAATCCGGAACGTTGTTGCGTCCGTGGGCGGGACGCCGGCACGGTATAATCTGGTGCGCAGTATCGCCACGCCGTCGCTCTCTTACGGAGAATTGATCGTCGATTTCGAATCGCCCGAATCGCTGGTGGAAAACATGGATGTCATTCAGGAGGATCTTTCGGCCCGTTACCCCGACGCGTACGTCAAGGTGAAGCGTTATAATATCATGTTCAAAAAATACCCGATCGAAGTGCAATTTTCCGGACCCGATCCGGCGGTACTGCACCGGTTGGCGGATTCCGCACGAATGATTATGGCGCGCACGCCCCAGGTTGCGCAGATCACTACCGGTTGGGAACCTGCGGTTCCCGTTTTGGCGGTGGATTACCACCAGGCGGCCGCCCGTCGCGCCAACCTGAGCCGCCAGGATATCGCCACCTCGTTGCTGACGGCCGAAGGCGGTATTCCCGTCGGGACGTTCTACGAAGGAGTACATCGCAATACGATCTATCTCAAATGTACGGCGGCCGACGGCTCGCGCATCGACAATTCGGAGAACGTACCCGTTTTCCCGATGCTCCCGAATGTAAATGCGCTGCTTGACGACGAGCTGGTGGGAAGCCTTCAGACCGGCACGCTCGACAAAGGCGATATCATCCGAAGGCTGGCGCAGACCATCCCCCTCGGGCAAGTCGGACGGGGTGTCGGCATTCGCTGGGAAGATCCGGTCATTCCGCGCTATAACGGTCAGCGCATGCAGAGCGTGATGTGTTCCCCCGCACCGGGTGTTGAAACCGAGGCGGCACGACAAACTATTGCCGAACAGATCGAAGACATTCCGTTGCCGACCGGCTATTCGATACGCTGGGATGGTGAAAAAGGGGCCCGTGACCAGACGATGTACTGGCTTTTCAAACAGGTCCCGCTGGCCGTAGTACTCATCATCGCTGTTCTGATTCTCTTGTTCGGCGACTATCGCAAGCCGACGATCGTGTTGTGCTGCATTCCTTTATTGGCCGTCGGCATCGTCGGAGCAATGTTGCTGACCGGAAAGACGTTCGACTTCTGCGCCATTGTGGGTGCGTTGGGATTGATGGGCATGCTGATTAAAAATTGCATCGTATTGTTGGACGAAATCGGCCAGCGGTGCAGCGGCGATACCGACCTCATAGCCGGACTGGTCGTCAGCGCCCAAAGTCGTCTGCGGCCTGTGATGATGGCTTCGCTTACCACCATTCTCGGTATGATTCCGCTGCTCGGCGATGCGATGTTCGGTTCAATGGCTGCGACGATCATGGGCGGACTGTTCTTTTCGACCATCGCCACGTTGTTGTTTCTGCCGATACTTTACGCCCTGTTTTTCAAAATCAAAACGAAATAATACGATTCGGCCGCAGGCCATACCTTACCGTTCGTGCCGCACCGATGCGGCGCGAACGGTGTCGATATTCGACGAGCGCATCGAACAACTGCAACACAATGTTCGCCCGATCTTCGGCGCAGGGCAGAACGACGGGTGCAAACGGACCCGGCTTTCACTATCTTTGAAGTACTCCGCTGCGGCAAGACGCAAATAAATTTGCTTTTGCGCTCGGCTTAATCCCAATCTTTGACTTCGTCTTAGATACTCCGCCTCGGCAAAGCACAAATAAATTTGTTTTTGCCCTCGGCTTAATCGTATCTTTGCAGAAGATAGGAGGCGGTTCGGCAATCTGTACGTGCCAATTCGTGCGATTGCCATCATCTTATTATCTTTGCAAAAACGATTCCGTCCGGTCGATCTGTCGATAAAATGCCAGAGAGCGACTGAACGCGATAACGAAAAAATCGAGCTATATGATCTGGTTTCTGCTTCTCCTCTCCCTGCTTTTTGCCGGGGTGGACTTTCTCTTCTACCGGGTGCGGATGCGTCGGCATTCCGAGCGCCTTCGCCGCGCCTTCGTCTGGTTCGCGGTGTTTTCGGATGCGCTTCCGATCGTCGTGGTGCTGCTGCTCAAGGCCGTACCGGACAATACGACGGGCTGGATGCAGGCAGCCCAATGGTTTACCTTCGTCTTCCTGTTGCTGATCGGCTGTCGTTACGGCTATTATTTCGGTTTGTTGTTCGATCGGCATCGGAGTTTCAGTCGGGTAGGGGCGCTCTTCGCTGTCGGATGTGCCGTATGGCTCGTATGGGGAGCGGCTTGGGGCAGACAAGCCCTGCGGGTGAACGAAGTCGAAATCCGGACCGCAGCACTGCCCGCCGCATTCGACGGATTCCGGATCGTGCAATTCTCGGATCTGCACATCGGCACGCTCGTGCGGCCGGAACGGGAGATGAACCGGCTCGTGGATACGATCAATGCGCTGCGACCCGACCTCGTCGTCTTCAGCGGCGATTTGGTCAATGTCCGCTCCACGGAACTCACATCGGACGTATTGGCTATTCTGGGAAGGCTTCGCGCCCCGTACGGTGTCATCTCGACCCTGGGCAATCACGACGTGGGACTTTATATCAAAGATACCGTCGCCCTGCCGCGTGCTGAAAACAACCGGCAGGTAATCGACCGGCAGCGGAAGATCGGGTGGCGGATGCTGCTGGATTCGACCCTCTACCTGCGCCGGGGCAGCGATTCGATTTCGGTGACGGGCATCTCGTTCGATCCCACGCTGCAAAAATTCCGACATTCGTTCGATCTTCCCGAAATATCCCTCGCAACCGCTTACGAAGGCATGCCGGAGGGTATGTTCAACCTGACGGTTTCGCATCTGCCGCAACTGTGGCCCAATATCACCGCCCTCGGTCGCGGAAACCTCACGCTGGCAGGGCACGTGCACAGTATGCAGATCAAGGGACATCTCTTCGGACGGGCGTTCTCTCCGGCACAACTGATGTACGACCGTTGGAGCGGGCGCTACGACGATGCGGCCGGCAATACGCTCTACATCAACGACGGAATCGGATACGTCGGTTTTCCGATGCGGCTCGGCGCCGATCCTGAAATCACCCTTTTTACGCTGAAAAAATGAAAGTGACCGTTTCCACCGCCGTTTCTGCGGACGGATATCTGGACGACCGTTCGCCCGACCGCCTGATCCTCTCCACGCCCGAAGACTGGGCCGAAGTGCATCGCCTCCGGGCTGCTTGCGACGCTATTCTGGTCGGGGCCGAAACCATCCGGCGGGACAATCCCTCGCTGTTGGTAGGCGACGAAGTTCTTCGTCGGGAACGAATCGACCGGGGGCTTTCACCCGATCCGGTCAAGGTAACGCTGACCGCTTCGTGCCGGCTCTCGCCGGAGGCCAATTTCTTCACCCGGGGAGATCAGGATACCCGCCGCAGAGATCACGGCTGCTCTGATCGTTACCGAACTTGAAAAACGGGGACTTCGCTCCCTGCTGGTCGAAGGAGGAGCTGCGACGCTCCGGATGTTCTTCGCCGAAAATCTGGTCGATACCTTCCGGCTGGCTGTCAATCCGGCCGTAAAAGTGGGGGATCCCCGGGCACCCCGTTTGGAGATCGGTTCCAATTATCTGCAAACGTCGCATTCGACCGAATCGTTGGGAGGAATGCGGGTCACGACCTATGCGATCAAACCCGACCGGACCGCCGAAGACCGCCGCTACCTGCAAATGGCGATCGACGAAAGCCGCAAATGCACCCCATCGACCTCTTCCTATTGTGTAGGTGCAGTGATTTTAACGACTGACCGAAAGATATTTACGGGTTATACTCACGAAACCTCCCCGACCCACCATGCCGAACAGGAAGCGATTCTGAAAGCGCTTGCAGCGGGTGTCGAACTGCGGGGTGCGACCATCTATTCTTCGATGGAACCGTGCTCCGAACGAAAAAGTGAACCGGAAAGTTGTTCGGAATTGATAATTCGGCACGAATTTCGCCGGGTAGTTTTTGCTCTATATGAGCCGGACTGTTTCGTTTGTTGCCAGGGCGCCCTGAACCTCCGTCGCCACAGGATCGAAGTCAGCGTCGATGACACGCTGTCCGATCAGGTCCGAACGATAAACGCACATATCGGCCATCGATAGGCTTGGCTATTTTTTGTTCTGTTTTACGCCGAATATTGGCCTAAATAGCCACAACAAATTATACGTACGAATATTCGCACTATCTTCGCATAAAAATTTAGAAGACCATTTTATGAACCGTATAATCGTTTCATTTTTCGCTCTGTTAGCTGCCGCACCTCTGGCGGCTCAGGAGCAAACACCCCGGGTACTTTCCCTGGATGAAGCCCTGGAGATCACCCTCTCCGGAAGTCCGGTCATCGAAGCCTCGCGTTACGAAGAAAAAGCCGCCCAGCAGGAACGGCGGGCAGCGATCGGCTTGCGTATGCCGCAAATCAGCGTAGGCGGAACCTACACCTATTTGGGCAAGGACATCGGATTCGACTTCAACGATTTGAAAGGGCCTGTCGGAAACATCACCCACGACATTCTCGGCAGCGGGCTGATCCCGACCGAATTGATCCCCCAGATTCAGCAACTTCTCACCCCGGTCATGGGAGCGGATTGGTTCCTGACATTGCAGGACCGCAGTCTCGGATTCGTCGGAGGGCAGGTAACCCTGCCGATCTATATGGGCGGCAAGATCAACACGGCCAACCGTGCCGCGAAAATCAACGAAAAGACTGCAGTCGAGCAGGGAAACCAAAACCGCAACGCGCTGGTTTCGGAGCTCGTGGAGCGATACTACGGTCTGGCGCTGGCCCGACAGGTCGTCGAAGTACGCCAGCAGGTAGTGGATGGAGTAGGCCAACATCTGAAGGATGCGATCGCCCTCGAACAGAACGGTATGATCCCCCACAGCGAACGTCTTTACGTCGAATTCAAGATGGCCGAGGCGGAGCGGGAGCTTCAAAACGCCCGGTTGCAGGTCGAAACCATCGCCAGTGCACTGAATAATACGCTCGGACAGCAGGCAGAGGTTCTGCCCGTAACGACGATGTTCGTACTCGGCAACCTGGAAGACGTAGCCTATTACAAAGACCTGGCGGCCAAGTTCAATCCGCTGCTCAGCCAGGTAGCCCTCAAGCGCCAGTTGGCCAAGGAAGGAGTTCGGTTGCAACGGGCCAATTTCCTGCCGCAGGTCGCGGCGATGGGCGGAGCCTCGTTCTACAACTACCAGGTAACTAAAATAATGCCCCGCTGGGCAGTAGGTGTCGGCGTTAATCTCAAGATTTTCGACGGCCTGAACCGCGAATACAAATATTCGGCGGCAAAACAGACGGTCAAGCAAGTGGAAGTGCTGGAAATGAAAGCCGGCAAGGACATTGCAGTACTGATCGAAAAACTCTACAACCAAATGAACAACTATGCCAACCAGATGAAGTCGATCGACGCTTCGCTCGCATTTGCGGAGGAGTATCTCAAAGCCAAGAATGCGGCATTCCTGGAAGGTATGAGTTCCTCCTCCGACCTGGTGGATGCCGAACTGAATCTCGCCAAGGTGCGCACCGAGCGTATGCAGACCGCCTACAATTACGATGTCGCACTGGCCAAGTTGCTCGAAGCCGCCGGCATCAGCGATGAGTTCATCAGCTACCTGCACCGTACCGACGCCCGTCCCATTCATTTCGACAAAGAGTAAATATAGATAATCTCATGAAAAAAAGTACCATTGTCACGATCATTCTGATTGCCGCCGCTGTCGTGCTGGGCGTCATCTTCATCAGTTGGTATTTACGCAAGGCCACGCCCCTGTACATCCAGGGAACGGTGGAATGTACTACATACAAAGCTTCGTCGAAAGTTCCCGGCCGTATCGAGGAGATGAAAGTAGAGGAGGGACAGCACGTCACCAAGGGCGAACTGCTCTACACGCTCTCGACCCCCGAACTGAATGCCAAGTTGCAACAGGCCGAAGCCGTGAAGAGCGCCGCATCGGCCATGGACCAGAAAGCCCTCACCGGTGCCCGTATCCAACAGAAGGAAGCCGCACTGAATCTCTGGGAAAAAGCCCAGGCAGGACTGTTGTTGGCCCAGAAAACCTTCGACCGCGTGAACAACCTCTATGAACAAGGCGTCGTTCCGGCCCAGAAGCTGGATGAAGCCCGCGCCAACCTGCAGGCGATGCAGGCGACCGAGCGTGCGGCCAAAGCGCAATGCGAACTGGTATTCGACGGAGCCAGCAAGGAGGAGAAAGAGGCGGCAGCCGCCCAGGTACGGCAGGCCGAAGGCGCCGTTTCGGAAGTGGAGTCCTATCTTTCGGATGCCTTGGTTTACGCCCCTGTAACGGGCGAGGTTTCGACGATCATCGCCGAAGCCGGCGAACTGGTCGGAACGGGTTATCCCGTAGTGGCGATTCTCGATATGAGCGACGTATGGGTGACCTTCAACATCAAGGAGGATCTGATGCCCGACATCCATATCGGAACCCGTATGACAGGCTATATCCCGGCCTTGGACCGCAGCGTGGAGTTCGAGGTGACCTATATCGCTGTGCAGGCCGATTTCGCCACCTGGTCCGCAACACGCACGCAGGGCGGCTTCGACATCCGCACCTTTGCCGTCAAAGCCAAACCCACGCAAGACGTGGAATACATCCGGCCGGGTATGAGCGTACTGGTGAACTGGAAAGACATCGCCAAATAATTCAGAAAGGGTAGCGTATGCCGGGCTTTTTCAGCAATACGCTCGCCGTCCTGCGGCGAGAGATCTACCGGGTCGCACGTCAGCCGATGTATTGGCTGCTGACGGTGATTCTGCCGATCGTCGCGTTCGCATTCTTCGCGGTGTTGTTATACAAGGGAGTGGCACGCGACATTCCGATCGCCGTCGTGGACCAGGACAACAGCACCCTCTCCCGCAAAGTGACGCAGATGATCGACGCGACGCCTACGGCTTGGGTCGCTTACGGCGTACAGGGAATGGAAGAGGCCGAACGACTGATGCTTCAGGGCAAGGTCATGGGAATCGTTCTGATTCCCGATTTCTTCGAAAAGAACATTCTCAACAACAGCCAGACCCATCTGGAAAGCTACCTGACCGGCACGAACATTACGGTAAACGGTCTGCTGGCGAAGGATTTGCAAACGACTGTCACCACTTTTACCGCCGGTATCCAGCTGCAACTGCTGATGAAACAAGGGCTGACCGAAAAACAGGCTATGGCGCAACTGATGCCCGTACGGTTCGACAAACATGTGCTATTCAACCCGCATATCAACTACGGCTATTACCTTTCGCCGAGTTTTATGCCGATGATGCTTCTGATCTTCACGATCATGGCGACGATTTTCGTCATCGGAACCGAACTCAAGAACGGCACGGCCAGGGAGTGGTACGACACGGCCGGAGGCTCGGTCTTCGCGGCCTACGCGGGCAAAATCCTGCCGATTACGGTCATTATGTTCCTGATGTCGGAATTGATGCTCCTGGTCATCTTCAAGGTGGTCGGCGTACCGCTGAACGGCAGCCTGACGGTCATCACCATCAGCAATCTGCTCTTCATCCTGAGTTACCAGTCCCTCGGTGCGATGATCGTCACCGTGTTGAGCAATTTGCGCCTGTCGCTTTCGATCGGCGGCGGTTACTCGGTACTGGCCTTCACGTTTTCGGGCCTTACGTTCCCGATTATGGCTATGAGCAAACCCATGCAATGGTTCTGCTGCATCTTTCCGTTCACATTCTACACCGACATCATGGTCGATCAGGCCCTGCGCGGTGCTCCGGCGATATACTCGTTGCCCGACATGGGCATCATCGCCCTGTTCATCATTCTTCCGCTGCTGTGTCTGCCGCGCCTGCGCACCATCTGCACGAATAAAAAATACTGGGGGAGATTATAGCGATGAGTCGATTTACCAAACAGATAACCTCTTACTGGCAGCAGTTCCGCACCGTCGTCCGCAACGAATACGGCTCGATCTTCACGGATGCCGGCGTGATTCTCGTGCTGGTGCTCGCCCTGCTGATCTATTCCACGCTCTATTCGCTGGCTTACGGGACGCAGGTACTTCGTAACGTGCCGATCGGAGTAATCGACATGAGCAACACTTCGACCAGCCGTCAGTTGATCAATACCTTCAATGCCGGACCGAACGTCTATGTGGCCTACGAACCCGGCGACATGGACGAGGCCAAACACCTTTTCTACGACCGGGAGATATACGGCGTGGTTTACATCCCCTCCGATTACGAGGAAAAACTGCTCGGCGGACAGCAGGCGGTCGTTTCGCTCTATGTCGATGCCAGCTATTTTCTGATGTACCGCCAGGCGTTCCAGGAGCTCGTGTCGGGCATCGGCACCACAGGAGCTATGGTGGAATTCCAGCGGTTGATCGCAAAAGGAGCCAACATCCCGCAGGCTACGGCCACGACGCAACCCGTGATTTACCAAAGCCACAACTTGTTCAATCCCTATCTGGGATACGGATCGTTCGTGATGCCGGCTATCATCATGGTCATCATTCAGCAGACGATGCTGATCGGTATCGGTATGATCGGAGGCACCTGGAGCGAATTCGGACTTTACAAGAAACTCATTCCTCCGGGACGCCGGAGAATGTCCACGCTGCCCGTCGTGGCAGGCAAAGCGTTCGTTTATGCGTCGATCTACGCCGTCACCCTGTTTTATATTCTGGGACTGCACTACAAATTGTTTCATTTCCCGACCAACGGTCACACGGCGGACATCATCGCCTTTCTCATCCCGTATCTGCTGTCCTGTATTTTCCTGGGCATCGCCGTCTCGACGCTGTTCCAGCGGCGCGAACAGTCGATCATGCTGTTGCTCTGGTGTTCGATCCCGGCTCTGATGCTCAGCGGAGCTTCCGTACCCCGCGAAGCGATGCCTGAATGGCTCTACCTGTTCGGCCAGATTCTGCCGAGCAGCAGCGGGGTAGAAGGATTCATCCGAATCCAAAGTATGGGGGCTTCGTTCAGCGACGTGCTGCACGAGGTACGTATCCTGTGGATTCTCACGATAGTTTACGGCGGATTCGCCGCTGTCGGCATACACCTCCGCCTCAAGCAGGCCGCAGGTAAATAGCCCGATTAAAATATGATTTTCTTTCCAAACATCGAATCAGGCTATGAAACGGCTTGTTTTTACTCTTTTTACCGTATTTGCGGCAACAGCGCTTTGCAGCGCTCAAAATCCGAATGAAACGCGCGTTGTCAAAGACGCTGCCGGACGCGTGAAGTACACCGTCCACAAAACAGGGAATCGGGAAATAATCAAGGATTCGAAGGGAAGGATCACAGGCACGACACGCGAAACAAAGGAACGCAAATATTATTACAATTCAAACGGCTCGTCGGCAGGTACAGAAACAAAATGGGAACCGGCAAGCAGACAGCGGAAAAGTCATCATACGGCAAGTCCTGAATCGAATGACCGGAAGTAATTGGATCCGGGAGTGCCATTTCCATCCCGAAAGGTTGTAGCGACTCGGGCAGGCATATTCCGCAACGTTATGGGCCTGATCGCAAAGGTGCTGAAACAAAAAGAGGGGGCAATACCCCTCTTTTTAATCATATCGTGCAACCGGGACTCATATCGCTTTACCGGTGCGGCGGACGGAACCCGCCTCCGGGAGCGGTGCTGCGTCCCATACCGACGGCTCCCGACGGGCGGTCCGAAACGCCTTGATAATCCTTGATGTTCTTCGAACCCTTCTTGCCGAAGAACCGCAGGTTATAGACGAACTGCACACAGTAATAACGTCCCACTACGCTGTTCCAAGAATTTTGTGTCCAACCCGAACCGGTCGTGCGCACGAACGCTTTATTCTGATTGAAAATGTCGTTTACGCCGATGTTGATTTCCCCCAGCTGGTTGCGAAAGACCTTCTTGCCCACGAACAGGTTGCAGAGCAGATAGCTGTCGTCGTAATCGTTCGTGAAACCCAGATACTGGATATAAGAAGCGCTGCCCGAGAGGGAGAATCCCCGGCCGAAGATGAACTTGAACGACGCCGCAGCCTGATGGTTGAAATAACGGTTCTTTCCTCCGGTAGCGGCGAGGGAATTGACGGCTTCGTTGTACGTGCCGTCCCACGAAAGGGTGAAGTCCACATTCTCGGAGATGTTGCTGCCCAACACTACGCCCGCTTCGTAACCGAGGTTGCCCGTATTGTTCCGCTCGCCGTCCACAAGGCTCGGAATACGCGAATAGCTTACGCCGCCCCGCAGATTCAGGTTACTCTTGATGAAATTCACCGGAAACCCGTAACTTGCCCGCGCCCGCACATCCCAGTAGCCGTCCATATTCGTCCATTCGGTGAACTGCAACGGACGGTAAACCGTATTGTCGATCTCCAAAGTAGGACGGTAGCGGGTGCTGGTCGTAATATAGTCCTGGGTCGTTTCGGCCCGGAACATCAGCATAAAAGTACGACCCTTCTCCGCATTGGAATTGACGTAGTGCATACTCAAATTATGGCTGTACGAAGGCCGTAAGTCGGGATTACCCCGCGTGATGTATTGCGCATCCGATACGTCATAGACATTTTGCAACTGGGTAACCTCCGGGTTGTCCGTATAGGAGCGCAGGAACATTCGCAGCGTATTCTCCCGGTTCAGGTTGAACTGTCCCACCATAAAATAGGTCACATTGTTGTAGGCGTGCTTGATCTCTTCGGAGCCGGTACGGATCACCTCACCCGAAAGGCTCGAACGCTGATAATAGACGTTCGCAGCGAAAGTATTGCGGTCCTTGGAGTAGTTGAAGCCGGGGCCGAGAGAGTGCACCGTATAGCTGCTCTTGTAAGCGTTCGACAGCAAGGGATCGGGAAGCAATCCCGTAATATCGTAATCCTCGCCGGTCCGGTAGGTTTTCTTGTCGCTCTGCTGGTAATTGTACGACGTCCGATACCCGAGGCTCACCTGCGAATATTTGGATACGGGCTCCGTATAGGTCAGGCGGCCGTTCAGCCGATAACGGTACGAAGGATTCATCATGCGCTGGTAAATCAGCTTTTTCAGATCGTTCTCGTCCGGATCGGGATCGAGGTCGGGGTAATCCTCGTAAATACCGAAATCGTTGGTATGGGAGTTTTGCTTATTCTGGGAGTCGAAATAGTTGAAAAAGCCGTCCACCGTAAGCGTACGTCCCGGCTTACCCAACCGCACGCGGTAAATGGCCGAAGTATTGACGCTGTAACCGTTTCGGAAGGCATCCTCGAAATTGTCGATGATGCTGTAACCGCTTTCGCCGAACTGTCGCCCGTAAGTCGTACTGAACGGATCGTTCGACTGGAAACTCAAGCCCGGGCGGATCATCAGCGACTGGTTGTCCGCGATTTTCCATTCGATGCGGGCATTCAGGCGGTTGTTGAAATTCTGTATCCGGGAATAACCGTCGGTGAAAAGCGTATCGATCGGTGCCGGCTCCTCGTACCAACGCTCGGTACGCGCCCGATTGACCGTACGGGTTCCGTTGAAGAAGTAGCTGCCCTGGAAAGTCACCTGATCCCGACTGCCCCAGGTATCCGAATAATTGACACCCACTGCATTTACCGAAGCCACGCCGTCCTGGTGACGAACCATATATTGTCCCACGCCACGGCCGAAGCGACCGCCGCCATGTCCTCCGCCGGAATTGCCCGTAACACCCAGAATATCCTCGAACGAAAAGTTCTGCTGATTGACGTTGTTAAAAAGACCGATCAGCGACAGACGGCTGGAGCCGCTGAAAAAATTGACGTTGCCGCCGACCATATACTTGTTTTTGGCTTCGGTTTCCGTGTCGGCGTCGTAACCGTAACCGGCATATGCCTTACCGAATATGCCCTGACGCATATTTTCGCGTGTGACGATGTTGATCGCCTTATAGCTTTCGCCGTCGTCCATACCCGAAAACTCGGCCTGGTCGCTCAGCTTGTTGTAAACCTCGATCCGTTCGACCGCTTCGGCCGGCAGCGACTTGATCGCCGATGTCACGTCCTCGCCGAAAAACTCCTTGCCATCGACGAATACTTTCTGGATCGTTTCGCCCTGCGCCTCGACAGCGCCGTTATTGACCGTAATGCCGGGCATCTTCTTCAACAGCCCCTCGACGTCGGCATCGGCAGTCACCTTGAACGCATTGGCATTATAGCTTACCGTATCGCCCTTTTGAGAAGTGCGGAGTGCCTGCACCTCCTTCACTACGGTCTCGATGGCGATGGCCGCCTCCCGCAGTGCGATCTTTCCCAGGTTTTCGGACGGCTGCGTCACCCGAAACTCCTTTTCGGCCTTTTCATATCCCATGAAAGTCACGGCCAGGGTATATGAACCATAAGCGAGGCCGCGCACTTGCAATGCGCCTTTGTAACCCGATGTATAATATTTCTTCTGATCGGGGTGGGCTTTGGGTACGATTTCTATCACGGCACCCGGTACCTCTTCTCCCGTTTCGGCATCTACCACGGTGAGCGTAATCACACCGCTCTGGGCCTGCGCCCGAGCCAAACCTATCGTACACAAAAATACAAGTAAACAAATTGCTCTAATCATCTCCCATCATTGTCGTCACACGGCAAATATACGATAAAAATCGACTTTTTTCACTGTCCAGAACATGAAAAAAGGATGAAACAGGTCGGCCTGTTTCATCCCTATAAACGGAAATATCGGCGAATTATTTCGACTTTCCGCCTACTTTTTATCCACACACGGAGCACCGTTACAGGGTCTGCGGTGATGTCCGGGATTCGCATCGCCTTTTCGACATGCCGGTCCGGCGCAATCGACCTTTCGGGCGGGACACTCTCGGCATTCGATCCATTGGGCATACTGTTCGGGCGTCAGAACCGCCTTCATCCGGCCGGCCATCTGTTCACGCTGCTGTGCCATCGCTTCACGCGATTTTTCAGCCATCTCCCGGCGTTCGGCCCGGTGCTCCCTCATGGCTTGAGCCTGTTCCAGGCAAATAGGGTAAACCTGTTTTACCTGTTCGTCAGAGAGCGACAGGTTTTCTTTCATCCGGTCGGTCATCTTTTTCGCAACCTGCTCCGTAGTAAGTTCTTTGTGTTCGGCACGACGATTATGGTGTCCCTTCTGGGCCCATACCGTACCCGTTGCCAGCACCAGCGCTGCCAGTACGACGATCAAGAATTTCGCTTTCATATCAACTACCATTTTAATTGTTACCGGTCTTTATAACCGAATGTACTCTTGCAAACCAAGCGCCAATCTCTTCCGACAAATGGAAAAAACGACTTATTCCTCCTTAAACCACGAAGCATACAGTTGGTAATCACGGGCTGTACGCAGTACGATCTCGTCCCGTTGTTCCGGGGTTATCTCCTTGACTTTTTTGGCCGGAATACCCGCATAGACCGAATTGGGTTCGAGCTTGCTGCCTGAAAGCACCAGTGCGTTGGCCGCTACGATGCACCCGGAGGGGATATGGGCGTTGTCCAGCAGGGTGGCGCCCATGCCGATCAGGCAGTTGTCCCCGATGACCGCGCCGTGGATGATGGCGTTGTGGCCCACCGAGACGTCGTTGCCGATGATCGTCTGCGAAGGGTGCTTCGCCTTGTCGTAGATGGTGTGGAGCACCACGCCGTCCTGGATGTTCGTCCGATCGCCGATGGTGATCGTGTTCACATCGCCGCGTAACACGGCGTTGTACCAGATCGAACAGTCGCGGCCCACCGTCACGTCGCCGACAAGCACGGCGGTTTCCGCCAAAAACGTATTTTCACCCACCTGCGGGGTATGTCCCCGTATCTCTCTGATATATGCCATAATTCGATATGTATTAGTTGGTTCTTACTCTTTTTCAGCCGCCGCATGCTTGGCTTGCTGCCACAACTCTTCCATCCGGTCGAGCGACAGCTCGTGCAGGGTATGCCCCTCGGACGAAGCACACTCTTCCATATAATTAAACCGATTCATGAACTTTTTATTGCTTCGCTCAAGTGCAGATTCGGGGTCGATCCCGTACAGGCGGCAAGCATTCACCAGGGCGAACAGCAGGTCGCCGAACTCCTCCTCCATCGCCGTACGGTCGCCGGATGTCATTTCGGCTTCGACCTCGGCGGTTTCCTCCTTCACCTTGGCCCAAACATCCTCTTTTTTCTCCCAGTCGAACCCCGTCGCCGCCGCTTTCTCACCGATGCGGTAGGCCTTCACCAATGCAGGCAGGCTCACGGGAACACCTCCCAACGTACCGCTCCGACGGTTTTTCTTACGCAGTTTCAATGCCTCCCAGTTGGCTTTGACCTCTTCCGGAGTATCGGCATGCACCTCCCCGTAAATGTGAGGATGGCGATAGACCAGCTTGTCGCACAAAGCGTTCACCACATCGGCATAATCGAACGCCCCGGCCTCCTCGCCCAGCTTGGCATAGAAAACCACGTGCAACAGCAAGTCGCCGGCCTCTTCCTTGATACCGTCGAGATCCTTGTTCAGGATGGCGTCGGCCAATTCGTACGTCTCCTCGATCGTGTTGTTTCGGAGTGTTTCGAAGGTCTGTTTGCGATCCCAGGGACACTGTTCGCGCAGCGTATCCATAATTTCCAACAGGCGGGCCGTCGCCTTCAGTTTGTCTTGTTTCATCGTATTGTTTCTGTATTTTGACCGATAACGAAGCGAATATTCGCAATCCAAGCGAACACCTTTTTTCCATATTCTTATGGTTTTTGCAAGTTTTTTAAGAGTAAATAGGAGTATAAAATTCATTTCTTTTGATGACGGCGAACATGCGGGCCACGATTTTAGCACGTAACGCATTGATTACCGACATTTTGTTCTTTCCTTCTTCTACTTTCCGCATATAGTAGGCCTTTAGTTCACCCTCTTTACGATGAGTTACCGATACGGCTGCCATATGTAGCAGTTTCTTTATGTTCTTGTTGGCCCTATGCGAGACCTTGTTTTTGGAGTGCTGGCTGCTCCCGGATGTGTATGAGAACGGAGCGACACCTGCGTGACAGCAGAACTTTCTGGGATTGTCGAAGCGGGAGAACGCTTCTGTTTCGATAATCACATTCAGAGCTACCACTTTACCTACACCGTCTATCGACATTAAAAGTTCCATCTGGCGCGCAAGCACTTCCGTTGAGCCTATGATCTTCTCCATTTCAGCAGTGATCGCATCGATAGCCGCTTGTAGTTCCTGTATTAAGCCTTTCATCCGCTTTGTTTTCTTGCGATAAAGCGCCGCCGGCATAAAATCTTTCTGATCGTACATCTGGCCTTTGTATTTAGCCAGGTCGGTAACGTAAAGCGCACGCTCCCTCTCCAACTGTTTAAGCCTCTCTATCTCCTCGGAGGGACGGTCGTAATACTTAACCTTATCTCCGAACCGTGAAGCGTAAATGGCTATGCGCTTTGCATCCACCTTGTCGTTCTTGCCCCGCTGCATACCGGATGAATATTTGATCTGGGACGGGTTCTCCAACCAAAGTTTGCACTCGACCGACTTGCAAGCACATACCAGAGGGAAAGTATATTGCCCCGTATGTTCGGCACAGATTAAAAACTGTTCGTTATCCATTTCCAAATCGTTCTTCAACTCGCCGATCAGTCTGGCGACAGCCTGCTGGTGGTTGCTTACCTGTTCTTCGCGCAGAACCTTACCCTCGAATAGTACGCAGAAGTCCAGTTTCTTTTTGCTGACGTCAACCCCGATGAAATAAAAATTGTCCATTACTTTTGTTTTTGACCATCAAATTGAGAGAAAGGAACTTGAACCTATCCTAACTACCTTAACAATGAAAGGTTAAATTCTTATTCAGGTCTCGGTTCAAGAAAGACAAAGAGTCCTAATATGGAAATGAATCTTGAATTCTTATCGATACCTGGTTCACTCCCTGCCTCCCTTTCTTTTAGCTAACCTCTTCTCTACAAAATTACCAACTCTATCTCATCTCCTGTTTACTGCGCAAATCTAAGGTATCTTTATGATCGGATAACAGTCCGAATTCGCCCGAGGCGATCCGAGCCACAGCCGATTTTGTGCAAAGATAGTGAAAGCCGAGAGAAAATGGGAGCTTGTTCCCATTTTTCCGAGACGCAGCCTATCTAAGACTATGTCAAAGATAGTGAAAGATGAGAGCAATCGTGCGGACTCGTGCCGAATCATTGTTTTTTGATTGCGAAATTCTTAAAAAAGATCGCGCCTTTCGGAAAAAACCTTAACTTTGTTAAAGTACCTCGCACCGGCGAAACGACACTTTTATTCGCTTGGCAGCTCATAGGCTGCCGAACGGCAAGAGATCGTTTTCGATAATTTTTCGGTTGCTACGAATGGAGCCAAAAGATTTATGTTATGAAAAAAATCGTCGTATTCCTGCTGCTTGTTTCAAATTTTTTCCCTTCGGGCTGCACCCGGCCGAAACAGTACGCCGACTATTCGCGGCACTCGGGTTTCGACCGTACGGAGATCGACAGCGCTACGCTGCGAAACCTCGAAGTATTGGGCCGTGTGTGGGGATTCGTGAAATATCACCATCCGGCATTTTCGGACGACCGGTACGACTTGGATTTCGAACTTTTCGAGTTGCTGCCTCTGATAGCCGATACCGCTCCTGCCGCTCGCAACGAGATATTGGCCCAGTGGATCGACGGCTTCGGCCGGTACAAAACAACGCCCGAGAAATACGAGAAGATACTGGCGTCGGATTCGGTTTTCGAACACCGCACCGACATCGGATGGATTCGGGATACGGCAACGCTCGGCCGCGAGCTTTCGGAGCGTCTGGTCCGGCTGCGTTCTGCCGACCGAACCGCAGGGAACCGTTACGTGTCGCAAACGTATTACGAAACCTATGACCAATGGTCTCCCAATCCCTGTTTCGACGGAGAAAAACCCTATTACGACTTGTCGAATCCCGACTACGGTTATCGTCTGCTCACGGTATTCCGTTTCTGGAACATGGTCGAATATTTCTTTCCAAGTAAATACTTGACCGACAAGGACTGGAACGATGTTCTTCCCGAATATATCCGGCGTATGGCACACCCGACGGGCAGTTACCTGCGGGAAACGCGACGGATGATCGCGGAACTCGACGACAACCACGCACAATACGGCGGAGGAATCTTCGAATTGTTCGGCCGTTATCGAGTCCCTCTCAACACAGGCTTCGTCGAAGGGCGGCTCATCGTCGTAACGCCCGATACCGTCCCGGTGAAGAGCGAGCGGAAAGCTCCCTTTCAGGTGGGGGACGAAATCGTCGCTGTCGAAGATAAACCGGTCGAATATTACATGGCACAAACCAGGGAATTCATTTCCTGCTCCAACGAGAACGACGTGCTGGCAGCTACGGCCGATCAAATTCTGCGCACTAAAGAGAATCGGCCGCTATCGATCCGCTACCGCCGTGACGGAGTGACGAGGGACACGTTGGCCGACGTAACAAAGATGCCAGGACATTTCGGTTGGAATTACCTTTGGAAATACCACAAGACATTCTCGATGCTCGAAGATTCGATCGGGTATATCTGTCCGAACAAACTCTCGAAAGAGGAGGAGATACCGGAGATCTCAAACGGCCTGAAAAAAACAGAGGATTGATTATCGATTTACGCTATTATCCTTCACAAGATTTTAATGAATTTGTAAGCCAGTACATTGTTCCGGACAGTGTTAAATATACGGTCCGATTTACTTACCCCGATCTTGCATTGCCGGGCGTATTTTACGCGAGAGACTATTCTTATCCGACATATAAAACGGAAAAATACAACGCCCCTATCATTATAATGGTTAATGAAGGGACGCAAAGTTACGGGGAAACATCCGTACAAAAAATCCAAAATAATCCATATACTATAACGATCGGTTCTCAAAGCGCCGGAGCCGATGGCAATATCAGCAAATTTACGTTGCCTCGGGGAGTACTCGGCGCATTTTCCGGGTTAGGGTGGTATTATCCCGACGGATGGGTGGTGAATCGGCAGGGTGTGAAGATCGACCACGAAGTACGACCCACCCTCGAAGGCGTTCGGGAAGGGCGGGACGAAGTGCTGGAAACTGCATTGAACCTAATCGAAGCGAATACCGAAGAAGAGTAGGCGAGTTCGGGCGCAAGATGAGAAACGGCGCTGCGGGTGTTGAATCCGCAGCGCCGTTCTGAAATATCCGTACCCGTTCCGCCCGAACTTCGGAAATTACTCCACCGGTTCGTAAGAGATCGAGGAGCCCTCGTCCGTACGCTCGATCTTCATGATTACCGGGCGGAGTCCGTCGTTGCAGGAACAGATCGCCACGCCTTCCTTCGTGATCCAATCGCCGAAATAGAACTTTCCGGCGCCGTGCGACAGGGCGAATACATATTGATAGACCGCCTTCCACGCTTCGTCGCAAAAACCTTCGGGTTTGGCATAGTCCGCATAAAAGACCTGTCCCTCCCGCATCATCGGGCACTTCGTAAAGCCGGGAGCGGCATACTCCCGTGCCAATTTCTCGTTCAGAGTCCGTTGCAGGATCGTAATTTTACAGCGCTTCATAATCTTGTCTTTCGCTCGGAACCCGTTCTGCGGGCGGACAGACTTGCCTCCCGCAGACAGGCGTTTCAAAAATCAAGCCCGCACCTGCGCACCCGCCTTGCGTTCGAACTGAGCTGTCAGGTTGGCCATCGCCTGCTCGATCATCTTGTCGGTCAGCGTCTGGGTCTTGTCCTCCAGTACGAAACTCAGGGCATACGATTTTTTACCTTCGGGCAGCTTGTCGCCCTCATAGACATCGAAGAGCGAAACTCGTTTGAGCAACTTGCGTTCGGCCGCGAAAGCAATATCACGCAGCGCGGAGAAAGTCACCTCCTTGTCGATCAGCAGCGCCAAATCGCGTTTTACCTCCGGGAACTTGGAAAGCTCTTTAGCCGAGACCTTATTCTTGCGTGTAGCCTTGACCAGGGCCCCGAAATCCATCTCCAGATAATAAACATCTTGTTTCAGGTCGAAAGTCTTGCGCAGCTTCGACGAAACGACGCCCATCTGTACCAATTCTCTGGCCTTGTCGTTGAGCGAGAAGGAGAGTGCATCCCCGTAAAGATCGCTGCGGAGCGATTCGGACTTGAGCGTATAAAGGTCTAGCCCGAAACGACGCAACAGCTTCTCGGCAATCGCTCGCAGCGTAAAGAACGATGCCTGCTCCGGTTTCCGGTTCCACGAAAGAGGCGCAGCGATGCCGGTTACGGCGATCGCCAGGCGGAACTGCTCGGAATAAGCCTTCAGCGGCTCTTCCGGCATAGCGGCCGTCGCATCGTAAAAATAGCAGTTGCCGAACTCGTACAGCTTCAGGTCGCCATTGCGGTGGTTGGCATTCAACTGCACGGCTTCGAGCATATTGAAAAGCAGCGTCTGTCGCATGACGTTCAGATCGTTGCTGAGCGGATTGAGTATCTTCACGCAATGCTCCGGCTTGTAAGAGGTGAGACCCTCGTAATAAGCCGCTTTCGTCAGCGAATTGGACATGATCTCCGTAAAGCCGTTAGCCGTCAGGAAATCGGCGGCGAGGTTCATCAGCTTGTTCCGGTCGGGTTTCGGCGCGTAGGAGAGCGCCGAATTGACGTGCGAGGGAACAGGGATGTTATTGTAGCCGTAGATGCGGAGAATCTCCTCGACCAAATCGGCCTCGCGCGTCACATCGACCCGATAGGGCGGCACGGCCACGCGCCATAGGTCACCTTCCTCGGCCTCGATTTTAATGTCGAGCGCACCGAGAATCGTGCGGATCGTATCGGCAGGAATCTCTTTGCCGATCAGACGATTGACACGCTTTATATCGAGTTCCACTTTGAACTTTTCGATAGGAGCGGAGCAAATATCCGTAATTTCGGAGGCGATCTCTCCTCCGGCCAGCTCCTTCATCAGCAGGGCGGCACGCTTGAGGGCATAGACCTGTATGTCGGGATCCACGCCGCGCTCGAAGCGGAACGAAGAATCGGTGTTCAGGCCGAAGCGCTTGGCCGTCTTGCGCACCCAGACCGGGTTGAAATAGGCGCTCTCGATGAATACGTCGGTCGTCGTATCGCTCACGCCCGAATCCAATCCGCCGTAAACGCCCGCAATACACATGGGTTTCGCAGCCGAGCAGATCATCAGGTCGTTGGCCGTGAGCTTGCGCTCTACGCCGTCGAGCGTCACGAACGGAGTACCTTCCTCGCAGGTTCTGACCACGATCCGGCCGCCGTCGATCTTCGCTGCATCGAAAGCGTGCAGGGGCTGTCCCAGCTCGAAAAGCACGAAATTGGTGATGTCCACCAGGTTGTTTTTGGGGGTAATGCCCGCTGTCCGCAGGCAGTTCTGCATCCATTCGGGCGAAGGGCCTATCTTACAATTCTTGACCGTAACACCCGCATAGCGCGGTGCGGCTTCGCTATTTTCCACTTGCACGTCGATCTTCAGATCGTGGTTATCGACGGCGAAAGCGCTCACGTCGGGCCATTGCAGCTCGACGGGCTTGCCCTGGCTTTTGAGATAAGCCGCCAGATCGCGCGCTACGCCGATATGCGACGCCGCATCGATACGGTTGGGAGTCAGACCGATGCCGATGACATAGTCGTCTTCCAGCTTCAGGTACTCCCAGGCCGGCTGGCCGACTTTCGCGTCGGCCGGCAGCTCCATGATGCCCTCATGCGAAGCTCCGATACCCAGTTCGTCCTCGGCGCAGAGCATCCCGAGCGACTCCACGCCCCGGATCTTGCTGCGCTTGATCTTGAACTCCTCCTCGCCGCCGTTGGGGTAGAGCACCGCACCCACCGTAGCGCAAAGGACCTTGAGACCCTGCCGACAGTTGGGAGCACCGCAGACGATCTGCAACGGAGCCTCGCCGCCTACATCCACCGTCGTCAGATGCAGATGGTCCGAATCGGGATGATCCGTGCAGGTCAGCACCTCGCCGACCACGACGCCGGCAAGTCCGCCGCGGATCGATTCGATCTTTTCGAAGCTCTCGACCTCCAGGCCGATATCGGTGAGGATCGTCGCCATTTCTTCGGCCGACAGATCGGTTTTAAGGTAGCGTTTCAGCCAGTTATAGGAGATATTCATAGTATGTGTAATATTTTATTATTGACAAAGAGTAAGCAAAGGTATAAAAATATCCCGATTTTATCCCCGCAAAAGAGCGGTAATTACGAAGACGGCCAGCACCGTGCTCGCAATGCCGTTGAGCGTGCCGAAAGCGATGCCGATATTCCGCTGCCGTGTCGGGGTCACCAACAGGTGTTCGGCGACGAGGATCAGCGTGAAAATCCCTTCGCCGAGCCAGAGCCAACCGTTCTGGGGACAATACGACCCGAACCAGAAAAGTGCCGCGACGCTCACCACATGCAACAGAATACTGAACAGGAGCGACACCCGTGCCGAAAAACGGGCCGGGATGGAGTAAAGGCCGTTCTTGCGGTCGAAATCGGCGTCCTGCAACGCATAGATGATGTCGAAGCCACCGCACCAGGTCATCACCAGCAGCGCCAGGATACAGGGCGGCCATGCGAAATGCCCCGTGACGGCGATGTACGCCCCCACCGGAGCAATACCCAGCCCCAGACCGAGCACCAGATGCGCCAGCGCGGTGAACCGCTTGCAATAGCTATACATCAATATAACGAACAGAGCCACAGGAGACAGCAGACCGGTAAGTAAATTGATGGTAGAGGCCGTGACGATGAACAGCAGCGCATTGACGATCACGAAACGGAGCGCTGCCCGGGCACTGATCTTTCCGGCCGGAATTTCTCGGTCGGCCGTGCGGGGATTGGCCTTGTCGATGCGGCGGTCGGCCCAGCGGTTGAAGCCCATCGCGGCGTTGCGGGCGAAGACCATGCAGAGCAACACCTGCAAGAGCAGCACCACCCAGCCGTACCTGCCCGAACAGTCCGAAGAGATCCCCTCGGTACGCAGCGCATAAACGAACCCGACGAGGGCGAAAGGCATGGCGAAAATCGTATGGGCGAACTTGACCAGTCCGGCATATTGACGTATCATTGTCGATTCGATTTTATGGTCGCAAAAGTAATCATTTTTTTCGGCAGCAGAATACGACCAGGGCAAGAAATCAGCCCCCGACAACGCCTGAAATCCATTGTTTTTCTCCGGAAAGATATTATCTTTGCACATTATTATATAAGGATTTCACTCGACAATGAAAAACATACGCAATTTTTGCATCATAGCCCACATCGACCACGGCAAATCGACACTGGCCGACCGCCTGCTGGAAAAGACCAATACGCTCAACCAGCGGGAAATGCAGGCCCAGGTCCTGGACAACATGGACTTGGAGCGCGAAAAGGGCATCACCATCAAGAGCCATGCGATCCAGATGGAATACCTGGCCCGCAACGGCGAAAAATACGTGCTCAACCTGATCGACACTCCGGGCCACGTGGACTTTTCCTATGAGGTATCGCGTGCCATCGCCTCGTGCGAAGGGGCTCTGCTCGTAGTCGATGCCACGCAGGGTATTCAGGCGCAGACCATATCGAACCTCTACCTGGCCGTCGAGCACGACCTGAAGATCATTCCCGTACTGAACAAGATCGACATGGATTCGGCGATGATCGACGAAGTGAAGGATCAGGTAGTCGATCTGCTGGGTTGCGACCCGGACGAGATCCTCTGCGCCTCCGGCAAAACGGGACTGGGCGTGGAAGAGGTGCTCGAAGCCATCGTCGAGCGGATTCCGGAGCCTCAGGGCGATGCGAACGCTCCGTTGCAGGCATTGATCTTCGACTCGGTGTTCAACCCCTTCCGAGGCATCATCGCCTATTTCCGCGTCTTCAACGGTACGATCCGCAAGGGCGAGCATGTCAAATTCTTCAACACGGGCAGCGAATACGACGCCGACGAAGTGGGCGTGCTGAAGCTCAAGATGCAGTCCCGCGACGAAATCCGTGCCGGGGACGTGGGCTATATCTGCTCCGGCATCAAAACTTCGTCGGACGTCAAGGTGGGTGATACGATCACATCGGTCGAAAACCCTTCGACGGAGGCCATCGCCGGTTTCGAGGATGTGAAACCGATGGTCTTCGCGGGCGTTTATCCCGTCGAAGCCGACCAGTACGAAGACCTGCGGGCTTCGCTCGAAAAATTGCAGCTCAACGATGCCTCGCTCACGTTCGAGCCCGAAAGTTCGCTGGCGCTGGGCTTCGGCTTCCGCTGCGGATTTCTCGGACTGCTGCACATGGAGATCATCCAGGAACGCCTCTACCGCGAATTCGACATGGACGTCATCACGACCGTCCCGAACGTATCCTATAAAATCACCACGACGCAGGGCGACGTGCTCGAGGTGCACAACCCCTCGGGCCTGCCCGAAATAACCAAAATCGCCTCGATCGAGGAGCCTTATATCCTGGCTCAAATCATCACCAAGTCGGATTTCCTGGGCAACGTGCTCAAGCTCTGCATCGACAAGCGGGGTATCATGAAAAACCAGACCTTCATCACGCAGGATCGCGTGGAGGTCAATTTCGAGATGCCCCTGTCAGAGATCGTGTTCGACTTCTACGACAAGCTCAAGAGCATTTCCAAGGGCTACGCCTCGTTCGACTATCACCGCATCGGGTTCCGTCCGAGCAAGCTGGCCAAACTGGACATCCTGCTCAACGGCGAACCGGTCGATGCCCTTTCGTCGCTGATCTATGCCGACCACGCCTACGATTTCGGACGCAGAATGTGCGAGAAGCTCAAGGAGCTGATCCCGCGCCAACAGTTCGACATCGCCATCCAAGCAGCCATCGGCGCCAAGATCATCGCCCGCGAAACGGTCAAGGCCGTGCGCAAGGACGTGACGGCCAAATGCTACGGCGGCGACATCTCCCGAAAGCGCAAGCTGCTGGAAAAGCAGAAAAAGGGCAAGAAACGCATGCGTCAGATCGGCAATGTCGAAGTACCCCAGTCGGCCTTTCTCGCCGTATTAAAAATGGATTAGCTATGAAAAAGACGATCATCGACCTGTTCGAATCCTCCGTTGAAAAATACGGAAAGAAAACCTTCCTGCTCGAGAAGCGTCATCACGCCTTTCAGCCCACGACTTACGCGGAAACCAGGGAACAGGCCCTGGAAGTGGGGGCCGGATTAGCTTCGCTGGGCATCCGCCCCAAAGACAAGGTCGCTATCCTGGCCGAAGGAAGCAACGGCTGGATCATCTCCGAGCTGGGTATCTTCTATGCCGGAGCGATCAGCGTTCCGCTGTCGGTCAAACTCGAAGAGTCGAACGATCTGTTGTTCCGGCTCCGCCACGCCGAGGTCAAGGCGCTGTTCGTTTCGAAACAACAGCTTCCGAAGATCCGCCGCATCCGGGCGGAACTGCCGGAACTCGAACAGATCATCGTCCTGGGACACATTCCGCTCGAAAGCGGCGAAACGGCCTACGGCATGCTCAAACGTCTGGGCCGCGACTATTTGGCCGGGCATAAGGAGGAATTTCTCAAAATAGGGCAGGCAATCCGGAACGACGACTACGCCACGATCACCTACACGTCGGGCACGACGGCCGATCCGAAAGGCGTCGTCCTGACCCACCGCAACTACACGGCCAACGTCGAACAGTCGCTCTCGCGCATCGACATCCCGTCCAGCTACCGCACGCTCATCATCCTGCCGCTGGACCACTGTTTCGCGCACGTGGTGGGATTCTACATCATGATCGCCTGCGGCGCCAGCGTGGCGACCGTACAAATAGGGGCGACCCCGATGGAGACACTCAAGAATATTCCGCAGAATATCCGCGAAGTGAAACCCAACTTCCTGCTGTCGGTGCCGGCACTGGCCAAAAATTTCCGCAAAAACATCGAAACTTCGATTCGGGCCAAAGGACCTTTCACTGAACGGTTGTTCGACTTCGCGCTCCGCACGGCCTATATCTACAATCAGGACGGCTACCACAAGGGCAAGGGCTGGCGGATCCTGCTGGCACCCGTCGTGGGACTTTTCGACCTCGTGCTGTTCCGCAAGGTGCGGGAGGCATTCGGCGGCAGCCTGGAGTTTTTCGTCGGGGGCGGCGCACTGCTCGATTCGGAGCTGCAACGCTTTTTCTATGCCATCGGGATCCCGATGTTCCAGGGATACGGACTTTCGGAAGCTACACCCGTCATTTCGACCAATTCGCCCAAGTACCACTGGCACAAGTTCGGATCGTCGGGCAAGATTCTCGAACCGCTCGACCTGAAAATCCTTGACGAAGAGGGGCGAGAGCTGCCGCGCGGCCAAAAGGGTGAAATCGTCATCCGGGGCGAGAACGTCATGGCCGGCTACTGGAAAAATCCCGATGCGACGGCGGCGACCGTCCGCAACGGCTGGCTCCACACGGGCGATATGGGCTATGTGTCGGAGGATGATTTCCTCTACGTATTGGGGCGCTTCAAGAGCCTGCTGATCGCCAGCGACGGAGAGAAGTACAGCCCCGAAGGAATGGAGGAGGCGATCGTCGATAAGTCGCCCTTCATCGACCAGATCATTATCTATAACAACCAAAGTCCCTTCACCGGGGCGATCGTCGTACCCAATCGCGACGCCCTGCGCCGCGAGCTCGACGCCCGCGATATCCGGGAGGGTAGAGCGGCTGCGGCCGCCGACATCCTCGGTGCGGAGATCGACCGTTACCGGGCCGGCGGCCCCTATGCCGGAGAATTTCCCGAGCGGTGGCTTCCGGCGGGACTGGCTATCGTGGACGAGCCATTCACCGAGCAAAACGGACTGATCAACAGTACGATGAAAATCGTCCGCAACAAGGTGGAAGAGTATTTCCGCGACCGGATCGACTACCTCTATACTCCGGAGGGAAGGGAGTTGCGAAACGATAAAAACCTTGCGTCACTGCGGAAAATGGTAGAATAACCTGAAATTTTACCGCCCGAAGAGTTGATAAATAAAAAAATCGGAGTAACTTTGTTCTCCGAATGCGGGAGTAGCTCAGTGGTAGAGCATCAGCTTCCCAAGCTGAGGGTCGCGGGTTCGAGCCCCGTTTCCCGCTCACGAGGTCCTTTTCGAAGGACCTTTTTTGTTAGGCAAGATTACATAATATAGAAGTAAACGATTCTGGACATCAATGATATGCAGAATCGTTTCGTTTTAATACCGGAACAAAGAGCGAACAGCAGCGAAAGTACGATTATCAGGATCGCCCCCTGAAAGTTCCAAAAACAGTCAGCCTTATTTTCCTTTATCCATCTGCTTCTCCAGCAAAGAAATTACCCGGTTCATCTGCTCGTCCCGCTCCTTGAAACTGTCGGCCTGCTTTTTTATTACCTCCCAAGCATCCCTGGGAATCAACACTTCATCGGAGCCTGCCGGTCGCCCGACATAATACTCCTGGTCGTTTACCAAAAGCTCATTCCCGCCTTCCATTGCCGGATAGTGAACGACATTCAGCATCGGTCCTTCACCGTTCAACAGCCAATCTTTATTCAATTCGGGATAGCGGGCGAAAATTTTACCGAGTTTATCACGGCTCGGTTCATGTTTCAGTTTCGACAGATAGGCATTCGATAGTCCGCACTCGCGTTCGAAGCGCCCCGGCTTGATGCCGCTCATCCTACAAAATTCCATTATTCTGTCCTTGACCGTCATACCAAAAGTAGTTTATAATAAAAACCGTAT
>OHOJ01000184.1_pt1 | contig 26542 bp, 23 predicted proteins | sample 1569791 | NCBI WGS metagenome assembly OHOJ01 (sample SAMEA3879542, study PRJEB24766) | human gut metagenome | biome: human-associated habitat; feature: feces | place: USA | collected 1985/1987
ATACTGTCCTTTAAAAAATAATCATTGTTTTTATATAGATAGTAATTCTCTGTTACATTGATATTATCCTTTGATTTATCACCGGTACTTTTTCTTTTTGTATAAATCCGGTCGCCCTCATTGGTAAGTTCACGATCCGTCTTTTCATCAAATGTCTGATCTTTATAATCCGATTTTTCGAAATCATTTACTGTATGCCAGATAATATTTCCATGATCCTGTCTGACAAACGATAAGCTTTCATTTCCGTCTTCCCCTTTTACAATTTTTTGGACAAACGTTCCTTCCCCATCTTTGACGCGCTCATAGTATCCGGTATATTCTGCATCTTTCATGCCATCCTCACAGACACGCATATTTCCAGAATATTTTGAAATGTCCCCTTCTGGCTCATCCGGGAAAAAATAAGCCGTTTCCATTTCACATTTTGCACCGGTTATTGTTTTAACCGTATTAATATCAGCATTTCCATAACGCATATCTTCGACATTTACCGGTTCACATCCACTGATCTGGTATCCAAACTCTGCGTATTCTTCATAAGGCACAATTTCAAGAATCAGAAACGGATTTTCCCTGGTTCCAAGCTTTGCCGCTGCGGCATTCGCATCGTAAATGTTGCGCTTCGACTCCGGAATCTGCTCTATCTGGTCAACGACCCCTCTTGTCATCACCGGAAGTTTCTCATCCGCCTTTAATTTATTCCGGTACCCGACAACCCCAAGACAGACAACAAGCACCCCCAGCATACAGACTGCGGATGCAATTCTCTTTTTCCTGTTTCCGTTATTTTTTTTCTGCCGATGCCATCTTACCATCTTCAATACGAACGCCCCTTCCTTACCTGAGTACATTTCTCAGCTTGAATTCATTTTGTATCGTATACTTCTGTTCCAGATATTGCATATCAAAAGAAACCGCAACGGATGCCTTTTCCGTGGAAGCATTTACTGTGCCGGTAAATGCCGTAACATATTCGCCGATCAGATTTTCCTGCACCTCATCCGTAGCTGCAGAAATCACCGTTGTATCGGTTTTTGGATCTGCCACACCGGACACGGATGGGTCAAGTTCCTCCACCCGGTTTCCTTCCATCACCCACATGCCGATCTGCTCCATCAGAATCTGTGACTCCGACTGCAGATCAATCTGCGCAGACGCGTGGTTATAATTTTTGTGCGCCATTCCAAGGAAAAGCGTTGCAGCGCCTAAAATAACCGTTGAAATTGCAATCGCGATAATCAGTTCCACAAGCGTAATTCCCCTATGATCGTTCGGCACACTGCCACCCCCTTTAAAAAGTTACTGCTCCGTAAAATGCCTGCCGGTATCTTTCACCAGCCGGATTGTGTATGCCGGGACACCATCAATATAAATGGCATTCACATTTGTACAATCGTCATAAAATGCCGTTTTCTTATAGGCAATCTTAATAAATGTCCCACCGGCACCCGGTTCTGTCAGTTCCTCCCCGGTGCTGCTGTCCTTACGGATTTTAATTGTATTATTACACAGCTTCGTCCCGTCAGATGTCAGCTTTGTATCGTCAAAACTGCCCAGATTATCGGACAGGACACGCGTATAATATCCATTGTCCAGCTTGTAAATATACAGATAAGAACTGCCGGCTTTACTCATCGTCCTGACCTGAAGCGCATCCAGCGAAGAATCCAGCGTCCTTACCACCTTCTGCGTATTGGCATAGTGCAGATGCCCGATCATCATGACAGACGTGCTTGCAAGAATGCCAATAATCGCAATAACGATAATGATTTCAACGAGCGTAATTCCATTCTGCCCCAAAAGTTTTCGTTTCTTCATTGGCACACCCCTTACCCGTTCTTCTTCCAATTATCATAGTTCAAATAAGAATCCAGATCAAGGTTTCCGGAAATATTTGATGCCGCAAGGGAAGAACAGCCTTTGAAAAACTGGGAAAACAGCGGAGTATCCCGTTTCTGGTCCTCGGTAAACAGCTGGGAAACCAAAAGCTTGTTTCCCCGTACCGAAGCGTTGGAATCAAAAGAGATCACCCCACCGGAAATAATCATTCCCTCAAACTGGCCGGACACCCTGACATCCCCGGTTGCAATGACAATTCCCTTTGTAACCGTAGCTGGAAGTGCATAAGTTCCGGCATTTTCAATCAGGTATACATCTGCGGCCGGGGAATACACCGTTTCCGAAGCCGTCGGGGATGCCTTGTGTTTCTCCACCTCTGTGGTAAATGCACTCCGGTCAATCAGATAGTCAAACAGCGGATTTACCGTTTTGTCAATCACTTCATGCCCACTGGCATCCGTAGATGTCAGACGGACATTGTCTTCGGTCACTCCCTGCCCCTGATCCGTCAGTCCCAGTTCCAGCGACTTATAGCGCACGGCAAGCTTCGAACAGTACTTCCAGTATAACCCACTGCTGTCTTTCCAGTTGTCCGGCGCAATCGTATACGTTCCAACCTCCAGCATATCTGCAGAAGCCGCCCGTTTTAAAATGTCCCCGGAAAACGTCATAATCGTATTGGAATCCACAATCAATGCATCCTCATCCAGATAGATATTGGCATACTGTGCCGTTTTCCCCTGATTGTTCACATAATACTCGGAAAAAAAGTCATTCGCAGACTTCTCCGAATTAAAATTCAGGTAATAATAGACCCCACCCGGAAAATAATAGGGAACCACCTGCCGGCTGCTGTTTAAATATCCTTTCAGCGTACTTTCACTGATTCCGGTATATGCCGCATACTTCTTTTGATCCAGACTTCTGCCATCTCCCGACACATATTCCAGTGGAACATAATATGCCAGCTGGTTCGTCCGCGCGGAGATGGACTCGCCCATCAGAATATCCTCGTTACTGGCATCGAGCTTTCGCGAAATAAACGTCCGCCCTGCCAAAAGCAGGTAATTCAACCCTTTGATATCCAGATGGCTGCTTTTTCCATTGACCATCATGGCACTGCTAAACTCCGCCTTTTTCGCGGAATCCGGATCCTGTGCGCCATAATTTTTCTGGAAATTATAGCCGTAATAATTGCCCTGCAAAGTCACGGAACTCCCCCTGCCAGCCAGTTCCAGATCATCCGCCACATACATATTTCCGTTCATATGGATAGAGGAAGCACCGTTTGTCCCGGCAGACGATGTCCTTATATTTTCCGCCCAGATCGAGGAACTGCCGTCCCCGACCATCAGGTCTGATCCGCTCTCCGTCACGATATCCCCACGTGTAAGAACCGTCTTCCCCTTGATCGTACCGTTTCCGCCCGTGGAAGCATAAATTCCGTCTGCCCCGGCATACACATTGCCATCCACCGTCACATTCTGTGCCCCGATGTTGATCTGTCTGTCGGCTATCAGCGCGTAACGCATAAACTCCTGCACCTGCCCACTGCCGGAGAAATTCATCTTCGGAGTGGAAAACACAAGGTCGGTTTTGATCGTTGTCTCATAATCCTGTGCATCCTTATACCGGATCTGCACACCCTTTAACGTAAACGTCCCTGCACCGTAATCCACCTCATATTTTGGATCCGCGGCAGGAATATAACACCCCTGGTCTGCGGCTTCTTTGATGCAGCTTTTTACCGTATCCGTATCATAGCCGGAAACCCGGTACGCCACATTGCCGGAAGCGTCCATGGTATCCGATGCACCAACTGCCGGATCTGTGTGGTTTTCTGCAAACTGCTTCTGCAGCCCGTCCATATATCTGGTGGCAAATACTTTCTGCACATCCCCGCCGGAAGCAGAATACGTCAGGTAATTTTCAAGGACATCCGCATACGCTTTCTCCAGTGACTGCTCTGCAAGTTCCCTTGCACCGGCACGCAGATTATCCATCAGTTCATCCGCACTGTAGAAATTTTTTTTCGTGCCGCGTTCCACTTCCTTCATCTCAATATTGACAATCGTAATCTTCGTGATCACCACGGCAATCAGGCTTACCACAACCATCAGAACCAGTACGGCAAGCAGGGAGGCGCCACGGTTATCCTGTTTGAACCGGTTTCCTTTCATCGCTACTCTCCTTTCGACGTGCTGACCGTAATATAACGGTACTTTTCCTTATCCGGATTGTTTCCGCCCTTGCCTTTCTTATATACACAGACCGTCAGATCGACCTTTCGCACTCCCCCGCTGCTTGCCACCAGAGGGGCAACCGACCCAGCCGGCAGCTTAAAGCTGTCCTGATAAATTGCTCCCTTGTTGGTCACCGCAGCCGGATCATCCGGATACGACTTGTTGCCAAGGTTTGATGCCACAGACGGCATCGGGCATCCCTGCGGCAACACCGTCATCTTATAATCCGGTCTGATGCTGTTGACATCCGCAATATTCTGGCATACAAACACCAGCTTGGGATTCACACCGGCAGCGTATGTAACCTCCATCGTATCGCTGTCCTGCGCCACATGGTACATAAGGTAAATATGTTCCACGTCACGGATGTCTTCCTCTGCAAACTCATTACATTCGTATACTTCCGAAGGATCTATGCCCAATACCTCATCGCCTGTTTCCCCACATGTATAGCTGCATGCCACCCGGACATGCGTGCTGTCTGCCGTGACCGAAAATTTCCGCTTCATCTTCGCCTGCAGTTCGCTGTCCCCAAGCGGAAGCGTTCCCGGATGTGCAGCGGCATATGTCATATTTTTTTCCGAAAAATACGTCATTGCTTCCTGCAGCTGGTTATGTTCCAGTGCCACGACATCCTTTGTGTCATCAATCCCTTCGATCTGTGGGATATTGGTGTCATTTTCAGCTGCAGCCGTACTGACAGAAACCTCGACATCATACGTGCTGCCAGAAGTGCCTGCCGCCGCGTAGTACACATTCTCCGCCTGAAATGCCGGTGCCGGGGCTGCCGCCGGAGTCTCACGGAGCAGGGTGTAGCCATTTCCTTCCAGATAGGGAACACGAAATCCTGCCCCTGTCGTCACCACAGCCAGCTCTTTTTGGTTTTTTAAATCCTCCAGCACTTCCTGCGCCAGATTGGTTGCATGCTGTTTGTCCGCCATCATCGCATTGTACTTCATGGACTGCGTAAAATAAGACAGCAGCGGAATGGAAATAATGGCAAGAATTGCCATGGCAAGGATGACTTCCAGCAGGGAAAATCCACCATTGTTATTCGGTTGTCTCTTCATCTGCGGGCCTCCTTCCCATCCGTTTTACGGTGCAGTTTCAAGCGATGTGCTTCTGCCAAAAATACTCATCACACCTTTTGACATATTCGGAAATACCGGTGGAACATACTCTTTTCCGGTGTTCTCCAGATAATACATATTCAGTGTCATCTCCCCGTTTAATTTTCCGGTGGAATCATCATAATTTGCCGTAAACTGTGAAATCGTTGTACGATCCTTAAAATTGTTGACATAAGCGATCATTTCCTTTAATCCGGCATAGCCTGCCTCATAGCGGATACCGATAGAGGCATAATATCCCCGGACCTCTTTTTGCTCTGGTCCTGTCGTTTCCTGTTCTGCTGCATCTGCCCCCTGTGTGCTCTCCTCACTCTGGCTTTCGGATGTAGAAGATGCCTCTGCATCCGTTGCGGTAGTGGAAGAAGCATCCGTTCCCGCAGCCGTGTCCGTGCCATCGGTCTGCACATCCACAGCAAGCGGCTGGTTCATGGTAAACGTAATGTCCGTAATATGGAAATCGCTGCTGTTATCCTCATACGCCTGTAACGACTCAATAGCCTTCTCGGTTGTCATTGCAGAAGGATACGTACTGATAATCGTCTTCTGCTTTTTTACCATCCGCTGGATATTTTCTTTTACCTTCGGAAGTCCTGCCTCCATCTGTTCCATCTGCTGCACTTTTGCCTGGTCGGCCGTATTCTGTTCTTCAATCTTCGCTGCCTTGCTCATTCCCTTACTGAAAATAAAGAAATACGAACATGCCACTATGACAATCGCACAGAAAATGAGCAGCAGCCGCTTGTCGGAATCTGAAATTTTAATTCTATTCATTGGTCTGCTCCTCTCCTTCCACGCCGTCTGTATCGGTATCCGCATCGGTATCCGCAGACGGAACCGCTTCTTTTATGAGATGCCCGTCCTCCCCGAGAAATGCGCCGGTATAATAAGCATTTAACGTATACGTCCACTTCACCGTGCCGCTGTCTTCATCGGACTCCTCCGACATGGACGGAATCGAAAGATTTTCAAGCAGCGTCACATCCGCAAAATTCAAAAGCATCTGTCCGACCGTAACTTTCCGGTCTGCCTCCATATTCAGCGTTACCAGCGAACCGTCCGTCTGGATGTTTTTTACATGGATGGTTGTCGGAAGTTCATTTTCCAGCTGCGCAATCAGCGGATACAGCTGCTCATTTTTCGTGATGGTGGCAAGATCCAGTTTCTCATACACCTGTTCCTCCGCCTGTACCCGCGCGTAATCGTCATACGTCTCCTGCACATAGGAAAGATCATTAATCCGTTTGGTCAGGTTGCGGTGCTCACGATAAGCCAGCAGCTGACGCACACTGGAACCAAGAATCAGCAGGACACTTACCAGCACTGCCCCCGCCAGAATCACATATGCCGTGTGCAGGTCGTTCTTTTTGGAATCTGCCACAAGCATGTCCTTTGGCCTGGCATCAATCGGATGAACCGCCGCACCGATGACCGAAAGGAAACCGACAGCCGTTGCCGCCTTCGGTCTCGTCCCGGAAGATGCCGCATCCGGTGTTACCGTCCCCTCAGCCGCCTTGTTTTTTCCGCTCCGTAAATCGATGACCTTCGTGAAATCAATTTCCTGCAGCGGAAGCGGAAGTTCCTGTGCAAACAGTTTGTGCATGCCTGCAAAACGGGAACCATCGCCAACCAGATAGACATTCCCGACAAATTCCTGTTTGACCTGGTTCTGATAATACTCAACCGCCGTGTTTGCAATGCGCAGATGATACCGCAGGGACTCCGCCAGATCCTCATATGCCTCTTCTGCCAGAGCCTGCTGACGCTTCATCTCCTCCTGGTTTCCCATCTCCGGAATCGTCGGACGGTTGTATATCACATTGTGTTCTAAAAGGAAATCAAGCGCTTTCTCCTCATCGTCAATGCCAAGCACCGGATGGTCGATCACCGCTGTGATCGTTGCTCCATAGCCATACGGTGTCACACGCTGAAAGACCAGTTTTTTATTTTCCAGAATACTGATAACCGTTGCCTGTTCTTCCAGCTGCACGACCACGGCATTTTCCAGAAAACTGTCACACAAAAGCTGTACCGTTCCGTTTCCGATATAGTCAAACGTCTCCACCTTAAGCCCTGCCAGCTCGGCAAAGGTCACATAGTTGTTTAAAAGGTTATCCGGAATTGCAACGAGAAGCAGCTTAAGCATCTTCTTTCCGTCTTCTTCCTCCACGTCCATCTTGCTGTAGCTGATGGTGTAATTGCTCACATCCATCGGGAAGTAATCACGGATCTGTGCCTCGATGATTCCCATGATCTTATTGTCCTTGACAAACGGGATCATGACCTCGCGGGTAACAACCTTAGAGGAGGAAAGAGTAAATACAACTTCCTTCTCATGGATATCGTGTCTGCTTAGTTCGGCCTTTAATGCCGATGCAAACGCTTCTTTATCGCGGATATAGCCATCTTCCACCGCATGTTCCGGGGTGCGGAACGCAAACGCTTTATGTACCGGCGGATTTTTCTTGCGGTAATCGGCCAGTGCGACTTTTGTCCACCATACACCGGCCTCAATACTTACTACTCTTTTGACCATTTTCATTTTCTCCTTTATATTTTCTAGCAGTTGTGCTGGAAAATGTATGAAAGACAATTATCCCCCGCTCATGTTCTCTTCGGGAAGAGGCTGTAAGAATTTTGGCGAAAGATTTTGCGTGCCGGACGCGACCGGACGACATTCGCCATCCGGGCTCATGTCGTCCTTTCCCGTACATCCGTGTACGGGAATCGCTGGGTACTGACAAAATTCTAACGGCCTCTAACCCTTGAGAAAAATCGCGTGTGCTAATTGGCTTTCATACATTTTCCATCGTTATGTTGTGATGTAAAATTTAGATGGCGAATAGGAAGGATGTTCAAAATTCGCCACAGGAATAAGAAAAACTTTACTTTTTTTAATTATGCCATACGCAGCAGTTCATGCCATGTTTTAATAAATGCCCATCATGCCGAGATACCAGGTCCAGAAACGGCTGCCCCAGAGTGCGGCGATGAATATGCCTGCCGAAAGGTACGGGCCGAGTGCAAGCAGGTTGTTTCGCTTGCTTACTTTCATGCGGATGGTATGGATGACAGAGCCAAGAATGCATGCAAGAATAAATGCAAAAATAATGTTTTTTGCGCCTAAAAGCAGGCCTGCATATGCCATGAGTTTGATGTCTCCCCCACCGATTGCTTTGCCGGAGGAGAAATAATACAGGCCATACAAAAACAGGCTGACAATGACTGCCCCGATGATATGGGACAGGATATGCCGGAAATCATACACGGTCATGATGATACCGAGCAGTCCCAGAAACAGGTTCTGGGAAACCGGTATCTGATAGGTTCTCTCATCGATGACCGCAATGACAATCAGGGCAGATGTCATGAGACAATACAGCACACTGCTGAACGTGAAACCGCCCGCCATGAAAACGACCACATACAGCACACCATTTAAAGCCTCGATTAATGGGTACTGTATGGAAATCCTAGCACCACATTGCCGGCATCTGCCCCGAAGAATTATGTAGGAAAATACAGGAACCATGTCCCGCCAGCCCAGCTTACGCCCGCAGTTCATACAGTGCGAGGACTGCACGATATTCTCTTTTTTCGGGATACGGAAGATCAGCACATTTAAGAAACTGCCGATGACGATTCCGTATAAAAATATAACAATATAAAGAAAAATCGTAAGTTGGGTTAGCATAAAATTTGCTCCTATTATTTTATAATTACATATCAGATTTCACTTGAAATTTTGCAGAATCATCATCAGATAATCCTTTTAAAGTCACTGTAACTGTGTGATCTGTTCCATATATAATTTCTACATCTGTGACTGTAGTAGCTGAAGCTTCTTTTGACTTAAACTTTTTATGGACATTAGCCCATGTATCATCATATGTCAACTTTTTAATCTGTTCAATAATTTTTGTTTGATCTGCTGATGGAGAAGTCTGAGTATAAACGTCAATCGTTCCTAGCTCAGTTGTTATCTCTCCTGCAACCATTGAATACGCTGATACAGCCGCTGTACTATAACTGCTTAAGATCTGTCTATCTTTTTCAATTTTTGATTTGTTGATATATGGAATTACCTGTGTACCAACAATACCTACCAAAATTGCCATAATTGCGATAACGATAATCAACTCTACGAGAGAGAAACCTTTGTTATCCTTCTTTTCATTCTTTGCTTTCATGTTCTGAAGCAGTTCCATAATTTTCTTCATACCCTTTGTTCTCCTTTTACTAAATATGTTTTTTATGTATCTATCATCACATGTCTCATGGCAGACATGTAACAACCCTTCTTCTGCCTGCGGTCAGGCTCCGATGCTGTCGTACAGACTGTACATCGGCATCATGATCGCAAGGACGATCGGCACCACAATAACTGCCATCACAATAATGATGAGCGGTTCCATTGCGGCAAGCAGTGCCTCGGTCGCTGACTCCACCTCTTCATCATAATATGCTGCGACTTTGTCGAGCATGTCTTCCATATTACCGGTTTCCTCCCCGATCTCTATCATATGGTAGACCATCGGTGGAAAGACCCCGGAATCTGCCAGCGGCTTCGAGAGCGGGATTCCACGGCTGACCTCTTCGGTCGCATCTTTTAATGCCTGCTTAACCACGGCATTCCCCATCATCTCGGTCACAAGCCCGAGTGCATCCACCAGCTGGACACCGGAGCCCATCAGTGTGGACAGTGTTCGCGTCATGCGCGAGGATGCCGTCTTAATGCTGAGCGGACCGACCAGCGGTACCTTTAGAATAAATTTTCCCAAAATATGTGCCCCGCCCTCTGTCTTTTTCCACGCATGGATAAATATGGCAATCCCTGCGATGATGGCAACAATAAAATACCAGCTGTGCACAAAGAAATCACTGACTGCCATGACTGCAAGCGTGATACCCGGCAGTTTTCCGCCGACTTCGTCAAACTGGGAAGTAAAGGTAGGCACAATCTTAATCATCATGATGGCTACAACAACGATAATAACAAGAATCAGGATGACCGGATAAATCGCCGACTTGATGATCAGCCCCTTCAGGTGGGCTTCTTTTTCAAACTGGCTTCCCACACGGCTGAATGCTTTATCCAGTCCACCGGAGGATTCCCCGGCGGCAACCATCTGCACCATGAGGTTCGGAAAAATCTTCGGGTGCTCCGCCATCGCAACGGCGAGGGTCTCCCCTCGCTGTACGGAATCCCGCACTTCTGCGATTGCGTTGGCAAACGGTTTGTTCTCGGTCTGCTCGGATAGCATGTCGAGTGCCTCGACGACGGTCACGCCGGCATTTAATACGCTCTCAAACTGGCGGCAGAATACGCTCATTTCGCGGACGCTGACGGCTTTTCCGATATGGATTTCGAGATCTTTGTTAAATGCGTTGGCTCTTGCGATGGAAACGATGGTGTTGCCGCCGGATTTGAGTTCTGCCGAAGCGACTTCCATGTTCATGGCCTCGATGGTGCCGGTTTTTGGTTTTCCATCGGCCCCGACCACTTCGTATTTATAACTTGCCATGTCTTAACTCCTTTTTAAAACAGCTTCTGCTGCATGTTTCCTGTATCCTGTGCATACTCTACGGCATTTGCCGCATCGATTTTGTGTTTCAGATACAGGCTGAATAAGGAATCATCCATCGTCTGCATGCCAATCTTCTTACTTGTCTGCATGATGGATGGAATCTGGTGTGCCTTATCCTCCCGGATCAGGTTTTTGATCGCCGGGGTACCGAGCATGACTTCAAATGCCGCCACACGGGATTTTCCGTCGATCGTCGGCAGAAGCTGCTGCGAAATAACAGCTTCCAAAACCGATGCCAGCTGGGAACGGATCTGATTCTGCTGATGCGGTGGAAACACATCAACAATACGCTCGATCGTTGGTGCCGCACCAATGGTATGCAATGTGGAAAATACCAGATGTCCGGTCTCTGCCGCCGTAATCGCGGTGGAAATCGTATCAAAATCTCTCATCTCTCCCACAAGGATAATATCCGGGTCCTCACGGAGTGCTGCACGAAGCGCATTTCCATAGGAATCCGTATCAAGGCCAATTTCTCTTTGGTTTACAATTGACCGATTGTGTTTATGTAAATACTCAATTGGATCTTCCAATGTAATGATATGTTCATTCCGTTCTTTGTTTATGACATCAATCAAAGAGGCCAGCGTGGTTGATTTACCACTTCCTGTTGGTCCCGTCACAAGAACCAGCCCTCTCTTTTTCTTTGTCAATCCAAGCACAGCTTCCGGAATACCGAGTGCTTCCGGTGTTGGAATATCACTTGCCACAATACGAAGAACTGCAGCATACGACCCCCTCTGGTGAAATGCATTGACACGGAATCGCCCCACACGGGTATCGGTATAGGCAAAATCCACTTCACCAGTGGCCTCCATGGTTGCCTTCTGTTTCGGTCCAAACATGGATTCCACCAGTTCTTTGGTCATCGCCGGTGTCAGTTTCTCAAATCCGTCCATTTCATAAAGTGTTCCGCTGATCCTGCACTTCGGCCGTACCCCCACGGTAATATGTAAGTCAGACGCATGATGCGCTTTTGCTATCGAAAGAAGCGTATACATTGACAATTCCATCTGTTTTGCTGCCTTCCCTTCCCTGTTTTATTTAATCCTCTTCGTCATCGTATGCCACACGCTGCACTTCCTCGACGGTGGTGATTCCGCGCAGTGCATAATCAATGGCACTCATGCGAAGCGTTTTCATGCCATGTGTTAGTGCGATCTCCTCAAGCACATCCGCATTCTCCCCGCGGTTGATCGCCTGCCGCAGGTCTGCCGTGACCGGCATGATCTCATAAATACCGATTCTTCCATAGTATCCGGTTCCGCCGCAGCGGACACATTCTTTGTGCCCCGGTGTGCGGACATTGATCCGTCTGGCGGGATCCTTTATGCCGAGTATTTTTTTCTCCCCTGCGGTTGCCTCCCGGACAATTCCGCATGCCGGACAGACCCGGCGCACCAGACGCTGGGCGATTACCCCGACCACGGAATCCGCAATCAGGTAGTTCTCCACTCCCATATCTGCCAGACGGGTGATGGTATTTGCCGAACTGTTTGTATGTAAGGTGCTGACCACCAGATGTCCGGTGATGGATGCCTTTACCGCAATCTCTGCGGTCTCCTGGTCACGGATCTCCCCGATCATGATGATGTCCGGATCCTGACGCAGGATGGAACGCAGTGCCGAGGAAAAGGTAAGTCCCGCCTTTTCGTTTACCTGTACCTGGTTGACCCCGTTTAAGTTCGCCTCAACCGGATCTTCTACCGTGATGATATTGACACCTTCTACGTTTAATTCATTTAATGCGGTATATAATGTCGTGGACTTACCGCTTCCGGTCGGTCCCGTGACGAGAATAAGCCCGTTCGGATGGCTTAGGATGTGGTCAAATTTTTTTAATTCGTCCTCCGGGAATCCCAGATCCCGCTTGTCCAATGTCAGTGCTTTTTTCTGTGCGAGACGCATAACGACCTTTTCCCCGTAGACGGTCGGAAGCACGGACACACGGATGTCGTATTCCTGCCGGTCCACAATGCTGGTCGCACGACCGTCCTGCGGGCGGCGCTTTTCGGAAATGTCAAGTCCGCTGACAATTTTAATTCTTGCGATCAGTGCGGCATGCAGGCTGATGTCATGCCGCATGGCTTCGTGCAGCACGCCATCCACACGGAACCGGATCCGCACCTGGTTTTCCATCGGCTCGATATGGATATCGCTGGCTCTCCTGTGGACCGCCTGCTCGATGATCTGTCCTAACAGTTTGACAATCGGTGCCTGCTGGACATTGTTCTCATCGTTTCCACTCCCGGGATCTAGGGCTGCCCTGGCTTTTGCCTGTTCCTGCTTTTCCCTTGTATACTGTTCTGCCACACGCAGGGCTTCTGCATTTCCATAGTAACGGTCGATAGCTGCCGCAATATCACTCGGAGTTGCAGCAAAACGCTCCACCTGACACCCGGTAATGATGGAAACATCGTCCATCGCCCGGATATCCAGCGGATCGCTCATTGCCACGCACAAAAGATTGGGATTTTTCTCATTGAACTTAAACGGAATCAGATTATACTTCCGCAGCACTGCCTCGTCCAAAAGCCGGATGATTTCCTCCGGGATGCGCAGGGTCGACAGATCGACACTCTGTATTTTCAGCTGTGCCTTCAGTGCCTCTACGATCTGTTTTTCGTCTGTAAACCCCAGATCTATCAGTACCACTCCGAGACGTTCTCCCTGTTTTTCTGTTTTCTGGACCTGTAACGCTTTTACCAGCTGATCCTGCGAAATAACTCCTGCATCCACAAGCAGATCGCCCAGTCGCTTCTTCCGGGCAAACCCTACCAACTTATCCATGTAATACTCCCACTACGTTAAACATTTATTATTTTCGAATGATTTCGAGCAATTAATGATTATTATAACCTTTTTTGTTCTCTATTGCAATCCTTTTTCATGTATAAAATATAACTTTATTGCATTTTACCGTTTCTTTTTTTGTGCAAATTTCACATCTAGGTCTTTTGTCCTATTTTATTTGCCGTCATTTCCTCCACAAAAATGCCATATCCTTTCGTTGGATCGTTAACAAGCACATGGGTCACGGCACCGATCAGTTTTCCATCCTGCAGGATCGGGCTTCCGGAGAGTCCCTGCACGATTCCGCCGGTCAGCTTCAGCAGGTTCTCATCCTCCACATGAAAACGGATTCCCTTATTTTTATCTCCCGGTGTATAATCAAGATCATCAATTACGATGCGATACGACTGCAGTTCCCCGGACGCATCCGACAGAATTACCGCATCCTTTGTCTGAATCTCCTGTTTGTAACCGACCGGACACAACAGACTTTCGTTTTTCTTTTCTTCCCGGAAGTTTTTCGTCAACGTGCCATAGATACCGATTTGTGTATTGCTGGACACTTCTCCGATCTGGTTGTCTTTCCCATAATAGACAACTCCCTCCAGCTCTCCCGGTGTTCCCCGGACACCTTTTTTGATACCGAGCACCTGTGCTTTGTACAGCCGGCCGTCTGACAGACGGAGCAGGTCTTTGGTCTGTCCGTTTCCGATTCCGTGTCCCAGTGCCCCGAAGTTTCCGTCCTGATCAAAATAGGTCAGCGTGCCGATCCCTGCCATGTCATCTTTCACCCAGAGTCCCAGACGATAGCCTTTGTGTTCTGCTGCCTCAACCGGCTCCACCGATACCTGAATCTGCTCGGCTCCACGCCACAGGGTCAACACCACCGGTTGTTCCCCGTACTGATTGATCCGCTCCATCAGTTCTTCTTTTTTCGTGACCGCTTTTCCATTTACAGCAGTAATATAATCCCCCGGAAATACAATGTGTTCTGCCGGCTGCCGGCTGCTTCCGTCCACAGTTTCCACCGGGCCGGATCCCAGCACCAGTACTCCCTGGGCAGCCCCGTAAATGCCCACCACCTGTCCGCTCACGTATAAAGATTTTCCGTTCACCACGGAAACCTGCACCTCTTTCATGGGAAGGATGCCAAACAGATAGCAGGTCAGTGTATATTCCCCCTGCTTCAGCTGGCTGCACGTCTCCACTGCCCGTTCCTGCTTCATTGCCTGAAACGTCCGCTCCCCGATCTGTGCCATAACGGATTGCGGTTTTGTGGACATTGCCAGTGTGACCGGAATTTTTTTGTCCAGTTCCAGTTTCTGCCCCTCCTGCACGTATACATGATCGGGAATGGCATGTATCATGGTGGCATAGGCAAAGCAGCACAGCGCCAGAACATAAATACAGATAATATTTTTGAATATACGCATATAAAAAGACCGCATGCCAAAGGTTCTCCTATCTTCTCGGATACCTTTAGTATGCGGTCTTTGGTTTTATCTATTCGTATTTTTCTGCCAGACGTTTCATCTCGCGTGCGTTTTCTAAAACCGTATCCGTGATCTCCACGCCGCCAAGCATCCGCGCCAGTTCCTCGATACTTTCCTCTTCCCGCAGCGGATGAATCCGGGAAACCGTGGACGCATGCTCCACCGATTTTTCAATCAGGAAATGGGCATCTGCCATGGCAGCAATCTGCGGCAGATGAGTGATGCAGATGATCTGGTGCGTCTTTGCCAGCAGTTTCATCTTCTGCGATACCATCTGTGCCGTACGCCCGCTGATTCCACTGTCAATCTCATCAAAGATCAGGGTCGGAATATCATCGCTGTCTGCCAATACGGTTTTGATAGCCAGCATAATACGGGATAATTCACCGCCGGATGCCACCTGACCCAGAGAGCGCTCCGGCTCGCCAGGGTTGGTGGAGATCATAAATTCTGCCTCATCCCAGCCTCCGGCACTGTACTCCGTCTTCCGGAATTCCATCGTAAACTGCACATCTAAAAAATTCAGATCTTCAAGTGCCTGTGCAATCGCTTTCGTCAATCCCTTTGCCGCTTTCTTCCGGATTCCGGAAACCTCTACACACAGCTCGTCCAATTCTTCTTTCTTCCGGTTCATGGAAGTTAAAAGATCATTTAAGTATTTATCATAATCCTGTAATACGGCAATACGCTTTGTTTTTTCTTCCGCTGACTGCAGAATCTCTTCCATCGTATTTCCATACTTGGATTTCAGGTGATTGATCTCATCAAGCCTCTTTTCGGTCTGATAAAAGACTTCGTCATCAAATTCCTCCCCCGACAGGTAGGAAGAAATCTCATGATTGAAATCGCTCAGCAGATTATCAATATCGGTAAGCATCTGTTCCATCTGCGCAATGCGCTCCTCATATGCCGAAACCGAACTGACTTCCCGCAGGGCACGGCTGACGAGTTCCGATGCATTCTCTCCGGTACCGCCGTCTCCCCCGGTAGCTGCACCGGCAGCCGATATGGCATCCATGATCTTTTTTGCGTTTGCAAATCTGCGATACTGTTCTTCCAGCCGGGTATCCTCCCCGACGGAAAGCTGTGCCTCTTCGATTTCCTTTACTTCATACGCAAGAAACGACAACTCTCTGGCGCGCTCCTCGGTATCCAAAGACGAGGACTCCCACTCTTTTTTCAGTTTCCGGTATTCCTGATAACAGGCGGCAAGACGCTCTTTTTTTTCTCCCAGCGCGTCTTTTGCATAGGCATCGAGGATTTCCAGATGTTTCTTTTTGGAAAGAAGGGACTGGTGCTCATGCTGTCCGTGAATATCGATGAGCAGAGACGCCACCTCTTTTAACCGGGAAGCAGACACTGCTTCTCCATTGATCCGCGCAATTGCCCTTCCGGAAGTTATCTTACGACTTAATATTACTGTTTCATCCTCTGTTTCTATGCCCAGTTGCCGGATCGCATCCAGAACCTTTGGGTTTTCAACCGAAAAGACCAGCTCCACAAGTGCGGTCTCTTCGTTATCCCGGAGCAGTTCCTTTGGAACCTTCTCTCCGAGTGCCAGTGCAACCGAACCAATGATGATGGATTTACCGGCACCGGTCTCTCCTGTCAAAATATTAAGTCCTTCTTTAAATTCTACCTCTGTCTCTGTGATAAGGGCAAGGTTCTTCACATGTAGATTTTGTAACATACATTCTCCTTCTACTTTTCCGAAGCATTTTTATTACTGTTCTACAATTTTCCGAAGCTTTTTCATGATGTGCACCGCGTCATCGGACGTACGGATCACACACAGAATCGTGTCATCTCCCGCAAGTGAACCGACAATCTCCTGCATACGCATGGCATCTACTGCAGCCGCAACGGCTCCCGCCATACCGGACACGGTTTTGATCACAACAATATTTTCCGCAGCATCCACGGACAAAAATCCTTCCCTGAGAACCCTTGCATATTTTTCCATCATATTGGAATCCGCGTCCGTAATCACCGCATATTTTTGTCTGCCGTTGTCGGTCGAAATCTTTGTCAGCTTCAGTTCACGGATATCACGGGATACGGTTGCCTGGGTAACCTGAAACCCTTCTTTTTCGAGATATGCGGACAATTCTTCCTGTGTTTCCACATCTTTTTTCTGAATCAATTCGAGTATCTTTGCCTGTCGTGTTGTTTTCATATGTCCTCCTTTGCGTCCTACGGTCTCATCTTTTTCCTCAGTATTTCCAGGAAACTCTGGTTACTGATTTTGCAGATCCAGATGGTACTTTGTGCCTGTGCAATCCGCACACGGTCTCCCACGTGCAGATGCTCCGGTGTGTCCCCGTCAAAGCTGACACATGCCGTCTCGTCCTTTTGAAACCGTCTGCTTCCCATCTTAATCTCCACAACATCCTCCGCTCCAAACACAATGCTTTTGGAGTTTAAGTCATGTGCATTGATCGGTGTCAGAAGAAGTACCCTTGCTTTCGGGTCCACGATCGGACCTCCGGTGGAAAGATTATACCCCGTGGAACCGGTCGGTGTCGCAACAATCACGCCATCTGCGTGGTAAGTTGTCAGATATTCCCCATTGACATACACATTTAAAAGCAGCATGGACAGATCCCCGGACCAGTGGATCACGACATCATTCAATGCCATATGTGCGCCGTTTCCGCCAATTTTTTCGCCGGTCAGAACAATCCGCTCTTCCATGATGCAAGCATCCTGCATCAGACAGTCGATGGCATGAAATACGGTAGCTTCCTCAAGCTCACACAGATACCCCAGTGTCCCAAGGTTGACACCGATCAGCGGAATCTGCAGCGCCTCCACCTTGGTTGCTGCGCGGATTAACGTGCCGTCTCCGCCGAGAACAAGGATACATTCCGTGTCTGCCGGAATCTCGGAAAGTGCAAAATCTTTCTGGTTATCATCCTCCACATTGCTGACACAGATTGCAGCACTGCCGCCCTTTTGTTGTATGTACGAGACAATTTCGTTTGAGAGTGTCAGATCACGATCTTTGTACCGGTTCGTGATCAGCATAAATTTACGCATCTACTTATCCAATTCTCCGTGTGCTGCTTCCACAACTGCGTGAATATCCACGGATTCCTCCTTTATTGCTTCGTCCGATTTTTCAATATGCACGAGATACTCGATGTTTCCCTCCGGTCCCTTGATCGGTGAGTATTCCAGATGGTGTACCGAAAATCCGTTTTCCAGTGCAAAGGTAATGATCCTCTCGATCACTTCCTCGTGAACGGCCTTATCACGTACCACGCCTTTCTTTCCCACTTTTTCCCGTCCGGCTTCAAACTGTGGTTTGATCAGACATACCATCTGTCCGCCGTCCTTTAACAGTGCATATGCCGCCGGGAGCACTTTGGTCAGGGAAATAAAGGAGACATCCACCGAAGCAAAATCGAGCACATCATCGATATCTTCCGGTGTGACATAGCGGATGTTTGTTTTTTCCATACAGACAACCCTTGGGTCCTGGCGCAGTTTCCATGCAAACTGGCCATATCCCACATCGACGGAATACACTTTCTTTGCCCCGTTCTGCAGCATGCAGTCCGTAAACCCGCCCGTCGAAGCACCGATGTCCATGCACACCATGCCATCTAAGGAAATGGAAAAATGTGTCATCGCTTTTTCCAGTTTCAGACCGCCGCGGCTGACATATTTCAATGTATTTCCGTGGATCTCAATCGGAGCATCCTCTGCAAAAGTGCTTCCCGCCTTATCCTCCCGGTTATTGTTGACAAATACATTGCCTTCCATAATCATGGTCTTTGCCTTTTCCCGCGATGGTGCCAGACCACGTTTTACAAGAAGTACATCCAATCGTTCTTTCATAATTCCTCCGGTAATTCTGCTAATATTTTTTCCGTCACGGAATCTGCATCCAGTCCCAGTGCTTTTTTTAATTCGCCAACACTTCCATGTTCCACAAAGCAGTCAGGAATTGCAATCCTGAGGACCTTTGTATGCAGTGCTTCTTCCTCCAGAAATGCAGCCACATGCTCTCCAAATCCCCCGCTTGCCACGTTCTCTTCCATCGTCACAAGAAGCGGATGGGATTCTGCCAGTTTCCGCAGGCAGTTTTTATCCAGTGGCATGGCAAATCTTGCATTTACCACCGTTGTCGGGATTCCTTTTTCTACCAGTTTTTTTCTTACCTGCCAGGCGGTTTCCACCATCGAACCGATTGCAAAAAGTGCAGCGGATGTACCCTCGGCGAGTACTTCCGCACAGCCTTTTTGAATCGGTGCCCGCTGATCTTTCCAGAGATCGCAGGCTTCTCCGCGCGGATAACGGATCGCCACCGGTTCCTCTGCAGCAATCGCATACTTGAGCATATCGGAAAGCTCCCATTTGTTTTTCGGAGCCATAACCGTCAGGTTCGGAATACTTGACAGATACGACAGGTCAAAAATTCCCTGATGCGTGGCGCCATCCTTTCCGACTAATCCTGCACGGTCTACGGCAAACACAACCGCAAGATTCTGTGCACACACATCATGTAATACCTGGTCATAGGCACGCTGTAAAAAGGAAGAATACACCGCAAATACCGGTTTGAGTCCCGCCTTTGCCATGCCGGCTGCAAACGTCACTGCATGCTCCTCGGCAATTCCCACATCAAAAAAACGTTCCGGGAAAAGATTTTTAAATCTCTTTAAACCGGTTCCGTCTGCCATCGCTGCGGTAATCGCAACCACCTTCGGCTCCCGCTCCCCCATTTTGCGCATGACTGTGGAAAACACATCCGTGTAATGCGCTTTTTCCTGATGATACAGCGGAACACCGGTGTCAATGTCAAACGGTCCCGTTCCATGGAAGCGCGCCGGATGACGCTCGGCAGGAAGATATCCCTCTCCCTTGATCGTGCGTACATGAACCAGCACCGGACCGCGCACACGCTTTGCTTCCGCAAGCACTTTTCGGATTTCTTTTATGTTGGTGCCATCCACCGGGCCTAAATATGTGATACCCATATTTTCAAAAAACATTCCCGGAACAAACAGCTGTTTGATACCGCTTTTGGCATTCCGGATCCGTTTGACCATCCGTTCCCCCACAACCGGAATCCGGTTCAGGGAATTTGTCACACCGTCTTTTAAATCCAAATATGCGTCCGAGGTGCGGAAAGAATTCAGATACTGGTTCATTCCTCCCACATTTTCGGAGATCGACATCTGGTTATCATTTAACACAATAATAAAATTGGTTTTCATGCGGGAAGCATTGTTCATTGCTTCGTATGCCATACCGCCGGTCAGTGCCCCGTCTCCGATCACAGAGACCACATAATAATTGTCACCGGTCAGTTCCCTCGCCTGCGCCATGCCAAGTCCTGCGGAAATGGAAGTGGAGCTGTGCCCGGTATTGAATGCATCCGCCGGATCTTCCTGTGTCTTTGGAAAGCCGCTCATCCCGCCATACTGCCGTAAAGTGGCAAACCCCAACTTACGCCCGGTTAAAATCTTGTGCGTGTAGGACTGATGTCCGACATCCCAGATAATCCGGTCTCTCGTCAGGTCAAATGACAGATGAAGCGCCATCGTCAGTTCAATCACACCCAGATTCGATGCCAGATGTCCTCCGGTTTTTGCAATATTTTCCACCAGAAAATCACGGATTTCTTCCTGTAGCTCCGCCAGTTCTTCCTCGTTTAGTTGTTTGATATCATTTACTTTTTTTATCCGATCTAAAACCATGTTGCCCTCGAAAAATTAATGATCCCTGTTGATCAAATAGAAAAACAGGTCATGCAGAAACGTATGCTCTCCTTCAAATTCATCCAGTATCTTTATTGCTTCCCCGGAAAGCCGCTCTACATCCTTTTTTGCCTGCTCCAGCCCCTCAAATGTCACATAGGTTGCCTTTTCATTTTCTGCATCACTGCCGATTGGCTTACCGAGTTTTTCAAAAGATCCCGTGACATCGAGAATATCATCCTGAATCTGAAAGGCAAGTCCCAGCTTTGCTCCGGCTTCCTGCATACGCGCAACCGACACTTCATCCGCGCCTGCCAAAATGGCTCCGATCATAAGCGATGCTTCAATCAGCGCTCCGGTTTTTAACCGGTAGATAAAGTCCAGCCGGTTACGGTCGATGGTCTGTCCGGTTTTCTCACTCTCTACATCCACCACCTGGCCGCCGATCATTCCGTATATACCCGCTTTTTGTGCCAGCACGGAAAAAGCCCTGACAATTCTCCAGTCTCCTTCGTTTCTGGTCAGCGCTGCTGCCACGGTCTCAAACGCATAATTTAAAAGGGCATCCCCCGCAAGGATTGCCATTGCTTCCCCGTATACCGCGTGGGTTGTCTTTTTCCCACGCCGGTATTCGTCGTTATCCATAGCCGGAAGATCATCATGGATCAGTGAATAGGTGTGGATCATCTCAATCGCCGCCATAAAATCATCAATTGCCGGATTCGTTCCGTCAAACATCTGGTAAGATGCTTCCATCAGCATCGGCCGCAGACGCTTTCCTCCTGCAAAAACACTGTATTCCATGGCATCGAGCACGGTCTGCTGAAACCCCTTTTCCTGTGGCAGAAACGGTGCGATCCTTGCTTCAATGTCTGCCGCCCTGCGTTTTATTTCCTGTCTGATCTCCATCAGAATTCCTCCAATTTTCCATCCTGGTTCAGTACAAGCATTGCCTTTTCTATCGTATCCAAAGACTGGCCGGCTGCTTTGATCTGTTCCAGTCCCTCTTTGTATAGGGCAAACGAACGGTCTAACGTTACGTTTTCGTCTTCCATCGCATCAAGTATGGAATCGATCTTTGCAAACCGTTCCTCCAGTCCCGGTTCTTTTTTTTCTAATTCATCACTCATTTTTTACTCCTTCGGCTGCCTGAATTTCTGTCACTGCTGCCGTCAGTGTGCCATCCAGCAAATGGATCTGCACGGTATCTTTTTTCCTGATCTGGTGGATGCTCCGCAGTGCCTGATGGTTCCCATCCTCCACGAATGCATACCCTCCACTGAGTTTCTTTACCGGGGAATAGCTCTCCAGCGTGCCTGCCAGAAGTGCCAGGCGGTGTCTGCGCTCACGCAGCAGTTCCTCCATGCGTCCGGTCAGTTTCTCTTCATACTCTGCCACTCTTTTCCGGTTTTCATTCATCCGCTGCTGAGGGCTGAGATAGTGCAGGCGCATCTTCTGGTGCTCCAGGTGGTTTCTTGCCACGGTTACTTTCCTTTGGAGTTCTTTGTCCATCTGCTGCCGCATGCCAAGCAGTTCCTGCATTGCCTGCCGGTAATCAAACACCGCCAGCTCCGCTGCTGCAGACGGAGTCGGTGCCCGCAGGTCTGCGACATAATCTGCAATCGTAAAGTCCGTCTGATGACCGACAGCGGAGATCACCGGAATCCGGCAGTCAAAAATGGCCCGTGCCACCATTTCTTCGTTAAATGCCCACAGATCCTCTATGGATCCACCGCCCCGTCCGACAATGATTACATCCACGCCGATCTGTTCAAGTGCATGAATTCCATGGACAATTGATGCTGCCGCACCCTCTCCCTGCACCAGGGCCGGGCAGAGAATCAGCTGCACATACGGGTTCCTGCGCCCTGCAATATTGCGGATATCCTGAATCGCTGCCCCGGTCTCTGCCGTAACAATCCCCACGGTTTTTGCATAGGTGGGAATGGGCTGTTTGTATTCCTCCGCAAACATTCCCATCTCTTCAAGCTCCCGCTTTAACGCTTCAAATTTCAGATACAGATTTCCCTCTCCGTCCCGTTCAATCGTCCGTGCATAGATCTGGTATCTGCCATCTCTTTCATACACTTCCACGGATCCGGTCACAACCACGCGGTCGCCCTCTTTCATCGGGAATTTTAATCCTTCCCTGCGGCTTCCTGCAAACATGATCGCGTTTATCGTTCCGTCTGCATCTTTCATTGTAAAATAAATATGCCCGCTGGAGTGATACTTACAGTTAGATACCTCTCCCTTGATGCTGATATGGTGCAGCATAAAGTCCTGAGCGAACATATTTTTAATGTATTTATTTACCTGCCCTACCGAATATACATGTTTCATCATTCTGCAAACTTTGCAAGAATTCCATTGACAAATGCCGGTGAATCATTGGTTCCGTATTGTTTTGCCAGTTCCACAGCCTCATTGACCGCAACCTTAAACGGAATCTCATCATCGTAGCGGATCTCATATACCGCCAGACGGATCAGTGCCAGATCTACTTTTCCCATACGGGTTGTCTTCCAGCCTTTTGCGACTTCGTTGATTGCCTCGTCAATTTCCGTCAGATGATTGTAGATATCACGATAACGATCAGCGATATATTTGAAATCCTGATCCGTTACATGATCCACTTCCTCGCCAAACAATACCAGCTGTTCTGACAATTCTCCCGCATCAAAAAATTCTACGCGGAAAAGCATCTTAAATACATTTTCTCTTAACTCTCTTCTTGTCATCTTCTCTCCTCGCTCAAAAATAAAGGATGTCTTTCGTTCAGACATCCTTTATTATACCATATTCTGTTTCGAATACAAAGATTTAATTGTCAGTTCCCATATCAACACTTGCGATACGGACATTGACAACAGCGACTGTCAGACCTGTCATATTCTCAATGGCAGCCTTTACTTTATCCTGTACCTTGGCAGAGACATCCGGGATGCTGTAACCATATGCAATATTGATGGCAACATCAACCTTTACTTCATTGTCCATAATTTCAATCATGATTCCCTTAGAAAGGTTCTTCATGCCAAGCTTGCTGACAATTTCGTTTGTGATGTTTCCCGCCATGGAACTGACGCCATCTACTTCTGTTGCTGCAAGTCCTGCAATGATCGCAACGACTTCATCTGCGATACGGACATCCCCGACAGGATCTGATTTTATCTGAACTGTTTTTCTGCTATCAGCCATAATACAATTGCCTCCTCAGTATTTTATCTTTGCTTATTATAACAGACTCTGTATTATTTGGAAAGCATAAAATTATACGACCTGCCCCTTGGATACATATACCTGATACGACTCATTTCCGGTCAGTGACTTGCCCTCTGTGACACGTACATTCTTGTCGGTAATCACGTATTCCACGCTTGCATTATCTTCCACTACGGTATCCTGCATCAGTACACAGTTTTTCACTTTTGCGCCTTTTCCAACGTGAACGCCTCGAAACAGGACGCTGTTTTCGACTTCTCCCTCGATCACACAGCCATCGGCAACCATAACATTCTTTGCTTTGGAACCGTTGATATAACGGGTCGGGTTATCGTCACGGATCTTGGTGTAAATCTGATTTGGAGAAAACAGTGCATTTAAGTTTTCTTCCTGTAACAGACGCATATTTTCTTCAAAATAACTCTGGGTATCATGGATATTGACCACATAGCCATCGTAGCAGAACCCGCGGATATCCAGCCGGTCAATCTGCTTGTCCAAAAGGTCACGTACAAAGTAAGTATGCCCATGTACATACGCATCATCTATCATACGGATCAAAAACTCGCGTTCTACCACATAAACATTCATGCTGAAATTCATCTCCCCCTCTTCGGTCGGGTTGATGTAAATCTTGCTGACGCGGTCTCCGTTCATGCCGAGTGCATAGTACAGATCCATGCGGTCCCTGCTCTGACGGATAAATGCCTTCGGAATTTCCTGCTTGCGGTACATCATGGTCACATCCGCACCACTCTTGATATGCGCATCTAAAAGTTCATTAAAATCAAAATTGATGGCAATATTTGCATCGGTCATAATGACATATTTCTGTGGCTGCTTTAACAGATATCCGCGCAGACTCTCAAGTGCCTCGATGCGTCCCTCGAATACCTTTACCTGTTTCTGTGCGAACGGAGGAACAATATTCAGGCCTCCGTTTTTGCGGACCAGATCCCACTCACGGCCGGCGCCGAGATGATCCAGCAGGGAATGGTAATTTTTTCTTACGATAATGGAAATATTGTCAATTCCGCTGTGTACCATGCTGGAAAGAATAAAATCGCACATGCGGTATCTGCTGGCAAATGGAATGGATGCCATGAGGCGCTCCGAAACCAGATCCGGCACCATTGCATCATAGCTGTTCGGGAAAATAATTCCCAATGCCTCTGTCTTTGAATTTAACATTGCTCCTCACCCTCCTTCACATCTTCATAAATCATAGCACTCGGACCAATTTTTGCTCCTTTTCCGATCGTTACATCCGCTGCAATTGTGGCAACTTCTCCAATTCCTTCCCCTTTTGGTTTTGCTCCCACAACCGCATCTTCTTCGATGGTCGCATTTTCTGCAATGATGCAGTGTCTGACAACCGCACCTGCCTTGATCATGGAGTGTCCCATGACAACGGCATCTTCTACAATGGCGCCTTCTTCCACCGTGACACCGGAAAACAGGATGGAATGTCTGACGGTACCCTTGATGTTACATCCATCGGTAATCAGACAGTTATCCAGCACGGCATTCTCTCCGATCCGGTGACCGGTCATACCACTGTTTCTGCTGTAAATTTTCCAGTTTTCATCAAACAGGTTGATGCCGCTATGTTCCGGATCAAGCACTTCCATGTTGGCTTCCCACAGAGACGGAATCGTTCCTACATCCTTCCAGTATCCGTTGAAATGATAGGCATACATCTTTCTTCCGTCACGCAGAAGATTTGGAATGATATTGTTTCCAAAATCATTCTCGGAAGTCGGGTCAGCCTCATCCTCGATCAGATATTTCTTTAAAATATCCCAGTTAAATATGTAAATTCCCATGGATGCAAGATTGGACTTCGGTTCCTTTGGCTTCTCCTGGAACTCGGTAATCTTGTCATCCTCGTCTGCTACCATCAGGCCGAAACGGGAAGCATCCTCCCACGGCACTTCCATGACTGCGACAGAAAATTCTGCCCCTTTCTGCTTGTGGAACTCAAGGAAATCACTGTAATCCTGTTTGCAGATCTGGTCTCCGGAAAGAATAATCACATACTGCGGATCATAGCGCTCAATAAAAGCAATATTCTGATAAATGGCATTTGCCGTACCCTTGTACCAGTCAGACCCCGATGCTTTCTGGTACGGTGGAAGTACATGCACGCCTCCGTAAAGACGATCCAGATCCCACGGCTGGCCATTTCCAATATACTCGTTTAATACAAACGGCTGATACTGGGTCAGAATCCCCACCGTATCAATTCCTGAATTTACGCAGTTCGACAGTGGAAAATCAATGATACGGTACTTTCCCCCAAACGGAACTGCAGGCTTTGCAAGCTTCTGTGTCAGTGCGTACAGACGTGATCCCTGTCCACCGGCAAGCAGCATTGCAATCATTTCTTTCTTAATCATGCAATCACCTCTTGTCGTATCTAAAGATTTGCAGTAACTGTAAGAATGTACGGTTCTACGCTTACCGTTCACCGCTTTTCCGCGAACGGTAACCTTCGCTGCCCCCCTTCAGGCTTTGCCTTGC
>OHOJ01000186.1_pt1 | contig 26158 bp, 20 predicted proteins | sample 1569791 | NCBI WGS metagenome assembly OHOJ01 (sample SAMEA3879542, study PRJEB24766) | human gut metagenome | biome: human-associated habitat; feature: feces | place: USA | collected 1985/1987
CTTCTTCATAAACACAAAATGACTACATAAAAAAAAAGAAATTGGGGTTTTTTCCCCAATTTCAAAAACATTATTACGCTTCAATACCTTGTTCACCGAGGGTCGGTTTTTTGCCTAATTTTTTAAGCAATTCTTCTTCCGTACCTTCGCCAGCACCACCGACTGCGTTAAGAACAGGAGTTGCAATTTTGTCAGCAGTTTGAGTAACATTTGATGCAGCACCATTAGTTACACCGTCAACCGTTTCCATAACCTTGCCGACTTGACCATTCGTGACAGTATCTGCTGCTTGGAAAACGCTATTCAATGCACCACCTTTACCCTCTTTTTCATTTTGGGCAAAAATACTGTCTTGATTAATACCTGCAGCTTTCGATGCCGTATTAATCATATCCGAAGCCTGAACAACTTTTCCAGCAACTTCGACACCTTTTTTTATCATAGCCGGATTAATCATAATTAACACTCCTTTTTAATTCACTTACCTTAATTATATAAACAATTTTTAGAACAAACAATTTCAGCATGCGAAAAAAATTTTACATTTTTAAACAAAAAAAAGAGAGCCTAAAAAGACTCTCTTTTCTAAAGTTTTTGGTGATAAATTACATAGCACCTTCAACGATTTTAACAAAACTGTCAACTTTCAAAGAAGCACCGCCAACCAAAGCACCATCGATATCTGATTGAGCCATTTGTTCTTTAATTGTTTCCGGTTTAACGCTACCACCGTAAAGAATTCTGATTGCATCAGCAGCATCTGCACCAGCAACTTCTTTAACAGTGTTTCTAATCATAGCGATAACTCTGTTTGCTTCATTTGAATCGCAAGTTTTGCCTGTTCCGATAGCCCAAATAGGTTCGTAAGCGATAATTGATTTTGCAACATCTTCTGATGATAAATCTTTCAATGCCGCTCTAATTTGTGAAGCGATGTGAGTATCTGTAACGCCTGATTCTCTTTGTTCGAGAGATTCACCGCAGCAGATGATAGGAACTAAGCCGTTTGCCAAGATTGCTTTTGCTTTTTTGTTAACCATTTCATCTGTTTCTGCAAAATATTGACGTCTTTCGCTGTGACCGATGATGATGTATTCGCAACCGGCATCAACCAACATTTCAACAGATGCTTCACCTGTGAAAGCACCACTTTTTTCGAAGTAGCAGTTTTGAGCAGCAAGTCTAACTTTTCCGCAACCGCAATCTTTAAGTGCTTTGTTTGCAACATATAATGATGTAAATACAGGAGCAACAACGACTTCAGGAAGTTTTTCCTTGTCATATTCTTTCAAACCTGCCATTACGCCATTAACTAAATCTTTTGCTTCTGCTTGCAACTTGTTCATTTTCCAGTTGCCTGCAATAACGGGTCTTCTTGTCATATTTCAAATCCTCATTTTAAGTTACTTTCGGGCTATACCCACACCCTCAAAATACCTCAAACAGATTTTTTTCGCAACTTAAATGAATGATTTTTTATCCTTGCATTAACTGCTCGAAATCTAAATTATGCGAACGAGCATAATTGATAACTTTATAAATATTACACGAAAACTTGATTTCGTCATCAAATTCAAGTTGAAAAATTATCTATGTTTAATAATTCCAAAAGTCAAGAGTCGTTTTGCGAGGAAGCCGATTTGAGACAGTGTCACACTTCTCAACATTCTAAACATAATTCTCGGTCTGAAATAAAATTTTCTAAAAGCATGTTCCTGTGCGTCAATCAAGTCCTGTTTCGTCAAGGTTTCTGGCACATATTCAGGCGAACAGTAACTTTCTTTTGAAAAGTCAGACTCAAATTGTCCGTCCAAATCGTCGTACAAATTGCACCCCGGAAGAACGTCAAAAATCATAAACTGTGCCCGTGTTAACTTCGAAGACAAAGCAAAATTTATCGACTGCTCAATCGACTGCTTCGTTTCCCCCGGAAGTCCGAAAATAAAGAACCCGACACAATCGATTCCGCAATCTGCCGCAATGTCAATGGATTTTTTAATCGTTTCAATATCTTCGTCTTTATTAATGTTTTTCAAAATTTGCGGGTTTGCCGACTCAATTCCATACGCAAAGCAATAGCAGCCAGCCTTTTTCATCATCAGCAAAAGTTCTTTATCAACCTTATCCGCCCTAATTCCGTTCGGACAAGTAAATGTGATTTTGATTTTTCTATCGACAATCATTTTGCAAACTTCATAAGCGTGCGACCGCTTGAGCGTAAAATTATCGTCCTCAAAATGAATTTCCTTCACCCCGTGATTTTTCACAAGATATTCAATCTCGTCAACAACATTTTTCGGTGAACGGAAACGAATTTTTCTGTCGTAAAAATTAGGGCTTGCACAGAATTTGCAGCCGTAAGGACAACCTCTTGTCGTCATTATAATTCCGATGGGATAATTCTTCGTAACCGCACCGTGAGGAGCTCTTGGATAAGATTTCGGAGAAATTTGTCCCCAATCGGGCATAGGCAAATCATCAAGATTTTCAACCTTTTCGCCCTTAATCGGTTTATCAGGAAGATTTTCGAGATTATAAATCCCCTGAATCCCCGTACCATCAAAGTTTGCGTCTAATAATTTTTTAAGCGAAATTTCGCCTTCACCAAGCGAAACATAATCAGCACCTGTATCAATCAGGGTTTGTTTGGGCATAAAAGTTGGGTGAATACCACCGATAAAGACCTTTTTGCCCTCAGCCTTCAACATTTTTGACAATTCGACAACTTCATTATAAAAAGCAGACAAACAAGTAATTCCGACAGCCGAAATGCCTGCAGCATTAATCTTTTCGACAACTTGCTCATTCGAAAGATTATCTCTTAAAGCATCAATAATCAAAACTTTGTGGCCGAATTTTTGTGCATAACTTGCCAAATACCCCAAACCCAATGGTGGTGTAATAATATGAGAATTATATTTTACCCTGACAAGTGCTATTTCCATAAATCAATCATAACATTTTCAACAACAATGTCAAAATTCTCAAGCATTTTTACCATTTTACACATCTTGAACAACTTTTTTATCTTTATAAACAACGATTATCAAAACGCCCAAAAGAATTGCCAACATGCCCAAAACAATCTTGAGAGTAAGTTGTTCGTGGAAGAAAACAACGCACAAAAACATTGCACTAATAGGTTCTAACGAACTTACAATCGCCGCAAGCGTAGGACCAATCAACTTTATCGCCTTATTCAAGGTGTCAATAGCAACAATCGTGGGCAAAATCGCCAACATCAAAACATCAAACCACAAAAATGGTTCATTTATCGGTTTCAACAACGTCAAAAATTTCAAGTTCCAAACAAAAACCGTAAGCCCGAAAAGCATTACATAGAAAGATAATTTGACGGTATTAAGTTTTTTCAACACAGAATTTTTCTTAATTCCGACCATATAAACCGCATAGGACAATGCCGACAAAATGACAAAAAGCAATCCTGTCAAATTCAAGTCCTGACCGTCTTTTCCCTTATAAAAGAGAAAAATTCCTACAAGAACAAGCCCGATTGCACCGATGGCTGATTTCGAGAGTTTTTCTTTGAAGCCCAAAGCCATTATCAATGCAACAAACACAGGGTAAACGAACAAGATAACAGAAGCAATTCCTCCGTCGATATACGAATATGACATGAACAAAAATACGGACGAAAACGCAAACATCAAGCCCGATATGAACAACGGTAAAAATTCATCTTTGTGCAAATTCAAAGGGATTTTTTTAACAAAATTTGCCCACAAGCCGAAAAGCACGACAGCCATAATATATCTGTAAAAAAGAACAGAGTTTGCATCAAAACCTCTTGAATACATGTGTATAGCAAACAATGGGTTTGTACCGTAACAAACCGCACCAATAGTGCCGTTTAGAATTCCTGCCATTTTCCTTTTCATAAGTACAGAGTAGTATAAAATATTAAAAAATCAAGAAAAATCGTAACATGTCTTGTTTTTTTGTAAAAAAACGGGCATAATATTAAATAGGAATTATTCAGAAATTAAAGAAGGACTCATCGTGGGCTTAAGTGACACACTTTTAAAAGAAAGCATAGACACTTTTATCAACAATGACATGACTGACACCAAGCCGACGATTTTGATTGTTGACGATGAAATTAACAACCTTCAACTTTTGAAAAGAACTTTCAGGGGTTCATACAATATTTTGACGGCATCGAACGGCTATGAAGCACTTGATGTTGTTGCAAAAGAAGGTGATGCGATTTCCCTCATCGTAAGCGACCAAAAAATGCCGCAAATGGAAGGTACAGAGTTTTTGAAAAAGGTTAACGAAACTCACCCCGACATCATCAAAATCCTTCTCACAGGTCACCAAGACTCTGATATCATCGTTTCTGCAATCAATGATTGCCAACTTTATCAGTACATCTTGAAACCTTTCGAACCCGAAGAACTCAAAGTTGCCGTGAGCAATGGGCTTAAAAAATACGAACTCTCCTCACGAAAAACTTTGATTATGAAAGATTTAAAAGAGTTATTTTACAAGACAATCAAGTCTATTTCGTGTGCACTTGATGCGAAAGACCCATACACTCACGGTCATTCGCTCCGTGTAACGTTGTATTCATTGATTTTAGCAAGCAAATTGGGCTTGACGGATTCGGCTCTTGAAGAAATCGAAACGGCTGGTCTTTTGCACGATATCGGCAAAATCGGTATCCCTCAGGCAATTTTGTGCAAACAAGCGAAGTTGACTGACGAAGAATTCGAGATTATGAAAGACCACACTTGCCGTGGAGAGAAGATGATTAAGAACGTCAAAAAACTCCACGCCGTTGCAAGTTGGCTCAAATCTCACCACGAACGCTGGGACGGACGTGGGTATCCGTGCGGACTTAAAGGAACTGAAATTCCTCTGTTCGCAAGAGTTATCGCTATCGCCGACACTTACGATGCAATGACTTCAACAAGACCATACAGAAAAGCACTCCCTCACGAAGTTGCAATCCAAGAAATCAAGCGTTGTGCGGGCATGCAGTTTGACCCAGAACTTGCGGAAATTTTTGTCGCACACGAAGCAGAAATTAAGGCTGCAAAAGAAAACCCTGAAGAATATTATGAAAAGTTGAGTTTCTTACAAAAATACATCAACTCAGCAGAGGCTATGCTCCATTTGAACCAACAAACTTAATATAAAAATTTTTCGAAAAGAAAGACAGGCTTTGAGACCTGTCTTTTTTTTATCATTTGGGGATTTAACGTTTGTTATTTTTTAGACTGAATCGTTGCGACTCTTGTTTTAGCATATTGAGTATATTTGTTTTCGTCCAATTCCATCTTCAAGAATTGTTCGTAAGCGAGTTGCGAACGGTTGTATTCTCTGAGTTTGTCATAAGCAAGACCCAATGAATAGTATGAAAGTGCATAATTCGGGTTGTTTTTAATTGCCATCATGAAGTTTCTTGTTGATTCTTCATATTTTTCTGTCGCATAAGCAATGTGACCCAAATAGTAATATGCTTGGAAATCGTTGGGGTTTGAAGCGACAACTTTTTCCATCAATTTTTTCGCATTAGCATATTCACCTTGATTCATGTACGTTACAGCTTGATTCATAACCTCGTTGCTGTCTTGAAGCGAAAGGTGTTGTTTCAACTGTTGAGCGTTTGCGTTTTGCGGATCAGCGGCAATCGCAGCATCAACATATTTTTTCGCTTGTTGAATATCGCCTTTTGTGTAATACAAATATGCAAGCGAGTAAAGGATTTGCGTGTTATTCGGAGACATCGAATCCGCTCTGTTGTAATATTCAATAGCGGTTTGCGGTTGACCAAGTGCACTGTAACAAGATGCGATAATCGTCAAAGAACGTAATGTCGGCGGATTTACGCCCTCTAGAACTTGAATTGTTCCTCTGTAATCTTCTTGAGTCAACAATTCATTCGCTCTGATATACATATCAGTATTTTCTTGCGAACTTGTTATCGGCTTATTGTCAGCCTTTGAAGCCTTGTTCTTCTTTTGTTTTTTATCTTGCTTAACCTTCTTTTCTTTTTGTTTTTCAACTTTTTGAGTTTGAGTTGAAGAAACAGTTTGCGAAGATTGAGTATTTGCAACAGGTGCAGACGATGAGCCTAACGCTGTTGAATTTGGGTTAACCATTCTGATTACACGTTTGCCGTTTTGGTATGAAACATACATTACGGGTCTACGATTTTGTGAATTTGTTAATGATTTAACACTCGGATCGCCTTCGATTGTAGTTCTTGTACCGATTTCGCCCGATTGCGGGGTGGTGTTGGCAGTTTGATATTTAGAAGTCGTTTGAGAAGGTGTAGACGGTTGCGTATATTCTGTTTCCGATGGTGCAAAGTCTATTGTGTTAGACTGTTGCCTTTGTCTCAAATCTTGTTCTTCGTATGAAGAATTTGTATTCTCGAGTTGATTTTCGAAGGTTGCAGATGCGTTCTGAACTGCATTCATCGAATCGTTTTCAGTATTTACGTTAACAATTCTGACAACACGACGTCCGTTGACGTAAGTAACCAAAATTCTTTTGTTACTGTTTGTTCTCGGAGCGGGTTGAGGTCTGTAATTGCCCGAGTTAACAGAGTGTGAATATTGAAGATTTCTTCTTTGAGTTGCTTCTTTAACGTTAGGCATTTTCTTTCCACCACGGTTTGAAGCATTGACCATTTGACTATTGTCAACAGGAGCGTATTTGCTTTGAGAAGGTTGATTTTCGTCAACTTCTTGTTCAATATTTTTCGTACCTGATGCAGAAAGTGCCATCATTGTCGGAGAAACTTGTCTTGTACCTCTTTGTTCATAACTCGGAGTTGTTTGTCCAACATTTGCGTTTCCGCCTCTTGAATAAGCAACATTTGTCATCGGATCATAGAAATTTTGACCGCCCATTTCAGAGTAATAAGCGTTTACCGCTTCGTTAAGAGCGATAACGGTTTCGTTGTTTCCAGGTTCAAATGCTGATGCGACACGATATTCGTGAATAGCCTTGTCATATTGACCTGCTTGGGAATATGCTTTTGCAAGTGCAATTCTGTAATCAACATCGTGCGGATAACCTTTTTTCAAGGCTGTATAAATTTCGATTGCCTTGTCGTAATCGTTATGATCGAGAGCAAATTGAGCATATTCATATCGATAGTTAATATTTTGAAAATCGAGAGCAACAGCGTGTTTAATTGCCTCAAAGGCTTTTTCGTTAGAGCCAAAATTTCTTTCCCAAACCGATTTTTGATAATGACGTCTTGCATTATTCGGTTGGTCATTAATACCTTCTTCAATGAACGGAGTCCATTTTGCGATTTCTTTTTCTCTCGCTTTGCCGTCCAAATCCTTAATCATGCCGATAAATTCATTGAAAGCCATATCTGCTTCAATATATCTGTGGTTTCTATCATAATAATCAAAAATCGCTGCCTGTCTGTCAAATCGTTTATCCGGAGTTGAATATTTTGACATAATTTGTTTCAAGGCATCAGTGTTAGTTCTCGGCAACTGTCTAATGATTGCACCGTTTGTACCGAGAACCGTACGAGCCTGAACCGTCGATTCATCTGCAAACATGCCCGTCACAAGGACTGCCGATGCTAATAACAATAGTGTTCTCTTTTTCATTTTATTAAATTGCTCCGATAATTTACATTAGTCCGTCTATATTCTAACCTATTATTCAAAATTTAACAAAGATGTTAAGCGGATTTAACGAAAAAAGATGATTTTGTTTAAGATATGTTATAATTCATGTGTCAAATAGAATTGGATTTTTAAAATGTATAGAAAAACTTACGAGATTCAATTTCACGAAACAGACTGCAAAAACAGGCTCAAAGAAGCGGTATTGTTGAATTTCTTTCAAGATATCGCAGCCGTTGATGCAGAGATTATGGGAATTGGATACTCGCAAATTCAAAATAAAAATATCGGTTGGTTTTTAACAAAATATCATATCAAAATTTTTGACACGATTAAAAATTGCGGTAAAATCACTCTCGAATCGCAATCCAACGGAATTATGAGAATTACGTTTATTCGGGACTTTGATATTTTTGATGCAGACAACAAGAAAATCGGCGAAGCCACGAGTTCTTGGGCGGTAGCAGATTTAGAAACGGGTAAAATCGTTCTGCCGGCAGAAGTTTTTTCAGGATTTCCAAATGTAAATCGTGACGAACTTCGTTCGACTTTTCCCAAAATTCCCGCTTTGAAAAAAGTTGATTTTCAAAAAGAATTTGTCGCAGAATACAACAATCTTGACGTAAATTGTCACGTTAACAATGCGGTATATTTGACTTGGGCAGATGAAATTTTGCCGTTCGATATGCTTGTTTCGACAAGAATTTCAGAACTTGAAATCCAGTATAAGAAACAGGTAAAATATGGAGAAAAGGTAATCGTTTCGGCTGATTTCGACGAAGAAACAATGACACTTGTCGAAGAAATCAAATTAGAAAGTGGCGAAACAGCATGCCTCATCAGACAAAAAAGGGTCAAAGCCGAATAAATTTACAATCACAAAATCACGTAAGAACAGTGTGTTTTAGGCAAATATCGCCATTTTTTGCAATTTACAAAAACGAATAAAATTGGTAAAATAAAGAAAAATTTTTAATCACAAAAAAATATTTTGTGTAAGGAAGGATTTAAGATGAAAATCGGTAATATCATTCACTCTTCGGTTGTTAATAACCTTAAAAAAGTTGGGGATAATTTTCCAAAAACGAAACCCTTGCCAGCAGATAGCGTGGAGTTTTCGACAAAAGCCGAACCGGTAAAGTCAAACGACGATAAATTCGTCGAATTGAGAGAAACAATTTCACCTAAAATGCAAGAAGTTCTCTCAGGCTCAGAAGAAGCAGGCTGGGATTTTTATATCAACAGTACCGAAGAAAATATGGATAAAATGAATGTTGCACAAGATAAGGTCAACAATTTTTATGACAACCCCGAAACTTATGCAAAACTCAAGGAAATCAACGATGCAGGCGGAGTTAAAGACGAAAAATTGCAAAAACAACTTCGAATTTTGACGAGTGCATTCGGCGACGGAATTGAATACAAAACAGACCTTGAAGCAATGAATAAAAAGGAAAACGAGATTTCACAAAAGTTAAATTCTTTCCAAATGCAAATCGATGGCGAACCTGTTTCGAAGGCACAAATCCAAAAAATTATGGAAACAGAAACTAACCCCGAAGTTAGAAAAAAAGCAGCAGATGCGAAAATCGCTTCAGGAGACTTGATTGCAGACGACCTCGTTGAACTCGTTAAAATGAGAAACGATTTTGCAAAGAAAAAAGGCTATGACAACTATTTCGATATGAAAATCTCTGAAGATTACGATATTAAACCCGAAGAATTGGATAAACTTTTATCCGACGTAGCGGAACAAACAAAATCTTCTAACGAAAAAGTTATGGCAGAAACGAAAGCAGACTTGTCGAAAGCCTTCGGAGTTGCTCCTGAAGATTTGAGAAGTTACCATTACGGACTTATTTGTGGCGAAGACCCCGAAAAAGCAGTCAACGATGCACTCAAGACGAAAGAACAAGTAGTTGAAATTTCTAAAAAGGCTTATGAAGGAATGGGTTACAACGTCGATGAAATGCCGATTGTACTTGACTTGTTCCCGAGAGAAAACAAAAACACTCACGGCTTCTCATTCCCAATTACCCCAGGCTCAGATGCAAGAATTTTGGCAAACTTGACAAACAATGTTTCGAGCGTTGATACGTTGATGCACGAACTTGGACACTCAGTGTTCACGGTCAAAACAGACGCAAGTTTACCCTATCTTGAACAAGATACAACAAGCACAATGACAGAAGCAGTTGCAATGATGATGGGTGATATGATTAGAACAGAAGGGCTTGCAAAAGACCTTGTTTCTCCCGAAGTCAACGCAAAATTTGAAAATTCTTTAGGCAAGGAGGAATCGAAATTTGTCGGCTCAAGTATGGCAATTATCGACTTTGAACGTCAAATGTACGAAAACCCCGACCAAGATTTGAAGGCTTTGTGGCACGATATGGGCGTAAAATACAAAGGAAGAAGTGAACAAGATACCCCGACAAACGAATGGGCAACTATTCCGCACTTCCTCTCACACCCCGGATATTACCAAAACTACTTCCGTGCTTCGCTTATCAAAGCACAGTTATATGAAGCATTGACTGAAAAATTCGGCGGCAAATTAACAGAAAATAAAGGCACTGCGGAATATTTGGACAACAACTTGTTCCAATACGGCGGCTCGAAAACAGATGATGAAAACCTCATCGAAATTACGGGCAAACCTTTGTCAGCAGAAGCGTTCTGCAATAGATTGAACAAACTCGTCGAAAAAAGCGAACAAGAAAAAGAAAACGAACAAAAATAATTGTTTGTAAATAATTCTTCATTATCAAAAACTCTTTCTTGGGAAAGAGTTTTTTGTTTTTGCTTTTGTCGTTATTGGGGGACTTCGTCCCTGTCAGTTTGAGCCTGTTTTGTCACCCTGAACTCGTGGTCTTTGATATACAGATTCTGAACCTTATAACGAAAAATCTGTTCAGCAATTATTTTATGAAAAAATGTGGAAACAAAATCAAATTTCCTCACGGGCATGCTTTGTTTATTGTAAAATGTTTTTGTCGAAAGGAATTGAAATGTCATACGTTCCATTGCATTTGCACACGGAATACAGTTTGTTGGACGGTGCTATCAAAATTAAGAAATTGGTATCTTTTTGCAAAGACCAAGGTTGGCCAGCCGTTGCGGTTACTGACCACGGAGTTATGCACGGAGCGATTGAACTTTACAAAACCGCAAATGAAGCGGGAATCAAGCCTATTATCGGGATTGAAGTTTACGTTTATCATGGTGATATTACCGAAAAAAAACCAGGACAAAACAAACTCTATCACCTTATTTTACTTGCGAAAAACAATCAAGGTTACAAAAACATCGTCAAAATTGCCTCAAAATCGGCTGTTGACGGATATTATTACAAACCACGTTGCAATCACGAATTAATCGAAAATCACAGTGAGGGCATAATTTGTCTTTCTGCTTGTATCGCAAGTGAAGTCTCAAGGGCGATTTGGGAAGAAAAAGATTACGACAAAGCATTAGAAGTTGCAAAGTATTACAAATCGATTTTCGGTGATGATTATTATCTCGAACTTCAAGACCACGGCTTGCAAGAGGAAGAACTTTCGAACAACGGACTTTTGAAAATTGCAAAAGAATTAAACATCAAAACCGTCATCACGAACGATAGCCACTATATGAAAAAAGAGGACGCATCGTGGCATGACACATTGCTTTGTATCCAAACGAACTCGAGCAAGAAAGATGTTGACCGTTTCAAATTTTCGAACGACGAATTTTACGTCAAATCGCCCGAAGAACTTCGTGCGGCATTCAGAAAATTGGACGATGAAACTTTCGAGCAATCTATCAAAAATACCGTCGAAATAGCCGAAAAGTGTAACGTGACAATCGAACTTGGCAAATCGAAATTGCCTCACTTTGACGTACCACCGAATCACACCGTCGAAAGTTACCTTGATTTCAAGGTTCGAGAAGGTATGAAAAAGCGTTACGGCACTGTGACAAAAGCCCTTGAAGAACGTATGAATTACGAACTTAGCGTAATCAATCAAATGGGTTTTCCTGCATACTTTTTGATTACTTGGGATTTTATCAACTGGGCAAAAGAACACGATATTCCGGTCGGACCGGGGCGTGGTTCAGCGGCGGGTTCAATCGTCGCTTATGCACTTGGAATTACCGATATTGACCCGATTTATCACAAATTGATGTTCGAAAGATTTTTGAACCCTGAACGTATCAGCATGCCTGATATCGACGTCGACTTTTGTATTGAAGGACGGGAAAAAGTTTTCCAATACGTTGTCGGAAAATACGGTGCTGACAAGGTTTGCCAGATTATCACCTTCGGTACTTTGGCTGCAAAAAACGCCCTCAAAGCAGTTGCAAGAGTTTTAAATGTTCCTTTCCAAGTTTCAAACAACATTGCAAAATTAATCCCTAACACCCCTGGAATCACCTTTGTTGACGATGGAAAGCACCCGTATGTTTTCGCAGAAAGTCCAGAGTTTAAAGAATTTTATGACAATAATGTCGAAATCGAAGGCGACAGCCTGATTGAGGGTCAAGTTTTGACCTCAAAACAACTCGTCGATGAGGCGATGAAACTTGAAGGTATCAAACAAAATACGGGCATGCACGCTGCGGGCGTTGTGATTTCGCAAGTTCCACTCGACGACCTTGTTCCTTTGCAAAGAGGAAAAGAAGGAAATTTAATCACCCAATACGAAAAACAAACCTCAGAAGATTTGGGCTTGTTGAAAATGGACTTTTTGGGTCTTTTGAACTTGACGATTATGCGTAATGCCTTGCGTTGGGTAAAAAAACGCCACGGCATTGACCTTAATTTGAACAAAATTCCATTAGATGACCAACCGACATTCGACTTGCTCCAAAAAGCAGACACCGACGGCGTTTTTCAACTTGAATCCGCTGGTATGAAAAAACTTGTCAGTGAACTTAAACCGTCTGTTTTCGAAGATTTGGGTGCTTTAGTTGCAATCTTCCGTCCGGGACCTTTGCAAACGGGCATGGATAAGCACTTCGTCGCAAGAAAACACGGAAGAGAACCTGTAACGTACGAACACCCTCTGTTAGAGCCTATTTTGAAGGATACTTACGGAACGATTTTGTATCAAGAACAGATTATGCAAATCGTACAGGATTTGGGCGGTTTTACCCTTGGACAAGCCGATTTGATGCGTCGTGCTATGGGTAAGAAAAAAGTCGATATCATTCTTGAAAATAAAACAAAATTTATCGAAGGTTGTTCGAAAAATAACGTAAGCAAGGAAATTGCGGAAAGCATTTTTGACCAGATGGTCGAATTTGCGAAGTATTGCTTCAACCGTGCACACTCAGCGGCTTATGCGTTTGTTTGCTATCAAACTGCATACCTCAAAGCACATTATCCTGTCGAATATTTTTCGGCACTTTTGTCTAGCGTTAAGGATAACAAGGAAAAAACGCAAATGTATATCGCAATGGCTCAAAATCGAGGCATTGAGGTACTTCCGCCAGATATCAATAAATCAAATGCCGACTTCACTCCCGACGGAAATCAAATCCGTTTTGGCTTAAACTCCTTAAAAGGTGTGGGTTTGCAGATTTGCGAAATGATTGAAGAAGAACGAGAAAATGGCGGCGAATTTAAGTCGCTCTACGACTTTATTACTCGTTTGAATACAAAAGCAATCAATAAAAAATCGCTCGAAAGTTTCGCCAAAACAGGTACACTGTCTTGTCTTGAACCTTGTCGTAAAAAATTGATGAACAATATCGACAACATGATTTCAGTTTGCAATAGAGAGGCAAAAGCGGCTGAAGTCGGTCAAGCAAGCCTATTTTCGATGTTGGGAAATGATAACCCGATGACTGAAAATTTCCAACTTTACGGCTCGAACGAAGAGTATACAGACAAGGAAATTCAAGAATTTGAAAAGGATATTTTGGGATTTTATTTGACCTCGAATCCTCTTGATTGCATAAGAAAGAAAATCCCTTTCATCGCAAGCCATAATATCAGCGACCTGTCAGAGTTGCATAGCGAAAAAGAAGTTACCCTTTGCGGAATGGTCACGGCAATGAGATTAATTCCGACGAAAAAAGACCCGACAAAATTCCTCAAGGCGGGCGTTTTCGAAGATTTGACGGGAAAAATTGAATATGTAGCGTTTAATAAAACATTGGAAAAATGCGGTTCGCTGATTGCAAACGATAAGAAATTGATTCTGACGGGCAAATACCAACCGAGAGAAGAATCTTCGGGACAAATCGTAATCGATAACGTTCAAGCAATCGACAGCATCAACCTCGTTACGATGAACGTCAAAAAAGAAATGTCGTTTGAGGATGTTATGGGCTTAAAGCACATCGTTTCTGAGTTTAAGGGAAACGACCCTCTGTTTTTCGTTGTCCAAACACCAAACGACAAAAATCCAGTCAAAATCCTCTCAGGTATTCAGGCTTGGGTCAAAACGGATAATAATTTTATCCAAACTATCGAAAGAGCGTATAAAGATAAAATTTCGGTCGAAGTCGAATCGATTGAGGATTAGGGTTTTTGTCTCTTTAGGTTACAACCGTCGTCATTCTGAGGGATTTATCCCAAAGAATCTATTTTTCGGCAATCATTTTTCCAAGATTCTTCGCTTTGCTCAGAACGACGTTGATGTTGTTGGTTTAAAACAAAATCTAAAGAACAGTTTTTACAAGGGTTTACACAAAAATAAAAATTTTTTCATGAAAACAGGCAATTTTTTCCACCCAAAATACTTATTATAAATGTAGGCAAATATTATGCCTGCAAATTAACTACATGATATATGTGCAATTTTCTTAAACCCTTACGATAACAGGGCGAAAGATGTTTGTTAAGTTTTGTTACGCATTATATATTAAAAAAGTCAATTTTTTTCTCTTGCAATACTTTATATAAGAGTAGAGAGAATGAAAGAGAGCAGAATATGACAATGTCTTGTTACCAATTAAATATCTTTGCAATGCAATCAAGAATTAATAAATTCAATAGACAGTTGACATCTATCTCTGACAAAAGAACTAACGTAACGATGCAAATGAACCAAATCATCAAGCAATACCAAGGTGATTATGACAAAGACGTTACCGCAACAGAAAACTCTAAAAACTGGAGCGAAGATCCGAAAGTAATTCTCCTTACAAACCAAGACAACAAGTTCGATATGGAACAAAAGACTATCGAAACTGAACTCAATGCACTTACAAAAGCATTGGAAAACTTGGAAAAAGCACAAGAAACTTGCATCAAAAACGGTGTTGCAAAATTGGCATAATTCCAAAGTATGAAATTTTAAAAAAGACTTTAAAAATGATACCTTTTTTGGTATCATTTTTTGTATGGATATCTTAAAAACATTCGATTTATTTTGGTCATTACCCGAAAAACTGTTTGGTAAGAAGTTTTTCAGGGTTTGTCACGTCGAAACAACTGCAGGCGGAGAAAGTGCAATTCATGCCGATGTCAGCGATGATGAAGTGACTTTGAATGTTTATAACAGCCCGAAAACCTATTCGCTTTTGGCAAGTGTTTTATACAAAAAGAAGATGTTAAATGAAAATAAAATCAGCAAAATTCATAACCTCCGCACCTTCTCTTAAAGAATGTCCGACATTCAACTTGCCCGAATTTGCACTCATTGGTCGTTCGAATGTGGGCAAATCGTCATTTATCAACGCTATTGCGAACCACAAAGGACTTGCAAAAACTTCCAACAAACCTGGAAAAACAAGATTAATCAATCTGTTTTTGATTAACAATGAATTCGTGATTGCTGACTTGCCCGGATACGGTTATGCAAGCGTTTCGGACAAAATGCAACGTGAATGGCAAAAAAATCTCGAGGATTATCTTTTGAACAGAAAAGAAATTGTTTCTCTAATTCAATTTTTAGATTCCAGACATGACTTGCAAAAAAATGATTTACAAATGGCAGAATGGATTAATTTCAACAACCTTCCATACTTTGGGCTTTGCGTGAAAGTTGATGAAATTTCAAAAAATTTGATACAAAAAACGACAGCATCTTTTTCAAAACAGTTAAAAACTGATGTTTTTCCGTTTTCAAAAATGACAAATCGTTACAACGACGCCGTTTTGAACAAAATGGACGAACTTGTAAAATCCTATAAATAGTGTATTCAAATGTTGTTCAACATATAATAGAATATAATCGGGTAACAAATAGTGGGGTGTGTATATGTTACAAAACGTATATTCTAATCAACAAAATGAAATTTATTGTGCTCAAAATCAAGGGGTAATTTCAAATTCCATTACTCAAAGTTGGACAGAACAAGCACTTGAATGTTACGAGTTAAATTGTGTTTGTGAAAAATGCTCCGTTGCAAAAGGAAATTATTCTTTTGTTTGCCAAATGCCAAAAGTTATTAAACAATTATTGAAAGTTACAGGCAAACCAGTAATGTAATATTTTTGAAAAAAGTGTAAGGTCGACTTCTATCCACCAAATGGCTTTTGAAGTCGACTATTTCTCGTTAAAAAATTTTCATAAATTTTGGCAATAATTTTGAAAATACGACAAGTCTGTCGGCTGGGTTTTAAGACAGGTATATCTTTCTGAGGAACCAAAGTCCCTGTCAGTGTGTGCCTGTTTGCATTTTTTTAGCATCATTCTGCGTATTTATGCGAAGAATCTCAAAAAATACCAGAATTTTGCGTTAACCCAAACAAAAAAGGACGGATAAATCCGCCCGTTTCACTAAAAATTTGTTATTTATTCCGTAACGTGAAGGAAATTTTTCATTGCACCTGAAATATCAGAAGGTGCACTCAAAGTTTTCTGTTCAACAGATGTAACCTTTTGATTTGCCTGATTTCCAACATCAACTGCACCGTCATTTCCATCAGCAGGAACAAAACCTTCATCTTGATAATTATTGTCGTTTTCATCAACGGGTTCAAAATCATTATCCTCGTCAGAGTCTCCAAAAGGCTGTGATTGGAAAGGATTTGACTGCGTTTTGTGAACAAATTTTTTCGCAATCAAAACAAGAACAACAATGATTAAAACGCTTATCAAAACAAGAACGAGAGCAACTGCAATCTTTGAAATCAGAGGATTTCCACCAGTAATTCCTTGCAATTTTTCTCCAATAAAGTTGCCAAATTCTTGCAATTTGCCCGTAAAACCTTGCAATCCGTGCTGGATATTTCCGCCCAAATTTGCGAAAAATTCCTTTGCAGAGTCAACAAAATTTGCACCATGTTGTGCCTGTTCGGCAACATTTTCTGTCGCTTGTGCGGCAGGCGCATTCGCCCCAGTGGTTGTTTCATCTGTCGGCAAAGTTATCCCCTCGGCCGCATCGAAAAAATCTTTGTCGCCTTCGGCGAACACAACACCTGCACTCGCCAAAAAACTTGCAACTATTAAACTCAAATTATTCGCTAACTTCTTCATTTTTTACTTTCGGTTTTCTTCCACGTTTTTTCGGTTTTTCTTCCGAATCTTCCGTTTTGGGTTTTCTTCCACGCTTTTTAGGCTTTTCTTCTGCAATTTCTGCAACCACCTCTGCGACTTCAGCCTTTTCCGCCTTCTTTGAAGTCTTTTTTGCCTTCGGTTTTTCAGCAACTTCTTCTTTTTTAGGTTTTTTTACGTCAACCTTTTCAGTCTTAATTTCGACCGTTTTTTCAACAGATTTTTCAGTTTTTTCGACCTTTTCAACTTTTTCAAAATTTTCTGCTTTTAACCGCGCCAGATAGCCGGGGAGATTCCGGTACACCAGATCTCCGGCATTCTGATGTGTACCGGTCTTCTTTAAAGCCCGGTATTCTTTCTGCACCAGCTCGATATCTTCGCATAATTCGGTTTCCGGAACCGCCCCTGCATTGGTTCTGAATACCAGCCCGTACCCTTCTGCTTCATGATCCTTACACGTGTTCTCTAAAAGAGCCGACAGTCTTTTTGACTCCTCCTGGGATAATTTTTTAGAAACGCCAAGACAGGTATTCTCTGTCGAAAGGAAACAGTAATGTCCATGCACTACAAGCTTGGTGCTTACGACCGGATCTTTGGTTTTTACCGCATCTTTTACAACCTGCACCAGCAACTCATCCCCTTCACAGAGCGCTTCTTTTTTGGATAATTTTCTGGTATACACCGGGTTTTTCACATCATTCAGCGGAAGATAGCATTTCTGTCCATCCGCAATGCGCACAAAAGCGGCATGAATATTGGGCACAATCTTCTCTACATATCCTACATAAATATGATCCAGCAGAGTATTTTCTTCCGGTTCAAAAACCTGAAGTTCCTGTAGCTTCCGGTTCTCATCCAAAACCAGATAAGCAAGATACTCTGTCTGATGATGTTCCAGTTTTGTGACAACGATCCGATTCATTTAAACAATTTCCTCTCCCATGCCGGAAAGCCCAACCAGCTGCCCCTGTTCATCCCTCGCATAAACTTCGAGCCGGTGGATCTGGATTGCGGATTCACAGTATTCCAGTCCGCAAAGCTGATAAACCGATGAAAGTACCAGTTCCGGTTTGATATTATCCACACTGCCCGTAGAAACCTGCAGGAAAAATGCCGGGCGTCCCTGCTCCTCTTCAACGGAAAACGCGTATACCAATGGTTTTAGGTCCACTTCCCGTTCACTTTTTTTCGTCTTTTTGATAATGGTAAACTGTGGACTGTCCAAAAACCGTTCTTTGACGATTCTTTTCCATTCTTCCGTTGAAAACGGACTTTCGTACCCTTCTTTATAGCTCAGCCGGTAATCCGCTGCTGCCACAATTGACATCGCGGTTTTCGCTTTATCCGGCAGTTTCACATAGGAAGTAACCTCCACACCATCTACCATGGTTTCATTCAGTGCAGCGACTGCCTCCTTAGATGTCATGGATTCATTGACTTCAATATCAAAATATTCGCCATCGCTTGTGATTCCGACTCCAAGCGGCGCCGCAAAGGACATAATCTGATGCGGAGAATATCCTTCCGAATAACGGATATCAATCTTTGCACGCCGGACCGCTTTCTGAAAATAGCGCATCATATCCAGGTGTCCGATGAATTTCATGACACCCCATTTTCGAAATTTAATTCTGATTTTCAAAGCAGACACCTCCTCCAAATTGTCTTGCACCACATCCGGAACAGCGCATCCGGCAGTTTGGTGTCACCGTCTCACTGAGCGCGGTTTTCCATTCACGCAGCATAAATGCCTTTGTCACACCGACATCAATAAAATCCCACGGGAAAATTTCATCATCGCTTCGTGCTCTCTTGGTATAAAAATCAATATCAATGCCACATGCAGCAAATGCCTCCAGCCACAGATCATAGTGAAAGAATTCCGACCACGCATCGAAAAATTCGCCGTGTTCATACACATAAAGAATAGCTTTTGAAATCTTACGGTCTCCGCGCGCAAGGATTCCTTCCAATACCGTCACATCGGCTTCATGCCAGTTGTAACGGATACTCTTGTGGTTTAACTGTTCCTTTACATGATCATTGACAATCTTTGCACGCGCCAGATAATCTGATGGGTCTAACATGGTAGCCCACTGGAACGGGGTAAAAGGTTTCGGTACAAAAAAGGAAGTACTGATTGTAATCTGGCATTTTCCGTTTCTCTGTTCCTTTGGCACGGTGTCATAATACAAAGCGGCAATCTCGTTTGCCAGTTCCGGGATCGCCCGCATATCTTCTTCTGTTTCCGTTGGAAGTCCAAGCATAAAATAAAGCTTGACCTTATTCCAGCCGCCGACAAACGCATCATGGGAACCGGTCAGAATATTGTCAACCGTCAGGCCTTTATTGATAACATTTCGCAGTCTCTGGGAACCTGCCTCCGGGGCAAATGTCAGACTGCTTTTTTTGATGTCCTGCACTTTCTGCATAATATCAAGGGAAAAGGCATCAATACGAAGGGATGGCAGGGAAATATTGACATGTTTTTTGTCACACTCCTCAATCAGGAAATTGATCAGTTCCTCCAGATCGGAATAATCCGATGAACTGAGAGAACTTAAGGAAATCTCTTCATAGCCGGTCGATGCAAGCATGGTTTGTGCAAGTTCTTTCAGTCGTTTTACGCCCTTTTCCCGGTTTGGCCGGTAAATCATGCCGGCCTGACAGAAACGGCATCCGCGGATACAGCCCCTCTGTATTTCAAGCACCACGCGATCCTGTGTTGCTTTGATAAATGGAACCACCGGTTTTTCCGGATAAACCGAGCCGGTCAGATCCATATCCACCTGCTTTTTGATGGTTGCCGGAATATCATCATAAACAGGAGTAAATGCCGCTATCGTGCCATCTTCTTTGTAACGGACTTCATACAGCGACGGGACATAAATGCCCTCTATTTTTGCCGCCTCATGCAGAAATGCCTTTCTTGAATACTGTCCGGATGCCCGCATCGACTTATAGAGATTTAAAAATGTATCATACTGTGTCTCCCCTTCTCCAATATAAAAACAATCAAAAAAGTCTGCAATCGGTTCCGGATTATAAGAACATGGTCCTCCACCTAAAATAATCGGGTCTTCGTCCCCACGGTCAGCCGAAAGAAGCGGAATCTGTGCCAGATCCAGAATCTGTAAAATATTGGTGTAGCACATCTCATACTGCAGAGTCAGACCGACAAAATCAAAGTTTTTGATCGGTTCCTGGGACTCAAGTCCGAACAGCGGAATATTCTGCTCCTTCATAATTTTATGCAGATCCGGCCATGGAGAATAGACACGTTCACACCAGGTGTCCTCTCTGCGGTTAAACATGTCGTATAGGATCTGAATTCCAAGATGTGACATACCAATTTCGTATACATCAGGAAAACACATCGCAAAACGAATCTGCGATGTGTCATCTTTTACTACAGAATTCAGCTCATTACCGATATAGCGTGCAGGTTTTTCAATCTGCATCAGAATCTCGTCACTTAAAGCTAGTTTTCTCATAGATACCTCTTAACATTTATTTTTTATCGCTGGGCAAGTTCATTGGCAATCTCTTCCCAGGTAATGCCTTTTTCCACCATAAGCACCATACAGTGATACAGAAAATCGGAAATCTCGTATTTGATGTTTTCCGGTTCCGGATTTTTCGCTGCAATTACAATTTCCGTACACTCTTCCCCAAGTTTCTGCAAAATCTTATCGGTTCCTTTCCCAAACAGATAATTGGTATAGGAACCATCCTGCGGATGTGCTTTACGTTCCTTGATAATATCATACACGCTCTCAAGTACCTTCAGCGGATTTTTCTCAACATACTCTTTTTGTACGATGCTATTGAAAAAACAGGTACGGTTTCCGGTGTGACAGGCAGCCCCTACCTGGGAGACTTTTGCCAGAATCGTATCAAAGTCGCAGTCAGCCGTCAGGGATTTCACATACTGGAAATGCCCGGAAGTCAGGCCTTTGGTCCAGAGTTCATCACGGCTTCTGCTCCAGTAGGTCATTTTCCCGAGATTAATTGTCGTATCAAACGCTTCTTTGTTCATATACGCAAGCATCAGCACTTCATCTGTACGGTAATCCTGCACAATGACCGGAACCATTCCGTCCGAATTCAGTTTCAGATCCTCCCAGGACAGATCCGGTGCAAAATTATACATATTGATGCCTTCCTGAAGCAGAGAAGACTTTAACTTCATAATATCCGTTGAAGTATCATTGATGAACGGACCCGCAATTCCTCGGATTTTTTCCCGCTTCAGCAGCCTTACGATCTCGTCAAAATTATAATCCGGAAGTTCCACCACATACGGAATGTTGGTCAGATTTTCCAGTGCATCCAGAATTTCCGGATTTAACACCAGTGCTTCATGGAATGTATTTTCAATCGAATCCTGATTCTTAAAAATAAAATCCACATTGTTGATAGAGAGCAGAATCCGGTCTTTGCCAAAACGTGCACTGGCTTCCTCCGCCAGTCCGATGCTCGAAGGCTTAGAAGCATTTAAAATCACCTGAAGGCATCCCGCAAACAAAAGTTTTTTGATGTCTTCCAGACGGTTAATGTTTCCTCCTGCGCATACTTTAATATCAATGTTGCGATTGATGTTTCGAATCGTATTGACATTCTTTTCATGCTCATCATCGCTGGTAGACAGGTCAAAAATAATGATCTTGTCAACTCCACTGTCGTTGTATAACTGGCACAGTCGATAAACATTCGCATCTACCGGCGTAAAATCGGTCATGGATCTTACTGCATGACCATCTTTTAAATAAAGCGTCGCGACAATGTTTTTTTGTTTCATGTATTACAAACTTCCTTTCGTTGACAGAATTCCTTTTACTCTCGGATCATGGGAAACCGCTTCATCCAAAGCTCTGGCAAATGCCTTAAACATCGCTTCTGCCATATGATGATTATTTCCGGGGCTTAACACCTTGATGTGCAGATTCATGCCCGCACTGTAGGAGACCGCATAGAAAAATTCACGGATCATTTCGGTATCAAGTGTTCCCAGACGCTCCGTAGTAAATTCGCCGTCAAATACAAGATATGGACGTCCGGAAAGATCTACCGCACACAAAACAAGTGTCTCATCCATCGGAAGGATACAGCTTCCAAATCGTTTAATTCCGCTTTTGTCCCCCAATGCCTTTTTGATCGCATCTCCAAGTACGATTCCGCAGTCTTCGATCGTATGATGGCTGTCGACCTGAAGATCTCCATCACATTCCATATGCAGATCGAAGAAACCGTGCTTGGAAAATCCCTCCAGCATATGATCAAAAAATCCAATGCCTGTCTCAATATGGGAAATACCGCTACCATCCAGATTTAAAGTCACCTGAATGTCCGTCTCTTTTGTTTTGCGTGTTGTGCTGATCTGTCTTTTTTCCATAATCTGCTCCTTTTAGACTTTCTTTCCCATATACTACTCAAACCGAACGCGGATGGAGTTTGCATGTGCGGTCAGTTTCTCACATTCTGCAAACTGCTCAATATCTTTATGTACTTTTTCAAGCGCTTCCCGTGAGTAAGAAATAATGCTGGACTTTTTAATAAAATCATCCACGGAAAGTGCGGAAAAGAACTTGGCCGTTCCGTTTGTCGGAAGAACATGGTTTGGTCCGGCAAAGTAATCGCCAAGCGGCTCGGATGAATACTCTCCGATAAAGATAGCACCGGCATTGCGGATCTTTGTCATTACGTGGAACGGATCTGCTGTGACGATTTCCATATGTTCGGATGCAATCGCATTTACGGTATCAATTGCTTCTTCCATATTATCTGCCACAAGAATATATCCGTAATTGTCCAGGGACTTCTGGATGATCTCTTTTCTGGAAAGTTCTGCGACAAACTGATCAATCTCTGCAGATACTTCTTCTGCAAGTTTCTGGCTTGTGGTGATCAGAATTGCAGATGCCATCTCATCATGTTCTGCCTGGGATAACAGATCCGCTGCAACATAGCGTGGATTTGCAGTCTCATCCGCAAGCACCAAAATCTCACTCGGTCCTGCAATGGAATCAATGCTGACATAACCAAACACTGCTTTTTTGGCAAGTGCGACATAAATATTTCCCGGTCCGACAATCTTGTCAACCTTTGGCACACTTTCGGTTCCAAATGCCATGGCAGCAATTGCCTGTGCTCCACCGACTTTATAGATCTCATCAACTCCGGCTTCTTTGGCTGCAACCAGAGTGGAAGGATATACTTTTCCATCTTTGCCTGGTGGCGTACACATTACAATACGATCTACTCCCGCAACTTTTGCCGGAAGAACATTCATCAGTACGGAAGAAGGATACACGGCCTTTCCGCCCGGAACATAGACACCAACCGTCGCAAGTGCGGTAACTTTCTGTCCAAGAATGATACCGTCCTCTGTCGTAAACCAGGAATTCTGTACCTGTTTTTCATGATATTTTTTGATATTTACAAGAGACTTGCGGATCACTGCAAGCAATGTCGTGTCAACCTGCTCATAGGCCTCGGCAATCTCTTCTTCTGTTACAAGAATATTGCCGGCATTGATGTCCGCGCCGTCAAACTGCTTGGTATAATTAAAAACTGCCTGATCGCGGTTATTTCGCACTTCTTCAATAATAGCGTTTACACGGCCTTCAAACTCACCGTAATTATTCGGGCTTCTTTTTAAGAGATTCTGCAGAATATCTTTTCTGGTATCCTCTGTAAGTTTTAAAATTCTCATGATGTCCCTCCTAAATGACTTTTTTCAAATCGCGGATCAGTTTTGTGATTCGTTCATTTTCCATTTTCATACTTACCTGGTTTACGACCACGCGTGCAGAAAGCGGACAAACTTCCTCTAACACCGTCAGCCCGTTTTCACGCAAGGTCGTACCTGTCTCTACTATATCACAGATTACCTCTGATAGTCCAACGATCGGTGCAAGTTCGATGGAACCATTCAGCTTGATAATCTCAACCGTCTGATGTTTTTTGTTATAAAAATAATCTTTGGCAATCCGCGGATACTTGGTTGCCACACGGATCTGTTCATGATGCTGCAAAAATTCCGCAGCACTTTCCGGTCCACAGATGCACATTTTGCATTTTCCGAATCCAAGATCCAGCACTTCATAAATATTTCTCGACTCTTCTAAAATCGTGTCTTTTCCGACAATTCCAATATCGGCTGCACCATACTCTACATATGTAGGCACATCCGGTCCCTTGGCAAGGAAAAACCGAAGTCCAAGTTCCTCATTGACAAAGATCAGTTTACGGGTATCCGGATCACGGATCTCATCACAGGTGATTCCTATTTTTTCAAACAGTTCGAGTGTCTTTTTTGCCAGACGTCCCTTTCCCAGTGCAAACGTCAGATATCTCTTTTCTTCCATGATCTCCTCCTATGCTTCCTTTATAAATTCTACTTTTGAAACGTGATCCTTCATGGCATAGCTCAGATAATCATCTTTGCTCCGGCCTTCCTGCATCTGGATCAGAGAAACCGAAATTCCCTGAGCGCGAAGTTCTTTCGCTTTTTCTACTGCTTCCGCAATCTTATTTTCCGCGTAAACGATCATCTGATTTTTCTCTTCGGACGGAAGTGTGATCTTTTGTCTGGAAAGAGCGGAAAGAAGCTGGTCCACAACAATGGCAAAACCAATGGCCGGTGCTTTTCTTCCGAAATATGTAAGCAGCCTGTCATAGCGTCCTCCCTTTACCACAGGTTCTCCTGTTCCAAACGTATATCCTGCAAAAATAATACCGGTATAATAATGGTAATTGCTGATGATTCCGAGTTCAAACGAAACGTATTTTTCAATTCCGTATAACCGCAGAAACGATCCGAGTTTTTCCAGATCAGTAATTGCGGAAAGAATGTTCGGGTAATCCGAAGCAAGAGACTTTGCCTCAGCAAGTTCTTCTACCTGTGTCTCAAAACTTCCGAGAAGGGAAAACAGTTTCTTTAACGTGTCATTTAAATGCATTCCCTCTACCATTTCTTCCACACCGAAATAATTTTTATTGGCAAGCAGTTCTCTTAATTCCTGCTGCTGTTCCTCATCAAGTCCTGCCGCCTCTGCCAGCCCGCGGAAAAACTGTGCATGTCCCACCGAGATCTGAAATTCTTTCAGTCCGCTCGAAAGAAGGGACTCCACTACCATGGCAAGTATTTCTGCGTCAGCGGCAACCGTTCCGTCTCCGATCAGCTCCGCACCGCACTGTGTCGTTTCCTTTAAGCGTCCCTGATACGCGTTGGAATTGATAAACGTGTTTCCCATATAACAAAGTTTTACCGGCATATCATCCTCGGTATAGTACTTTGCAGCACTTCTTGCAATAGATGGAGTAAAATCCGGACGAAGTACCAGCGTGCTTCCGTCCTTGTCAAAAAACTTATACAGATCTTTGGATGGTGTTGTACCGATTTCTTTTCCAAAAATATTAAAAAATTCAAACGTTGGTGTCTGAATATCACGATATCCATATTGACGCAATACATCGTGTAATCTCTCCTGCAACAGTAGTTTCTGTTTGCACTCTCCGTTATAAATATCCCGGACTCCGTCCGGCGTATGTAACATCTGGTCTGTCATAATCGAACCTCTCGCTTTACTATTTTAAAGTGATACCGTGATAATTTGGTAGCACATGAAACAACGCTATTATAAGAAATATTCCAAAGATTGTCAATCCCTGTCCTCTAAATCCTTCTGGAGAACCTGAAGATAGGGAATCAGTACCCCTGATACCTTTGGCAGAAAATAGGCCGGATTCAGCTCCTCATACCGAAAGCTTTTCCGTCCACCATCCAGAGCCCGGTTCCAGAACTTCTCCAGATCGGAAAAACGCAGATAATAAAATTCCTCCCTGTGCGTAAAAGATATCAGAAGAAACGCTATTCCCTCCTGCTTTTCAAACTGCTCCATAAAAGCCACCTGATGCGGATGAACATTGGCAAGCGGAAAGGTGTCGGTGTTGCATTCTTTTGCATCGAAACACACCGGAATTCCCTGTACAGCTCCAATATAATCCACGGTACTTTTCTGCTCAAAATAGGCAAGTGTGATGTGTCTGGTTTCTTTATCAATATTAATAGGAGTAATCGGTGTCGGGATCTTC
>OHOJ01000188.1_pt1 | contig 25820 bp, 18 predicted proteins | sample 1569791 | NCBI WGS metagenome assembly OHOJ01 (sample SAMEA3879542, study PRJEB24766) | human gut metagenome | biome: human-associated habitat; feature: feces | place: USA | collected 1985/1987
CATGTCTTGCCAGTGTGATTGGCTTTTTCCAGTTTCTGACACATGGCTCGATGCCTTTTACTACGATCGGTGTACGGAAAACAGTTCCGTCAAGTGCTGCACGGATCGTTCCGTTCGGGCTCTTCCACATTTCCTTCAGATTATATTCTGTCATACGGGCAGCATTCGGTGTGATCGTTGCACATTTGACAGCAACGCCATATTTCTTTGTGGCAAGTGCGGATTCCATTGTTACTTTATCATCTGTTGCATTACGGTGTTCCAGGCCAAGATCGTAATACTCTGTTTTCAGATTAATATACGGAAGCAGTAACTCATCCTTGATCATCTTCCAGAGAATTCTTGTCATTTCATCTCCATCCATTTCCACAAGCGGTGTTGTCATCTGAATTTTACTCATGTTCCTGTTCTCCTTTTTCTTCATCATTTTCATCAAAAATATCAATAAGACCGTTCTTTACCATATTATCATAAGCATTGATCATATGTAGATTGGCAAGTCGTTCTGCCTTATCCGCATCATGTGCCTTGATGGCCTCCATGATCTCATGATGCTCCTTGTTGGAAGCACGTCCTCTCTTTTCACTTGCCAGTGTCATGCGGCGGATCCTGTATACATACTGGTGAAAATCACTGAGCAGATGCTCCAGCATTTTACTGTCGCAGGATTCATATAAAATTTCATGAAACCTGTTGTCCAGCTCCGCCATCTGATCTGAATGCCCCTTACTTTCATGGAACTCGGACAGATATACATTTTCTTCCATTTCGTTGAGCTGCTCCGGTGTGATCTTTTCCGTTGCCCATCTGGCACATAATCCTTCTAACAAGGATCGTATCATATAAATATCATGAACATCTTTTCTGGTGATTCCCGTTACATAAGTCCCTTTATTGGGGATCATCTTTAGAAGTCCTTCGAGTTCAAGCTGCCTGAATGCTTCTCTGACAGGTGTTCTCGATACACCAAGCTCTGCACCGATCGTCGCCTCTCTGAGTTCTTCGTTCTGTTTGTACTTTCCGTTTAAAATATCTTCTCTGATCTTGTGGAATACTCTTCCGCGCAGGGAATATTTATCGGATACCTCCTGCTGCAAATTGTAATCAGACATAACTGCCTCCTACTTGCTGAAAATTGCGTCATAATCCATATGCAGGATAACGCATACTTTTTTGATTTCTCTGATCAGTTCTTCATCTGTCAAAACCGTCACACGGCCATTCTCATATTCGTCATCCACCCATTTTTTCAGTTCGTGTATCAGAAGATCGCTCTTCTTAAACTGCTTTTCCGGAGAAAGCTTATAGTAAGAATTGATCCAATGTGCAATACCGGCAAGACCGGATGTATTGGATACTGCACAAAGAACCGGTCTGTTTAAAAATTTCTCTGTATCAAATATATTATAAATCTCTTCGTTTTTCAACAGTCCGTCCGCATGAATTCCTGCTCTTGTCACATTAAAATTCTTGCCGACAAACGGGGTTCTCGGCGGAATATGATAACCAATCTCTTTTTCATAATATTCTGCCAGCTCTGTGATCACGGTCGTATCCATGCCATTTAAGTTGCCACGAAGCTGTGCATACTCAAATACCATCGCTTCAAGCGGTGTATTACCGGTTCTTTCCCCGATGCCGAACAAAGAAGTATTGACACCGGAACAGCCATACAGCCATGCGGTCGTGGAATTGACAACCGCCTTATAAAAATCATTATGGCCATGCCATTCGATCAGGGAATGCGGAACACCTGCATGTGTATGGATCGCATAGATGATACCCTGTACACTTCGCGGAATAACAGCACCGGAATAATTGACACCGTATCCCATCGTATCGCAGGCTCTGACCTTGATCGGTATCTTGTATTCTTCCATGAGCTTCATCAGCTCCAGGCAGAACGGAACAACATATCCGTAAATATCCGCTCTGGTAATATCCTCCAGATGGCAGCGCACGCTGATGCCCTCCTCCAGACAGTCACGTACAATGCTCAGATAGTGTTCCATTGCCTGTTTTCTTGTCATTTTTAATTTCAGGAAAATATGATAATCGGAGCAGCTTACCAAAATACCGGTCTCTTTCATGCCGATTTCCTTTACCAGCTTAAAATCTTCCTTGCTGGCACGGATCCAGCTCGTTACCTCCGGGAACTGATACCCTCTTTCCATACATTTATATACTGCATCTCTGTCCTTTTTGCTGTATAAGAAAAACTCACTGGCACGGATCATGCCATTTGGCCCACCAAGTTTGTGCAGATAATCATAAATTGTCACAATCTGTTCAGTTGTATAAGGAGCCCTTGACTGTTGTCCGTCACGGAATGTCGTATCTGTGATCCAGATGTCACGCGGCATATTATGCGGTACAATACGGTCATTAAATGGAATCTTCGGAATATCGGAATAAGGAAACATATTACGGAATACATTTGGTTTTTCGACATCATCCAAAATATACATATGTTCCTCAATTTCCAGAAGATTCTTCTTCGGATTCATGGTCACGGGTCTGTTTTCAAAGGTTTTTTCTTCGTTCATTCGTGCTGCCTCCTATTTTCAGGCTGACATCTCAGCCATACGTGTATAATTGTATACAATCATACAGCGCATGTCAAGGTTTATGACAGCATTTTTTCAACATCCACCATTCCGGCTCCCTGCATCAGATAACTTTCCCCAAGGTCAGTTGCCGACAAAATCAGTTTCCGCTTTAACTGCATTGCATTCAAATATGGATATTTCTCCCTTGCAAGTGCAAGAAGTCCGCTGACGATCGGTGTTGCCATACTCGTACCGCTTCTTGCCACATATTTACCATATGCTGCCTGACAGGAAATGATCTGTGTGCCCGGTGCCACAACATCCGGCTTCTTCCACACGTTCTCTCCCGGGCCACGTCCGGAACAGTCCTGACATCGCAGTCCGCCATTTTCCAGATCTCCGTCATGACAGCCTACACAGATCACATACGGCGTATCTCCCAATCTTGAAATCGTATTGTCTCCAGGTCCGAAGTTCCCCGCCGCCGTTACGATCAGTATATTATTTTCATAGGCATACTGAAACAGCTCATACAGCTTTCTTTGTTCTTCCGGTCTGGCAGATGCAATACTGCTGACAGATATATTGATAACACGGATATTACAGCTTTCCGCAATCGACAACAGCCATTGCAGTCCCCTGAGCAGTGTTTTCAGACTTCCTTCCCCTCTTTTATTCAATATTTTCCCGACATACAGATCACAGCATGGTGCCATGCCTTTATATTTCCCGTGCAGGACACGTCCGTTTCCCGCCAGAATGCCGCATACATGTGTGCCATGTCCTGTCTCATCATACGGTAATTGATATTTATTGGTAAAATCACGAAATGCCCTGATTTGATCTTTCAGATCTTCATGTGGAAAAATGCCGGAATCCAAGACTCCGACACCGATATGATAACCGGTCAGCTGTTCCTTTTCTGCCCGGCTGTAATGAATTTGTTTTCTGACCCTGTTCACAAAAAACTCCCGGCTTTTTCTTTTATCATATGCCGGGAGTTTTTTTATGTTATGGCGGAAATAAAGAATGTGCCTTGGCACATTTATGCCAATTTATTTTACGATCGGTTTTCTGCGGTATAAAAGCAGAAGCATACCAATACTGAATAATAGGATCACACCTGCTGTTTTCGGATTGAAATGATCCCCTGTGTCCGGAGAAGCATCTTTTCGCAGAAGTGCTTCGCTTTCCTGCCGGATCATCTGTGCCACGTCACCGATCCCCGCATAAATACCATAGGCGGAAAAATGGCTCGTATGTACTGTCAGATAGGAAACATCGCCTTCCTGTGACTTTGTTCCGTAGCAAAGCTCCAGTTCCTCATCTTCATTCAGTGTTACCACACAGATATCCTGTTCGTTTAACGTGTCCGAAATCGGGATTTTGAGTGTTACCTGATCTTTGCCGAAAGTACTGATCGGGATATTCGTCTTCTTCTCCACAAGCTTCAGATCAAATGTGGTAAGCTGCCCCGCCACCGGGCTGCCAAACTGCGTTGTCACTGCATCTTCCAGCTTTTTCTGGGAATCCGCATCGGTGTTGACCAGCAGGCGGAAGCCCTCTGTATCATCCTTTACCTCTGCCCGGATCAGAGCTGCATTCGGATATGCAGATTCATCGAGCACCACTGTATTAGAGGTATCTGCCTCGCTGCTATCCAGTGCGGTGTTCTGTGTGCCTGTTGTTGTATTGCTCATCTGCGTGGTATTCTGTGCGCTTCCTGTTGTATTACCATTCTGATCTGCACTCTGTGTATTTCCTGTACTATTCTGTGTATTATTGGTTCCCGTCCAGTCGGCTGTCTGATCTACGAACAGATCCGGTTCATAATCTGAAATACTGCCAAGTGCCGGCGGTAATGTGATCCCCGCCAGTTCTCCGTCTGACCAGTCGGAAAAAGTCTCATAGGCAGAGAATGCATCTGCATCTGCACCGGTCAGCGTGTAAACCGTATCTCCGGCTCTGACAGCCGTCGGCACTTCCACCAGCTTCTGTGCATTCGGCTCCAGCGTACAATACCGCAGTTGCGCAGTACTTGCACCTGTCGGCGAGATCACAAGTCCACGGAATCCCAGATACCGCTGATCCAGAACGGTATCTTTGCATGTTGCCACATAGGAATCGATCACCGCCGTTTCCACACCGTCAAATGCCATGCTGCGCAGATCTGTGTTATCCAGTCTTGTCGCTGTCTTTTCGAAGGAAAGTGTCGGAAGGCTTTCTCCCTCAAATATGGCGGCCTGCGCGCCTGTGCTCTGATAAGCGCCCAGTCCGATCTCTTTTACCTGTGCTCCAATATTGATTTCATTTAACGGACACCCAAGAAATGCTCTGTCTTTGATCCTTTGTATGTTATCTCCGCCTGTCAGCTTTTCCAAAAAGGTACAGCCGGAAAATGCCGCTTCTCCGATTTCCGTCAAAGAAGCCGGGAAATTGACCCAGGTAAGCTCTGTATTTCCGGAAAATACACCGCTAGCAATCTTCTTCACACCTTCCGGAATAGAAATACTGCTCTTATTACCGCGATAAGCCAGCAAAATACCGTCTCCCACGATCAGATAATCATCTCCCGCTCCCGCAAGCCAGTTTTCCAGATAAGGGGTTTTTGAAAAGGCTTCAGCCTCAATCACTGTAACAGAAGATGGAATCTCTACATCTGTCAGGTTGTCACAATGATAAAATGCACCATAGCCAATCTTTTGCAGTCCGTCCGGCAATAATATACCCTGCAGGGAGCTCCTTGCAAAAGCAAAATCTCCGATTTCCATAACAGCCGGCAGTTCCTGCATGCCCAGGGACTGATCCTGATAGAACTGTTTGATCTTTACCTTATCCCTTGAAATGTCATCCAGCATTTCATAGTCTTTCTCTTCAGCGGTCTCCGTTTCCTGTTTATTTTCTTCTGTCTTCGGATTCATCATCACAACTGCCTGATTGTGTACGATCCTTGTCTTCCCCAGAACGGAAGACGGATCATTGGCATAATATTTGGAAACGTCCAGATTGGAAACATCAGCCGGATGATTGACATCATAATCACCGGAACCTGTACTGTTTCCCGATACCGCGGATGCTTCCTGCTCCGCATCCTGCTTATTGTAAAAATTGCCGACAGCCACATCATCCTGCAGCATGGCAGACACTACCTGGTTTTTCTCTCTTTCCTGCTCAAAGGTCTGTGCTGCGCTGTCATCCTCCGCCCGGATCTTCAAATTATCACAGCCGTCAAATGCCGTGTCATGAATCGTTGTCACAGATGGCGGGATTGTAATATTTCCCAGATTCTTACAGTCCTCAAATGCTTTTGCCGCTATTTTCCGCACAGAATATGGGATGGAAACCTTCTGCAGATTGATACAATTTGAAAATGCATATTCCGGGATCTCACTCAGATTCGGAGATAATGTAACCTCCTTCAAATGCTCCTGTCCCCAGAATGCATAACGTTCAATATCCGTTACCGTTGTCGGCATATTTAGTGTTTCTGCCTCTCTGCCCGGCATTACCTCGATCAGCTTCGCCTTGTCTCTGTCATATAAAACACCGTCTGCATAAGAAAACAACGGATTTTTTCCAATATTGATCGATTTCAGCGCCGTATCTCCCGAGAAAACACCAGCCCCGATCGTTTCAAGCGTTTTAGGCAGTGTAAAACCGGATAAAGAACTGCAGCCGGCAAAAGCTCCGCTTTCAATCGTAATAAGACCGTCTGACAGAGAAACTTCTTTCAGATTGGTACAATTACGGAATGCACCCTCTCCGATCTTCTCCACAGAGGATGGGATGTAAACCTTTGTGATACCGTTTTGATCCGCAAAAGCTTCCGGCGCGATTTCCCTGATCCCAGCAGGAACAGACACAGCCGAAGCTGTGCCTGTATAATGGATGAGCGTATCGCCATCTCTTTCAAAATCTGCAGTTGCACTCGTTGCCTCTAAAACAGGCATCGGGATTTGGGTCAGTACCATGGCAAGTACCATCAGTATGACACCGATTACTCTTTTTCCGTATTTTTTCATTCGATCACTTTTACAACCTTATTTTTTGAACCTTTCGCAAAGAATAACAAAATAGATAGCAGTGCAAGCCCCATTGCCAAAAACCACTTTGGATGGATCGGATCACCGGTCTTCGGTGTTGCATCACTGATCTGTGCCTGCGTCAGATTATTGGTCTCCACATAAATGGCATATGGAGAAAAATGTGTTGCATTAAAGGAAATGCAAGGCACATTATCAATCGTCAGCAGTCTGGAACCGAGCTTCTCAAAAACACCATTATTGACTGCACCGGCTTTGTTATTGCCCGCATAGCCTGCAAGCGCATCCGGGATCGGCATTGTTACCGTGACAGTAATACCTGTTGTATCTGCAATCTTTGTTGTTCCGGTTGAATCATACAGGCTGATATCCATTGCAAAATATTTCAGATCATCCAGCGATCCGTATGATGCAAGCAATGCTTTTTCCACTGCATCCTTTGCTTCATCGCTGTCGGAGATCTTAATCACAAAATTATCGTTAGAGCCTGATACAGTAGCAGAAACAAGTCCTCTGTTGGAAATGCCTGATTTTGTTACCTCTACTCTTGTACTGCCCGCAGTTGTTGCCGGTTTTCTGTTAACCGTATTGCTGCTGACACTGCCTTTTTTGTTGGCAACTGCTGCTGCTCCTTTTTTAGCAGTTGCTGTCGGTTTCGGTGAAGCAGTTGCCGCTCCGGTATTATTACCCTTGTTGCCGCCTCCGTTATTATTTGTATTGCCATTATTCGTATTTCCCTTGGTTGTATCGGAGGAAATATCACCCGTTCCGCTTTCTCCCGTCGATGCAGTTCCTTTTTTGTAAAGAGCTGTTACTGTCAGGTTTCCTGTGACCGGAACAGAAGTATAGTTGGACGGTGACCATGTTGTAAAGGTATAGCCTTTTCTGGTCGGCGTTACAGTTGTTGCAGCCGGGCAGCTTCCGCTTGCTATGACCTGAGTATCCAGCACACTTCCGTCATAATCCACGAAAGTAACGGTATAATTCGTTCCTGTTGTGCCATTGCCGCCGCTGTTATTTCCGTTATTTCCGTTATTGTTGTTTCCATTGTTTCCATTGTTTCCATTGTTATTGTTGTCGTCGGTGGCATTTGGATCTTCCACATAATATGCCTTGACGATCATATCACCTGTTACAGCAATCGTTGTATAGTTGGACGGTGACCAGTAGCTGAACTTGTAACCCTTTCTGGTTGGTGTTACGGACGGCGTTGTCGGATAACTGCCTTCCTGCAGATACTGGGTATCCCATGTATACAGTCCGTCATAATCCTGAAATACTACAGAATAATACCCTTCAATAGGAGCTGAATTATCCGGCTCATAAATTGCCTGTGTTGTAATATCTTCCCTGACATTTGTAAAATCTTTTGTCCAGCCCGTCAGTACATATCCCTTTCTCTCTACACGAGGCGCATCTGCACTTGCACCGCTGTTAACAGTCTGCGTCTTTAAGACATAATTATCCCAGTCAAGGAAAGTCACCGTATAAGTCTTGGAATATGTTTCTGCGGTAATTCCATCCTTATCATCACAGTACCAGTAAGCAGGGCTGTCTTCCTCACACTGTACGGTAAGTCCCTGAATGTAGTTGACATTACCCGCACCATCATCTGTTATAAAAGCTTCATCATCGATAGCCTGCACACTGCCCGGAATGCGGATCGTGGAAAGCGCTGTATTGCGGAATGCATATTTACCGATTCTCTTTACAGAATCAGACAAACTACAATAATAAAGCTGCGTTGCACCGTCAAAACAGTAATCCGGAATCAATGTTGTGTTTACTTCGTCCAGATACGCCTCTCTGATACCTGTACAGTTCTGGAACGCACACGGTGCTATATCGGTAATACCTGCAAGCTCTGAGGAACTGATCTTGGAAGCGCCGATCTTAGTACCTCTTGACTCCAGGCATTCTACCACACCGGTTCTGTTACCGCTTCCGTCCACACTGCAAAGCAGTCCGTCAGCACAGGCATATCCGCCCGGTGATGTGAATCCGACATCTGTAAGCTCCTTACAGCCTGCAAACGGTACTTCCGTAAAGGTGCTGACAGTTCCCGGCAGAGTCACTTCCGTTAAGGCGGTACAATTATTGAAAGCACGTTTTCCGATCACTTCCCCGCCTTCAGCACCGCTCTCTTTCATAATAAATGTCTTAAGGCTCGTACAGCCATCGAATTCCTGATCCGGAATCTCCGCTACAGTATCTAAGATCACGCTCTGTACGGCGGTATTATTCTGGAACAAATCCTCCTTCAGTGCAGTAACACCGTCCGGTACATGCACATGATATACCGCATCGATAACACCCTGCTCTTCTTCCGTCAGGTCGATCGCTGTATCCGGATTATTCAGATTGTTTCTATACTTGCTGTTCGCGCTTGCAACAATATCATTTTCCTGTTGCTGTGTACGGACATATTTACTGCTTCCCGTATAGGTGCTTAAACTGTAGCTTTCATTTCCCTTTAACTGATTCTCTGTCGGAATACCTGCCAGCATCGGAGTTGCGGAATCAACCTCGTTGGTATTGGCATTTTTCTTGACAACGAGCTGGATCTGCAGGTTCTGCGGGAAATCGCTGCAATATCTGATATACTGCGTCGGTGCGGATGGTGCATTATAGTTATTTGCCGTGCTCATTGCATAAGTAAAAGGAACACTTGCAGAAGAAATATCTCCGATAAAGCACAGATTTTCTTCCGGAACGCCATCTCCGTTTTTATCAACATCGGCAAGTGTCACACCTGTTTTGAATGCATCCTGCCCGATCTGTTGCACAGATGCTGCATTGTCAAACTTCACAGTACGGAGCGAAGTACAACCGGAAAATGCATTGGCATCAATGGAGGATACAGATGCCGGAATATACAGGAATTTGATAGCCGTATTATTCTGGAAGGTATCTGCTGCGATTCTTGCTACATGGTATTTTGCAATATTATCCGGAATGATAACATTTGCCCCGTCACTGGATTCATCCTTTTTCTCAAATCGGATCAATTCGTTATTTTCATTGACACAGAAAGCATAGCCGTCTACAAGCTTTTCATACCAGCCTTCATAACCACTGTCCAGATAACCGAATGCCAGATCATGCTTCTGCGTATAGCTATGTGCATAAGACTGGGAGTATGCCAGAATGCAGAACTGGTCGCTGACTTCATAGTCTCCTTCAAAAGCTGAATTTTTACCAAGATTTTCACTGCTGAAAATATCTTTACCGCCTGTATAAATATTATCATAGCCACTACCTGTATTGGCAGCGCATCCGCAATCAAGCTTCAGATCTCTTGCAGGAACCTTTACCGTGTCAAGACTGTTACAGCCCGTCACATTATCATACTTGAATATCTGATCCGTAGAACCTGCATTGTTTGGCAATCCCAGGTAAGTCATGCTGCTGCAGCCATAGCAGGTATAATGCACACTGTCAATGTTGCTGACACGCTCCGGGAATATAACCTGCGAAAGGGATATACAGTTGTAAAACAGTCCGTTACCGATCGTTGTCAGGGAAGTATTGCCGTCCTCGCTGACACCGTTAATATTGATCGCTGTCAGGTTCGTACAGTCTTTGAAGCAGTAATTTCCAAGCTTTGTTACCTGATCCGGTACTTTGACCGCACCAAGATACGTACAGCCCGCAAAAGCATAATCACCGATTTCTTTTAAATTGGTCGGTTCTGTAAAATCAATAGTTGTCAGCTGGTTACAATTCTGGAAAGCATTGTTACCGATGCTGTTGACACCGTTTTCAATCTTAATGGACTGCATCTGACAGCCCTTAAACGCATTGTTACCGATTGCAAGGATACGCTCCGGTACAACGAGTCTGGAGAAGTTGGTCGCGCCTTCAAAGACACCGACACCATCACTTACATACTGACCGTCCACGCCGTCTGAGGTCACATTATTTAAATCCACTTCGTATCTTGTACTGCCGACATACTGTACCGGTATGATCAACTGGTTGCTTGCCGCATAAGCGACGCTATTACCGGAAACCAGTTCCACATTACCAAGTGCTGCGCCCGGTACCACATAAAGCTGCATACCCTGCCATGCGCCCTGTGTATCATAAGTACACGGAGAAAGGATCTGGTTCTGCGCCGGGCTTACCAAAGCGCCGTTTTCATCATACACAGCATCTGCTGCTTCCTGTGACGTATAGAATAAGAACTCTCTTCTGTCGTTAACCGCAATATAACTGCTTGTATCTTTATTGTACAAAAAGGCTGGCATCTCATCCGGGATCTCCAGCGTTGCTCCGGTAATGACATTATTCTGATCATAATATACAATGACACCGGTCATGGAGCCGCCGTTACTTCCGTAAGCAGCTCTGAAATTGCCATCACCGCTGGCATATACCGGATAATTTCCCGTATTCGTATAAGCAGGTATGTATGTGTCCGGATTGGCTGTCGCCGCAGCGATCAGATCCGTCGGATCAGAATCTGCACGGGATTCCGGGATCGGAACAAGTGCCACTATGATCGCGGAGATCATCAGTATTGCGGAAAGCGTTCCCATCACCGCCCGTCTCATCCGGCTTCTGCCCATCTTCTTCATTTTCTTTTTATGATTTGTCTTAGCCATTTTGCTCTCCTCTTTATTTCAAAATTTATTCCATACGCTTTGCCACAACAACAAAGCGCCCGTCACTTTCTTCATAATCACAGGTAGACAGCGTCAGAAGACGGTCTCCGTACTGTGCTGTCACGCCGGTATCGTACAATGCCATTTCCTGCATGCTTCGCATATCGGAATCAAATTCCTGCTCTGATGCAGCGTCGATAAACTGATAATACTTAAATGCGATCTCATCCTCTTTATAAATATGGGACATAAACGCATACATGACCTGATAGGTACCTTTTTCATAAATCGTGTCAAACCGGATCATCGGATGATCCTTATAATAAGACTCTGATTTATATTTATCCAGATTTCCGAACATATTTCCGGAACGCATATTATGTCCGTATATGATAAAATTCGTACTCGGCTTTACAACATCACATGCACTGTCCAAAAAGAGCGTTCCGTTCTTGTCCTCTTCCTGATTGATGTTATGATCCAGATAATATTCATTGTCTGCTGTCTGCATGACAGGATAATCAATATTTGTATCGGCAATTTCCAGCCATCCGATTAGATTTTTATTCTGATTATATAAGCTTTTATATTCATCCAGCACAGTCAGCGTGATCTGCTGTCCGTCCGCATTCTCCTGAACTGTCTGTGTCTGCCCATACATCCGGTTTACTGCAGCATCATTTTTCTTCTCGGTAAGCTGCACGGATAGCTGCTGTGCTTTATAAGAATCATAATAATAAATTCCGAAATATGCCAGACAGGACATGGCTGCCACCACCAGAATCGCAGTCAGAAGCCTTCTTGCCCGAAGCTCGCCTCTTGTCAGCACAACGACTTTTCTTCGGCTTTTTTTCTTATCCCGTTTCCCACTGCTTCGCGTGATTTTCTTTTTGCTCCCGCTCCGGTTCTGACGCTGCCTTTCCCTTGCCTGCATGGCAAGCTCATAAACCTCATCATCAAACCGGCGTCCTTCTGTTCCCGACAGATCATACTCACCGGACTGCAGCTTTGCATATAATGCAAGCACGTCTTCGTCCTTTGTCAGATCATATTTTCGTTTCAGTTCCTTTATCACATAGTTATCCATAATTCCTATTTTAACTTTATCCGGTCAGAAATTCAAGATTTCTGTCACACCTTTTTATGCTTTTCATAGTATAAAACATAAATATCAAATTTGGAGGCTCCTATATGAGTGAATTAACAGCTAGTCAGTGTGGATGCTGCGAACAGAAAAACAATGGCTGCGGAAGCTGGATCTGGATCCTGATCCTGTTATTCTGCTGTGGCGGCTGCGGTAACAATAACGGCTGTGGCTGTGGTAACGGTGGATTCGGTGGTGACAACAACTGCTGCGAATGGATCATCATTCTTCTGATCCTCTGCAACTGCTGTGGCGGCAATCATTCTTTCTGCTAATACCTGCAGCAAAAGGAGGCTTCGGCCTCCTTTTGCATGTGATTTTTCCTACATAAGATCTGACATATTCTGAAAGCCAGCGCATAAGATAAACCGGAGGCTTCTATGGAATATAATGATACGATCCTGACATTTGATACCCTATATACCACAAATGAGATCCAGCTCTTAAAGCTGGCACTTCCTCTTTTATCCAATCAGCTGCAGCCCATCGCTGCCACACTGATCAAAATGCGTGAGCTGGAATATTGTCTCTCCCGCCTGCCCCATACAAAGATACATGACTTTTCGATCGCCGTGGACAGACTGGATACTTTTTTCGACAGTGCCATGCCTTTTTGCAACCAGCAACAGAAAAAGCTGTTTTCCCAGCTCCGGCAGATGAAGCAGTCCATGAAGATGATAGAGAAAATGCAGACGATCCTGCAAATGCTTCCGCCGGATGCCATGCCATTTGACGGAAACGGAAACAGTACCGATCCTGATGCGCTCTCCCACATGTTTGAGGTATTCTCTGCCATGCAGCATATGTCCGGGGCTGCATCTGATTCCGTATCCTCAGAATCATTTACATCTACAGCAGCTGCCAATTCTTCGGATTCCGTTGTCTCTGCAGCAGCTTCCGGATCTGCGGATTCTGATGCATCTACAGCAGATTCCGAATCCAAAAATTCTGCAATATCCGGGCAAAAAACTGCATCTGCCGGTAACTCTGCCATGGAATCCATCCTCGGTTCTATGCTTTCTCCCGCGCAAAAAGAAAGCTATCAAAGATTTAAGGAGGCTTTTTCATCCGATGCCAAACAAAACATGGATGACAGACCAGCGTCTGCATCAGATTGACCCACATAAACTGGATTTTTTACAAAAGCTTGTTTTTGAAATGCAGGAGCTTTCCGATCAGGATAAGCTGCCCTTTCTGATGGCACTTGCCACAAGTACCAAAAAGCATCCCGTTAATTTTTCAAAGGAAGAAATCGAACTGCTGATCTCAGTTTTAAAGGAATACAGCAGTGAAGAAGAAATGCAGAAAATGAATAAGGTGCTGGCGATGTTCCAGATGTAATATTGTTGTATAAATGTCCCGCAAATAATATAGACGCAATCACGTTTGCCTCCCTTGCGATTTGCTATGAGCACATTTTGCCGCGCTCCGGCCGAAAAAGAGCACTTCGGTCTCTCCGCTGCGGCAAGTGCTCCGCAAATCTCGGTCGGCTACACTATCGATTGCTTACTATATTATTTTCCAGACATTCCCTTACTATTCTGTATAATAATATAGAATTTTTGCCCCATTGTAGAAAATGAGTAGGAAAAAAGAATGCTTCGGATCAATACCATCCGAAGCATTCTTATCATTTACTATTCTATATATTGCAGTGCTTTAGTTTGGCTTTACTACAATATTGATGATCTTGCCCGGTACATAGATTTCTTTTACAACTGTACCTGCAAGTTTGTCACCGAGTGCTTCTTTACCTGCGATAATAGCATCTTCCTTAGAAACTTCTGCAGGAACCTTTACAACAGCCTTTGTCTTGCCGTTGATCTGTACTGCGATCTCGATCTCATCATCCTTCATGGCATCTGCATCTGCACTTGGCCATGTTGTATGGAATACGGAATCTGTTTCGCCAAGCTGTCTCCACAGCTCTTCTCCGAGGTGTGGTGCAAATGGTGCTAACAGAACTACTGCAGTCTTTAAGGTTTCCTTATCGATGCCATCCTTCTTAGCCATTTCGATCATCTTATTGTTATATTCCATAAATCCGGAAATAACAGTATTTAAGCTGAATGTCTCCAGACGCTGCGTGATATCATAAACCATCTTATGACGCAGCTTTACAGATTCTTTTGTTTCTGCAACGCCTTTGTCTTTGTTGTCCATCACAAGGTTCCAGAATCTTGTGATAAATCTGTAAATACCGTCGATTCCTCTGTCGTCCCAGATAGAATCCAGTTCCGGTGGTCCGATGAACAGTTCATACAGACGCAGGGCATCACAGCCGTAATCACGCACGATATCATCCGGTGATACGATATTGCCGAGTGATTTACTCATCTTTGTTGCTGCACCTGTCACTTTATCACGTCCGCAGACCATACCTTGATTGAACAGCTTCTTGAACGGTTCATCAAAGTCGATTACGCCGATATCATACAGGAACTTTGTATAGAATCTGGAGTAAAGCAGATGCAGTACCGCATGCTCTACACCACCGATATACATATCAACCGGCAGATACTTGTCTGCTTTTTCCTTGCTGACAAGCTCTTTGTCATTTTTGTTATCTACATAACGCAGGAAGTACCAGGAAGATCCTGCCCACTGCGGCATTGTATTTGTCTCACGCTTTGCAGGTGCTCCACAGCAAGGACATGTTGTATTAACCCAGTCTGTGATATCTGCCAGCGGTGATTCTCCTGTTCCTGTCGGCTGGTAGGATTCTACATCCGGCAGAAGTAACGGAAGCTGATCTTCCGGAACCGGAACCGCACCACATTTCGGACAGTGTACGATCGGGATCGGTTCACCCCAGTAACGCTGACGGGAGAATACCCAGTCACGGAGCTTGTAGTTGGTTGTCTTACGGCCAAAGCCCATCTTCTCGATCATGGCAGGTGCTTCTTTCTTCAGTACGGAAGATTCCATACCGTTCCACTCGCCGGAATTGATCATTGTACCGGCTGCTTCTGTATAAGCCTCTGTCATATTTTCAATTTCCTTACCATCCTTGGCGATAACCTGGATGATCGGAATGTTAAATTTCTTTGCGAATTCAAAGTCTCTGTCATCATGCGCAGGTACACACATGATCGCACCGGTACCATAATCGGCAAGTACATAGTCAGACAGCCAGATCGGAACAAGTGCTCCGTTTAAAGGATTGACTGCATAAGAGCCTGTGAATACACCGGTCTTTTCCTTGCTCTGCATACGGTCTACGTTAGACTTGTTGGCAGCTTCTGCAATATATTTTGCAACAGCATCTGCATTTTCAGGCGTTGCAAGGCTCTGTGCCAGTGCATGCTCCGGTGAAAGTACCATGAAGGTTGCACCGTGCAGTGTGTCAGGTCTTGTTGTATAAACAGTGATCACATCATCTCTGCCGTCTACCTTGAAGTCAACCTCTGCACCATAAGAACGGCCGATCCATTCTGTCTGCATCTTCTTTACCTTTTCAGGCCAGTCAAGCTTGTCCAGATCCTCCAGAAGACGATCTGCATATTTTGTAATGCGGAGCATCCACTGCTTCAGGTTCTTCTTAGTTACATCAGCGCCGCAACGCTCACATTTACCGTTGACAACTTCTTCGTTTGCCAGACCTGTCTTACAGGAAGGACACCAGTTGATCGGCATTTCCTTTTCATAAGCCAGTCCGTTTTTAAACATCTGTACAAAAATCCACTGTGTCCATTTGTAGAACTTCGGATCTGTTGTATTTACTTCCATATCCCAGTCATATAATGCTGCGATCTGGTTGATCTGTCTCTTGATGTTGGCTACATTCTGTGCAGTTGATTTTGCAGGATGTACGCCCATCTTGATCGCATAGTTTTCAGCAGGCAGACCAAATGCATCCCATCCCATCGGATGAATGATGTAATGACCGCCGTTTAACATTTTATAACGGCTCCAGACATCAGAAATAACATATCCTCTCCAGTGTCCTACGTGTAGTCCGTTTCCGGAAGGATACGGAAACATATCAAGGCAATAATATTTCGGCTTTTTGCCATCATTAACATTGACCGGATGAGCTTCCCATTCCTTACGCCATTTTTCTTCAATTTCTCTGTGATTGTATGGAATTGCCATCTCTTTACCCTCTTTGCTTGTATAATTTTATATACCCGCCGCTTTGCGGATACAGGCTATTCTAAATAGTAAACTTTACAGTGCGAAAAGTCAAGGAATTTCCCTGCGAACCGCTTCCACTTCTCTCATAACCCCTTTTCTGCGGCCGGTATCCGAAAGCATATCAAAAATACGGTAAAGCCAGCAAAGCGGCAGCGTGATCTTGTGCCCGGAAAACGGATAGTGCTGGTAGACCTCCATGCCCGGAAACAGGCGGTGCCAGCTATAGTACAGCCGCGCAAAATGCCTGCCTTCTTTTTTATACGCCGTCAGCCTGTTCTTTACCATCTGCTGACGGGAGCCATACACACCGGAGCCAAGATAATAAGACAACATATTCCGCTCTTCATCACCCAGACTACCAATTGTATTCACAGCATTTTCCCCGAATACTTTTTTGCATAGTACTCTGCTGTCCTTTTCAAAGGCTTCTATTTCCAGCTTTCTGCACTCCGTTTCTATATAGGAAAAATCCAGTTCTGTTTTTGCCTGTAAATACACATAAAAGTCGAGGAGCGTGCGGATGCCTGTTCCCTGTCCGTCATAGTGTTTATACGCATGGCTTACCATAAATATGTAGAAGTCCTCATCCGCCATTTGTTGTCCATAGCTAACTCTGTCCTGCAAAAGAAGCTTCTCTTTGATATTTTTATAGTAAGCTGCCCACACCTGTTTATGAGAGGAAGTATACAGACTGCGATGCAGTTCAAAATTATAAACCGGATTTTTCTCATATACATCATGATGATTCTCACCGTAGGATTCCACTTTATAGCCCCGGCTGACCATATATTGTTTGACATCCTGCGCATATGTTTCATCAAAAAGAATATCCTGATCGGACATCTGGCGCATACCGACAGCCGGATAGTACTCTTTTAAAATAATTCCCTTGAGCGGCAGATACCAGATACCGTTCTGCTCCATAAAGGAAAACAGTTTTGTGCGCTCTGCATCGAACAATATTTCTTTTCGCACGGCTTTGGCTATGCTTTGCGCCCAGTCAGGAAACAGGGAAACACCCGCCTGCTTTAAAACAGTTCCGGTAAGTGCATCGACAAAATGTGCCTGACTTACCCTGTATAAATACAACTGCCTCTCCTGTGCTGCCTCCGGCTCTTCACCACATGTCCTGTTTTCTGTCCGGTATTTCTCAAGCAGTGCCTTTGGCGGTATTGTTCCGTTCACGCCGCAGCCAAGCAGGCAGAGCATATCATACATACATGCATGTATCAGATCTGTGTCTGTTTGTTTTCTCTTCATATGGTTTTATTCTCCAGTTTTTTCTCTCACAAAGCCATCTGCAAATACAAGTCTCTTATTACAGATAGAAAGTGCCTTTGCTCTGTGCGTCACGATCAATACGGTTTTGTCGGTTAATGATTTCAGATTACTGAGCAGTTTTTCTTCTGTCTGCTGATCCAGCGCACTTGTCGCTTCATCTAAGATCAGCACCGGGCGGTCAGCATATAAGGCTCTGGCAATGGCTATCCGCTGCATCTGTCCCTCGGAAAGCCCCGCTCCTTTTTCACCCAGCACAGTATCCAGCTTCTGTGGCAGTTCATACACAAAATCAGCACAGGCAAGACGAAGTGCAAGACGCAGTTTTTCCTCCATATTCCTGCAATTTTTATCTTGATGATCCGGATCTGTGCAATCGTTATTTCTGTTTCCGCATGCAGCATTCCGACTGTTTCTCCCCTGTATTTTCCCAAAAGTGATCACATCCCGGATACTGCCGCTCATCAGGAAATTACCCTGCGGAACATAGGCAAACAGACGACGCAGTTCTTCTATGGCAATACTTGTTCCATTGCACAGACAAGCCTCTACAGATCCTGCCTGTGGCACATAAATACCTATCAGCAGCTTTAGCATCGTGGACTTTCCGCAACCGGAATTTCCGATAATTGCCACATAATCTCCTTTTTTTATCACAAAAGACATATCCGGCAGTACATTTTCCTTCTGCAGCGCATCATTTCCGGCTCTGCGGTTTATCCGCTCCGGGTAATGAAAAGAAACATGTTCAAAAGCAATCTCTTTGATCTGCTCCTTATAAAGCACCCTCGTCTCGTCCTCACTTCGCAGATTATATACATCCGCTGTTTTAATCTGTTCTGCTTCCATAAGCCGCTCTGCACTGGCAATCATGGCATAAACCCTTGGCACATAGCCTCCGAGGCCGGAAAGCGGTGACTGTAGTTGTCCGACAAGCTGGATCATGGCAGTCAGTGTACCAAAAGACACACTTCCATTGATAATGCCATATCCGCAGTAGCCAATCCCCAGAAGATACATGCCATTGATCGCAAGGCTGAAACCGCTGTTGCAGATATTGGAGATCCATGCTTTCTTCATACGGGAGACCTTATGCAGTTCCATTACATCATCTGCTTTTTCCATAGCAATGTCTTCCACACCAAAAGAACGGACTATAAGCTGGCTGCTGATCCTCTCCTGCAGATACACTCTTACCTGTCCGTCTTTTTCCTGCACATCCTTATGAAATTTCTTGAGCGGTTTTCGCAAAGCGGCAGAAATGAACAAAAAGACAACTCCACAAGGAATCATAATATATGCCAGACCGGGCTGCAGCCAAAAGATCAACACAAGTGAACCAACCAGTCTGAGCAGCATTCCCAGAAATCCCGGCAATAAATCTGTCATGCCATTTGCACATATGACCGTATCAGAGGTCAGGCAGTTCATCCATTCTTCAGAATGTGTTGCGCTGATCCTTCCATAGTCCTTTTTCAAAAGAGAAGAAAACAGATCCTTCTTCAACTTATTCTCCATGCTGCTTCTGGTAAACTCTGAAAGCTGTCTTGTTATGAACCGGATCAAAAGCTGTCCTGCTATCAGAAGTGCAAAGCCAGCCATCCCCATCGTAAAGCCATATCCGTCTTTTGCCACAGCCCGGTCAACCATCTGTTTCATCACAAGGGCATAACAGATGCCGATCATACTCACAATGACTTCCAGTGCTGTCAGAAATCCGATATAAGAATGATATTTCTTTGTCGATTTATTCAGCCACGAAAGTGCGCCTTTTTCTTTCACCGATGCCCTCCTTGTCATGATCTCTATATCGCTTCTACGGCAAAAACGTCTTAAATAATAAGTTACTTATCTGCAGTTAGTTCTTCTTAAACTTCATTTTAAAAAACTTCCACAACCTTCTGAGCGGATACAGCATATACCAAACCCGGGCGTAGAACAGACAGCTTCGCCCATCTGCCGCATATTCCTTTCCATCCCGGACAAAGGAAGTCATCACACCAAGAACTGCTTCCTCCCTGATATCATATTCCTTATTGAGACAGTTATCCCCCAGAAATACATACCCATCCGGCAGCACCTGAATAATACGATGCAGCACATAAGCTCCGTCTGCACGCTTATAAAGTGCCACATCATACTTCCTGCACCTGTCCTGCTTTTTTGTGATTGTAAAAAGATCCCTCTGCTGGCGAAGCAGCGGAAGCATGCTGAAGCCCTGACATGTATAGGTAATATTCCCTTTCCGCTCCAGTTCCTGTTCAAACGTCGTTTTTTCCATCTATTCCTCAACCGCTCCGATGCCACGCAACTTTACAAGAACAGACGCTACATCCTTTGTAATCTGCTCTTTTGGTGCATCATATTTTGCAAGCAGCCTTTCGATGATCTCATCTTCGGTTATTTCTTCCTTCAGACATTCCACAATAAAGCCTGCTGTCTGATTGCTTCTTATCATGCCACTAAATGACACGCTGCCTGCAGAGACCGTAATATGTTCCCCTGCTCCTTCATGCGTGATAAAACCGTCTTTTAATTTCATTGATCTGACTCCTGTCCTTTCATTCCGTTATATGCAGTCTCTACCGCTTCCCGGCTGATATTGCAGAATAGCTCATAACACGGGACCTTCTCCCGGAAGCAGTCAAGTAACTGCAGCGTATGTATCAGGGCATCTTTCCCCATTGGACGATAACATTGCTGCAGGAGCATGGGATATGCTTCATGCGCCGTGATCTCACGGATCATATTGTCACTGCCCCTTCTTATCATACATATGCCGGCCAGTGGTGCACAAGTATTTGTGCTTAACCTATGCTTCCCATCCCAGGGAGTACCATACGCATATATACCATCCTCTGTCATACGGAGCAGCGGCTTATCATCGTTGAGCATAACCGCCCGATTGCCAAAATACGCCCGCCAGAGCCCGGTATGGGTAGACTTTCCCACGCCGCTTTTTGCCGTAAAAAGATAAGCCTTTCCATCTACTGCAATTGCCGAGCCATGAAACAACAAGGTATTCTGCATTGGCATCCATTCTGCGATCCTGCGGTATACGGCAAGTGTTTCCAGGTAAGCATCTGTATATGCTGCTTCCTTCTGACCTGCCAGCTCCGCTTCCCGCTCAGACTGCCTTCTCTCATAGGCTATATCTTCTGCCAAAATCTGTACAGACAGATCTGCGCATGCATCAGGCACAATATATGCTTTGCAATATTCTCTCACCATATCATACAACGGCCGGATATGGATTCTTTTTCCTGCCAGTTGTATGGTAAACGCTCCGGCTTCTATCATTCTGTGCCCTCTGCAGGTACAAAAGGAAGCTCTATCGTAGCTGACGTCTTTTCATTTTCTTTCTGCGTGTCACCGGCCGGTTGCTGTGCCTCATCCTGCCTGGTATCTTCCTGTTGTTTTTCTTCGGTCTGTCTGGTACCTTCCGGTTGTTTTTCTTCGTTCTGCTTTGTATCTTCTGCCTGATGTTTCTCCGGTTGTTTTGTGCTTTCTCATCCTCTGTAATATCTACTATTGGCAGCTGATCCGGCTCTTCCTTCTTTGTTTTTGCCCGCTTTTCTGTAGTTCCGTCTGTACCCTGTTTCTTATTGTTTTTGATATTTACCGTTTTATCTGTTGTCCGGGATGTCTGCTCTGCTGCATTCTCTTTTGTCACACTATCTGTCGGTTTGATGGCAGTATTCTTTTCTACACCCACTGACGGTTCATTCGCAGTTTCCTCTGTCTCGTCCGCCGGTTCGTTCGCAGTTTCCTTAGCATCTTCCGCCACCGGTTCATTCTCAGTTTTCTTAGCGTCTTCCGCCTCCGCTTCCGTATCATCCGCCTCTGCCTGCCCGACTGCCTGCTTCTGATCTGTTACGGTTTCCTGCTCCTCAGATATGCTGCTGACCGGATTCTCCTTCTGTTTTCCTTTATTCACACAAGCCGCAGCTGCAACAACAATCATCAGCACAATAGCTGCGGCTGCTATAATATAAATTTTCCTTTTCATAAAAACACCCTGACTCTCTCATCCATCAACATACATAACCTCCTGATCAATTGATGTTTTGTTATCATGTCCTCAACTTTCCTTCTGTTCTTATTATATTCCTGAAGTGTGCCAGTTGTCCACATTTTGAAGACAACCGACACACTCTGATACAAAATCAAAACATTTGGCATTTGTACCTGACACTATAAACGATGCTTCTTTACGTTTCTGAAAACGGCACAAAAGGTGTCTCACCACTTGTTGTAATAATATCCTCCGTTTCAAACTCTACAATCTCCATCTCCGGTGTTTCGTATCTCTCTTTCATAATCTGATACTCCTTTCATTTTCGTATGAATTCTGTGTTCATGTACTCTTACTATCCGGTTACCTCGATCATTCTCTTATTAATTGGACTGGCATACAGACTTTGCGGTATATGCATAATCACTGAATGCTTTCACCAGTGTCACCAGATCATCCGCATAAGTCCCTTCCGCAGCCTGTAATACCTGATAGCAGTACATCATTGCACAGTACTCTCCGCTCAAGGTGTTCGTGCCATCGGTTACGGTGAATGTTTTTGAATTTCCTAACTCATTTGCCTTGATATTTTTCAGCGACAGGATATAATACTGACCTCGTTTCACCGGTGTGATTTCTTTTCCGTCCACCGAAAATGTCAACTTTGACACATCCACGCCTTCCTTCGGTTCATAGAAGATATTCAATGTGGTTTCAGATTTTAACACCATACTAAGTCCGGCAAATTGTCCAAGCACCTTATTTTCAGCCTTATTAGCAGCAAAATCATCCATATAATCTGAATCCATACCGGATATGTCATTGGAAGGATTTGACTCCTTATTTGCTAGATCATCCACCGCCACTTTGAAATACTTCTGCGAACATGCACCATAATCCAACATAGTCACAACAAAAGGAATTGCTTCTACATACAATGAACCATTCTCAATTATGTATTGTGCATAGTCTCTGACCGTATAGGTATATTCTTTTCCGCAGTTCCCATTTCCGTCAAACATCTGCGCTTTAATGTCCTGTGTCATCTCATAGGATGCTACCTCACACGGAAATCTGTAATATGTTGTCCCTTCTTTGATCTCGGTGTTCGTCTGTGCGTCGGAAACCAGCACTTTCGTAACAGTTCCATTCGGAAGGGTAAACTGCATATACGCTTTCTCATCTGCAATAATCTGATCCGACAACTCCATGTAGAAATTGACGCCGATATTTCCGGTAAGACTTAAGGAATAACCGGCAAGCTTGGCACCGATGCCGTCAATGATCGCACCACAGTCATCACATTTTCCATCATTGTCCGCATCCGGATGTTCGCCATAGGTATTCTTCTCTGTATTGGAATATTCATAGGACACTGGCTCTCCCGAGTTGCCCACACATCCTTTATAAATAGCATTCTTGTAAACTTTAGCTCCACCTAAAGTTGGATAAGTATCTGTTCCGATGGCCTGTCCCCAGATTATTTCTGTATCTGTTTGTGATTCCTGTAAAAGATAAGCAACTTCGCCGGTTCTGTACTGTTCTGTCGTTTTTCCTTCGACTTTTGTAGTTGTTCCCTTGTCATCGCCTATCGCAGCTCCTGTATAAATGGTGCTGTCATAATAACAGTTTGTGATGGTTCCGTTATTGTAATTACCTCCACTTAATCCTCCTACAAATTTACCTGTTGCTTTGACTTCACCCGTGTTATTACAATTTGTAATACTTGAGCTATCATTATCTCCACTCAATCCTCCTATATACTGACTCGTTCCTCTAACTTCACCTGTGTTATAGCAGTTTGTGACGGTTCCGCCATTGGAATTTTTTCCGCACACGCCTCCTACATACGATTTACCGCTGACAATACCTGCATTATTACAGTTTGTAATTGTTCCGTAATTACTTCCACATACTCCCCCTACGCTTTCATCATCTTCACCAACGTTCCCCTTATTGCTGCAATTTGTAATTGTTCCGTAATTACTTCCACACACACCTCCTACAGTTTCACTTCCTCGAACAATACCTGTATTATAGCAATTTGTTATTGCTCCATTAGAAGTGTTAGATCCGCACACGCCTCCTACCTGCCATCCCTTATAGGGTTGACCATAGAAATAAGAGTCCAAAATACCTACATTAGCAATCTTACCACTGTTAACACTGAACAATCCTACAAAACTAGTCTCTTGCTTAAAATACAATCCACTGATTGTGTGGTTTTGCCCTTCAAATATACCAGTGTATGGACTTGCGTTAGTTGCAATCGGTGTCCATTCCTTAAATGTTCCCTCATTTACTGTTCCATCCGACTTCAGAACATCTTCATTCACAACAATATCCTTGGTCAGAACTGCATTTGCTGCTGTATTCTGCTCTACGCCCGAAAGTGTACCATTTACAAGCCCGGCAAACCAGTAAAGCTGACCTGCATTACTGATCTCGTAAACCTCATCATTGATTTTGTCACCATCTATATCATACTTGTTTGTGGTGAGATCTGCCGGCTGGTATGCATTATTACATGCACAGAAACCATTCTCGCCGATGCTGTGAGATTCCGTTTCATTCGTCACATATCCGATCGGACAGTCTTTGCATGCCACATTTTTTATATGTTTATTGTCATCTTTCCAAGTGTATGTAATATCACCGTCTTTGTTATGTGTATGCTCTGCTCCATCCACCAAAAGACTCGCACCATCTTCCAAAGTGAGTTTCTCCGGATTGGTAATGCATGCACCACTTTCAAATTCAATGCTTTCCCCACTTGCAATCGTTAAATCTTCTTTTAAAGTGGCTGTACCATATACATATGTTTTTGTTACATTAACTTCCTTCTCATAGTCTTTCCATTGCTTTGTGATGACAGAGTTGCTACTATCAACATTTTTTATTACAGAATCTTCTGGATATGCTTCATATGTTTTACCAATTTCCGCCAGAATCTGGCTGTCTGATATGGTAATTCCATTCTTTGATGAAATTGCCCCCGCCATATCCTCGGTACTCTTAGCTTTAACATAACTATCCTTTATACTTACTGTATTACCCAAAATTGCATCATTAATTTGATTATTGTTCACAGCAATATGACTATTTTCAATCGCTAAACTCCCATGACATCTGATCTCGGAAGTTTCCACCGTTGCTCCCATTATACTTAGGTTACGTGGCTTCCTTGTGCTTCCTGCAAGGATACTTTCACAAATCAGACTTCCGTTATTATCACTCTTTATTGTCAAAGTATGCTCATTCTCACTATTTCCCGGTTCAATTTGAACATACTGCTCCACAGTATTGGTTCCTGATAACAGAATCGAAAGATCTCTATCACAGGCCAAATTAGTAATAGAAACACCTTGCAGTACCAGCTGATTCTCTTCACCGTCATAATACCAACCATTTCCCTGATATATTGTATTCTTATTATCTTTTCCATCGTCTTGAAGTTTTCCATCCCAAATAACTGCTATAGTAGTGCCATCGCCTACATACAGATACTGAGGGGCATTTTCTGCCAAAGTAATTCCCTCCGCCTCATCAGCATCTACAGTCAGCACCTCAAGCTCTGCATCTGCAATTCCATTGCCACTGACAGCTTCCGTCACTTCTGCCGCATAAGCCATATTCCCTGTTCCTACTGATGGAACCATCGTCACTGCCATAGCTGCTGACAGCAAGACTGCCATGCTTTTCTGCATACAGACTCTCTTACCTGCTCTTTTTATACATTTCCTTTTCCTCATCCTCATCCGGTTCTCCTTCTCACATAATTCCTGTTTCTATATTCTTTCCCTTCTTCACGATACTTTACGTATCAAATTCAGCATAACAAAATGCTGCTATCTTGTCAATTTATACCAGAAAATCCACAGCACCTCGAATATTTTATTCTTTAATTGCAGGTAGGAATCCTGTAAAAATAAGCGATAATAAATGATATTAACGAAAGACTTATGAAATTTGAGTGGAACTTTTCTGTAAGCTTATTGCCATTAATTATCATAGAAGAATCTTATTTACAGAGATTTTCTCATACAC
>OHOJ01000191.1_pt1 | contig 25470 bp, 21 predicted proteins | sample 1569791 | NCBI WGS metagenome assembly OHOJ01 (sample SAMEA3879542, study PRJEB24766) | human gut metagenome | biome: human-associated habitat; feature: feces | place: USA | collected 1985/1987
ATTTCATTTTTTTTAAATTTAATCCAAAATTTATTTAAAAATAATTTTGACATGATTAGAAATGAATGTTAAAATATAGATAACAAAAAGGTGCTACCTATAACAACGGTTCGCCTGATCATTTACTTAGTTAAAATAACCGTTCAGTTTCCAGGCTGGGGCGGTTATTTTTTTGTGGTCTTACTGCCATTGGAACCAATCGCATATCCAAGACCAAATGAGGTTAAACAGAGACTGAGCACTGCAATCAAGGTATCGACTGTAAGCATAAGCGAAGTCCTCCTTCCATCAGATTTCTCGAATGAGAGCATATCTATGTAAACGGAGCTATAGACTCCCCGCAAAAAGCGAACCGCCATCTACACGTCTACGTGTGGTAGCACCTATAATAATTATATCGAATATTTGTTCTATTTTCAAGATAATTTACTATAAATTTTATATAAATGGTTAATATAAAAAACCAGCAGCCAACGGCTGCCGGTTTTCGATGAAAAAAAGGTTAAATTATGATGAAAAATAAGAGTCTAACATTCCGGTTCGATAAGTCCGTATGTATTTCCTTTTCTCTTGTAGACTACATTTACTTCGTCATTCTCTGCATTTCTGAATACGAAGAAATCGTGTCCTGAGAGCTCCATCTGGATGCATGCATCCTCAGGATACATAGGTTTCATACCAAATCTCTTGGTACGGACAATCTTGATTTCCTCGTCCTCTGCATCGTCTGCCTCCACGAAATCATCCTGGAATATCGCCGGTGCATACTTCTTTGCGGAAATCTTGGTTCTGTATTTGCGAAGCTGTCTCTCGATTACTTCCTCTACCAGGTCAATTGATACGTACATATCGCTGCTGACCTGCTCTGAACGGATAACATGTCCCTTTGCCGGGATAGTAACCTCAATTTTCTGTCTATCCTTTTCTACGCTGAGTGTAACGTATACGTCTGTGTCCGGTTTAAAAAACTTCTCCAGCTTTGACAGCTTCTCCTCTACTGCCTGCTTAAGCCCCTCTGTTAATTCGATGTTTCTTCCTGAAATTGTTATTCTCATGATGTCCAACCCCTTTATCGTTTATTTGATACGTTGTCTGTATCATGTAAATATTATACCATAAATTTCTTTTTCATCAATCATTTTTATGCATTTTATATAAAAAATCAAGATTTTATTTATGATCCAACGCGAAATCACTTGATTTCGCTATAATTAAGGATTTCATCAAGATAAAAAACATCAAGTCAGATGATTTTTTATACACTACTCAAGTGCCTCAAGCTGAGAGGAAAGCTCCTCCCACGCCTCCATATCTATAAGGATTTCTTCCTCGAGAGCGTCTATTTCGTTCTGGATTTCCGTGAGCTTTGAGTAGCTTGACTGATACTCCGGCTTCATAAGCTCGGCCTTGAGCTCATCGAGCTTTGCCTCCTTGACCGCCAGGTCCTCCTCGGCCTTTTTGACCTTTTTTTGTATCTTTGAGCGCTCCTTGCCCGGGTTGTAATATGCCTTGCCGGTTGATGAGACAGCCATGCCGCCTGTCGCGTTATTTGCATTGGTGCTTTCGCCCACATTACCTGCTGCAGCATTTTGTGACGTGCTCCGGTTTGCATCACTGCCTGTCTGACTGCTGCCGTTCTGGCTTATCGCGCCGCCAAATATCGCATTGCCTCTGTATACATTTTTGCTCTCCGAAGCCTCCCTGTCGAGCTTTTCCTGATACTGCTCATAGCCAAACTGATAGAGATTGGTCGTTCCATCCTCGAACACAAGCAGCTGTGTGGCTACCTTTTTCACAAAATATCTGTCGTGTGATACAAAAATCAGTGTGCCCTTGTAGTCCTTAAGCATGCTCTCCAGCGTTTCCTTGCCTACGATATCCATATGGTTAGTTGGCTCATCGAGCACGAGCACGTTCGGTCTGGTCTTTAAAATCTTACAAAGCGCCAGTCTGACCTTTTCTCCTCCGGAGAGCATATTTACGTTCTTGAACACGTCCTCCCCTGAAAAAAGGAAGGCTCCGAGTGCATTTCTGGCCTCGGTTTCTGTAAGATTCGGATACTCATCCCAGAAATCATCGAGCACAGTCTTGTTGCTTGTATACATGGCCATCTGCTGGTCGAAATATCCTATCTGCACGTTGGTTCCAAAGCGGTACTCGCCTGAAAGTGCAGGGATCTTACCCACGATAGTCTTTAAAAATGTCGATTTTCCAAGTCCATTTCCGCCGAGTATACCAAGCTTTTCGCCTCTTTTCAAATCAAGCGACACTACAGAGAGCGGATGGTCATAGCCGATTGCAAGCTCTGATGTATAAAGCACATCGTTTCCGGTCTCCTTTTCGGGCTGGAAATTGGCATGGAAGGTCTTGTTGTCGTACTTGTCCGGCGCCTCGATAATCACCATGCGGTCGATAGCCTTCTGCTTTGACTGCGCCATGGCTGTCTTGGTCGGCTTGCCCTTGAAGCGCGTAACCATACGCTGCAAACGCTCTATCTCCTTCTGCTGGGCGATGTGATCCTTCATCTGCTTGTCGTAGTTTTCCTTTTTGCGGGCGATAAAATTGGTATAATTGCCCGGATAGCGCCTTGCTGTGCCGTACTCTATCTCGTATACCACATCTACCACATTGTCGAGAAACATACGGTCATGGGATACGACAACCACTGCCTTCGGGTACGACTTCAGATAGCCCTCAAGCCACTCAATCGTCGTGACATCGAGGTGGTTGGTCGGCTCGTCCAAAAGCAGTATGTCAGGCTTTGACAAAAGCAGCTTTATGAATGCTATCTTGGTCTGCTGACCTCCGGAAAAATCACGGATTGGCTTTTTACGCTCGTCGTCAGAGAAGCCGAACTTGCGGATCATGACCTCATATTCCTTCTCATAATAGTAGCCGCCATCATCCTTGAAGGCCTCCTCCATCGCGGTATATCTGGCTACCTTTTCATCGGAATAATCATGCTCGAGCTCTGCCGCCGCGCGCGCAAGCTCTGCCTTTCGCTCGTCCATTTTCACGAAGCATTTGCGCACCTCCTGCTCGAGTGTCACATCAGGATCATCAAACGCAATCTGCTTCAGATACCCTATCTCCGGGTTTCCTGCCTTTGCAATAAATACGCTCTCATCGCTGTCGAGCTTTTCCATCTCAACCTCGCCTGAAATGAGCTTTAAAAGTGTTGTCTTGCCACAGCCGTTTCTGCCGACTATCGCTATCTTTTCTGTGTTTCTGATTTCAAAATCTATACTATGCAAAATGACGTCGTCGCCAAATGCGACAGCGCCATTACTTATCTGGTAGAGCATATACTATCCTTTCATGCTTATGCCTGCTGCTTAATTGTTAGCCATAATGTAGTTGACAAACTGTGTTGCAGTACGTCCCGAAATGCCACCATGGCTGAGCTCCCACTTGTTTGCCTCCCTGCACAGCTCCTCGTCTGAAAGTGTGCAGCCGCTCTTTCTCGCAAGCTCTGTTACGATGTTGAAGAACTCCTTCTGCGATGGCTTTGAGTAGCTGATTGTCACACCAAAACGGTTTACAAGTGACAGCTTCTCCTCAACTGTATCTGAGTGGTGCTTGTCATTGCTGTTGTCCTGGTCATTACGGTCATTCCATGTCTCCTTTATCAGGTGACGGCGGTTAGAGGTTGCATAAATCAGTATGTTGTCAGGCTTTGTCTCCACACCGCCCTCGATAACTGCCTTTAGGAACTTGTACTCAATCTCATGCTCCTCGAATGAGAGGTCATCCATATATATGATAAATCTGTAGTTTCTGTTTTTGATTGCTGCGATAATCTTTGACAGATATTTAAACTGATGCTTGTATATCTCAATCATGCGCAGTCCGTCATCATAATACTGATTGACAATAGCCTTGATACTTGTTGATTTTCCGGTTCCGCTGTCTCCGAAAAGTAGCACATTGTTGGCCTTTTTGCCCTGCACAAACGCTTCTGTATTGTCTGTGAGCTTTTTCTTCTGGATTTCATAACCGATCAGGTCATCGAGCATGACCGCATCCATATTGTTGATTGGCATGAAAGAAAAGCCCCCGTCCAGATGCTCTTCAATCCTGAATGCCTTGTTGAGACCAAACATGCCGACTCCGTATGCCTTGTAAAAGCCTGTTACCACATCAAAGAACTCCTGCTCATCCTTAGCTGCCTCAAGCTTCTTGCTCAGCGCCCTTACCTTCTCGCTGACATTGTGATTGTACATAAGGTCCTTTTTCACAATGGCCTTATAATTGCTGATCTGTGTGAAGCAGTCGATTCCGAGTGCTGACTCGATCGGCTTGAAATCATAGTCGAAAAGCTTCTTAAAAATCCTGAAATCGTTTGCCACAAGCCCATTTACGCTGCCATCGCTGGCTCCGACCTTCTCACAGGTGATGGAAAACGGATTCTCACTCATCATAAGGAAGAAAGTGAGATAGTTGTGCCACAGGTTGTCATCAAAGCCATAGTCTGTCGCTACCTTTAGGATTCTCTTGACCTGTGTATTGATGTCGCGCACAAGCTCTGTCTTGTTGTACTCGCCCACCTCAAACTGCTCAAAGAGCTGGCCCAATTTATAAAGTATCTCGTCCTGAGATAAATCTCCGTACATAAGTAATTTTGATATTTCCTGATACATGGCTATTCCTCCTGGTTTTGCCTTGTTTTCACTGCTAACATATGATTATAAACACTGCGCCACGATTTTGCAAGAGCTTGTGTGCTTACGTCCCGCCATGCATGCAAAAAGGCGGAGCTAAAACTCCACCTTTATTGTTGTGCCACGCCCCACCTCGCTGTCGAGCGTAAGCCCTGCATCATGCAGCTCCACTATATGCTTTACTATCGCAAGCCCAAGGCCTGTGCCGCCGGTCTCCTTCGAGCGGCTCTTGTCCACTCTGTAGAAGCGCTCAAAGACGCGCTCCTGCTGATCCTTTGGGATGCCTATGCCGTTGTCCTCGACCGTGAGAACTGTCTTTCCACCGAGCTTGTGTACCGTCACATTTACGGTGCCGCCCTCATTGTTGTAGCGGATAGCATTCTGGCAGAGATTCTCAACGAGCTCCGTGAGAAGCTGCCTGTTGCCTCGTACCATACAGTCAGTGCCGTCAAAATTGAGTGCTACTTTTCTCTGCTCGGCATTCACCTGTAGATTTTCCATGCAGTCCTTGACCAGACAGTACAGATCAAGCTGTTCAAATCCCTGCTGTGCCTCGCTGGAATCAAGCTCCGAGAGCTTTATGATATCATTGATCAAGGAAAGCAGGCGCTGTGCATTTCTTCTGATTTCAGTGGCAAAATGAATCTGCTGCTCCTTTTCGACCATGCCGTTTTCTATGAGCTCTGCATAGCCGGAGATGGCTGTGAGCGGAGTCTTTAGCTCGTGTGACACATTGGCTGTGAAGTCCTGTCTGCTCTTTGCCGCGGCAAGCACGCCCTCATGCTGTATCCTTATCGCATTCATGAACGGCACGAGCTCCTTGTACTCTGTCTTTTTCTGGATGACAGAGGCCTGCTCAAGGTTGCCTGCGAGTGTCTCGATTGGCTTCATGAGCTTTCTGGTCAGGCTCTTGGCGAGAACCACACATATTCCTAATATGATAACCGTCACTATAAGCATGGCAGGTATACTGCTTGCAAACATGTTCCAGATACTTCTTGCTGCAATAGAGACACGCAGTACCGTTCCATCATTGAGCTTTATGGCATGATAGAAGGTATTGCTGTTCATGGTGGCTGATGTTCTCACGCTGTCTCCCGTACCTTTATCAAATGCTGATTCAACTTCCGGTCTATCGCCATGATTTTCAAGTTTTTTCACATCATTTTGATTGTCATACAGCACTGTGCCGTCCTTGTCAATCCAGGTGACACGAATACCCTCCACGTCAATCTGCGGGATTTCATTTATATCCTGTTTTAGTATTCCTGTGCTTTCTATTGTCTCTGCCATGACCTGCAGATCTTCCTTTACCTGCTTCTGAAAGAGGTAATAGTTGATTACTGTCATGGAAACCATAGTGGCAATTGCTACAAAAAGTGCTGTTGCTACCAGATAATAGTTAATCTTCTTTTTCATGCTGTACGCTCCGCTTATGTATATTAGAAATCATCATAACAGCTATTATTCTATAACATAGCCCACATTTCTGACTGTCTTTATCCTGCTGCCATAGTCACCCAGCTTGTGGCGGAGTGTCTTTATGTGCATGTCCACTGTACGTGTCTCGCCCTCAAAGTCAGTATCCCAGACGCTTCTCATGATGACCTCCCTGGTCATGACTATGCCCTGACTGCCCATCAGAAGCCTTAAAAGCTCGTACTCCTTGTATGTAAGGTCAACCGGCTCATTGTTCACTGTAACCACATGGCGCTCATGGTCAATCACCAGATCATCCAGCTTTAAAAGCTTCGGCTCCTCCTTCGCTGTTCTCCTGAGCAGTGCCTTTACTCTTGTGATAAGCTCCATGATTGAGAAAGGCTTTTTGATGTAATCATCTGCGCCTCCGTCAAGCCCTTTTATCATATCCATCTCTGTGGTCTTGGCTGTGACCATTATAATAGGAATATCCTGGGTGGCCGGACGTTTTCTGAGCTTTCTCACGATATCGTAGCCGCTCTCATCCGGAAGCATCACATCAAGCAGTATGAGGTCCGGTACTAGCTCATCCAGCTTCTTGTAAAATTCCTTTGCGTTTTCAAATGCACTGACGATGTAATTACTGTTTTTTAAAGCAATAGTCTCTATCTCACGTATGCTCTCATCGTCCTCTACAATATAAATAAGTGCCATAGCTTTCTCCATTTCAAAAAATCTTATGTAAAATTTTTACCTGCTTTTTACTTTCGATTATACATTACTAATGTAAAACAGACGATGGTTTTATGTAAAATTTATGTAAAATCCATCGTCTGTATAAATTTCATGATTAAAGGGTAAAAAGGTATCATCGATGCATGCTTGCATGCAATTCGATGTATACCTTTCATTTGTGTATGATAATTAAATCATGATTTGCGAACCTTGTCATCAAGCGCAAACTCAACCCACTCAGCAATATTTGTCGCATGGTCTCCGATACGCTCGAAGTATTTTGCAACCATGAGAAGATCCTCTGCCTGCTCACCATCCTCCGGATGCTCCCTGATGAAATCAATAAGCTCAGCCTTTACCTTATCAAAAAGCTCATCAACCACATCATCCTGCTTCATCACTACGTGAGCCTTGTCATTGTTCTTCTCGACATATGCCTCGATTGCCCTGATAAGCATAAGCATTGTCTCTGAAGCCATGCTTTTGACATGCTCTATATTGACCCTGTATGGCTTGTCACTGCTCATCAAAATGGTCATCTCGCTGATATCGGCTGCGTGGTCTCCTATACGCTCCATATCAGTAACCATCTTCATCGCTGCAGAAATTGTTCTAAGGTCTCTTGCTACAGGCTGCTGCTGCATGAGCAGATTAAAGCACAGGCTCTCTATCTTTTTCTGCTCTCTGTCTATCTCTGAATCGCCCTCCATGATGGCTTTGGCACTATCGGCATCCTGATGTATAAATGCCTCGATCGCTTTCTGGATTGACTCCTCAATCATGCTTCCCATGTGCATCATTTCTTCATTCAGCTTCTTAAGCTGCTCATCGAATTTCGATCTCATTAACCAAACCTCCCTGTGATGTAATCCTCTGTTCTCTTGTCCTGTGGATATGAGAAAATTGTCTTTGTGTCACCAAACTCAACCATATCTCCCACAAGGAAGAAGGCTGTATCGTCTGACACACGCACTGCCTGCTGCATGTTATGTGTTACAACTACAACTGTGTACTTTTTCTTTAAATCCTCCATGAGCTCCTCTATCTTTGAAGTAGAGATAGGGTCGAGCGCTGATGTTGGCTCATCCATCAAAAGCACCTCCGGCTGTACGGCAAGCGCTCTCGCAATACACAGTCTCTGCTGCTGTCCACCCGAAAGTCCCATAGCAGATTTCTTTAATCTATCTTTAACTTCATTGAATATCGCAGCACCCTGAAGACTTTCCTCAACTATCTGGTCGAGTATCTTTTTATCCTTGATGCCATGCACTCTCGGGCCATATGCGATATTGTCATATATGCTCATCGGGAACGGATTCGGCTGCTGGAAAACCATGCCGACCTTTTTGCGAAGTACGGTTGTATCGACTGATGGTGCATATATATTCTCACCATCTATCTCTATGCTTCCCTCGATTCTGACGTTGTCAACCAGATCATTCATTCTGTTGATACACTTTAAAAATGTAGACTTACCACATCCTGACGGTCCGATCAGCGCTGTCACGCTGTTTTCTTTTATGTCCATATTGACACCATGCAGCGCATGATTCTGGCCATAATACAGATTCAGGTCGCGAACCTGAATTTTGATTTTTTTCTCCATTTGTATCTCCTGCAACATGTAATAAATTTCTTGTCTTCGAGAATACATTATATGGATGCTTTGTAAAATGCTCTATCAGATGTATGTAAAATCTATGTCAAATTTATGGTCTCTTTAATAATCAGAAGCTCATCCATTATCCTGTCTGCATCAATATTGGAGTAATTGATAATAAACTGATGCCTGTCCTCCTTTGGCTTACTCAGGTTGAAGTGGGTAATTGCCTGAAGCTTTATACCTTTTTTCAATAGCCTTTCTTCAACTGTTTTGTCCGGAAGGTTCGTGTCAAACTGTATGATAAAATGCAGTCCGGAGTCATTTTCTATTACCCTGCATTCCTTTTCGGGGAAGCAGTCTTTTATGGACGAAAGCACGCTCTGGCGCTTTCTGCCGTAGTGCAGTCTCATCCTGTTTATGTGCTTTTCAAAATAGCCCTCTCTGATAAATCGTGCCAGCGTATACTGCTCGAAGGTGGATACCGTACATGAGTAAAATGAAAGCCTCCTGTAAAACTCATTTGCCAGATGCTCCGGCAGCACCATGTAGCTGATTCGGATGGTGGATGTGAGAGACTTTGAAAATGTATTTATATAGATGACCTTTTCACACACATCAATCGAGAGGATTGGCGGTATCGGGTGTCCGTTCATGCGAAACTCACTGTCGTAATCATCCTCTATGATGTATCTGTCGCTGCTCTCGTTGGCCCATGCCAAAAGCTCATAGCGGCGGTTCACGGGCATCGTGATACCTGTCGGGAAATGGTGTGTCGGGCTGATATGTGCTATCTGCGCGTTCGCTTTCTTTATAAGCTCAACGCTGATGCCCTGCTCATCCATCTGCACCGGCAGGCATTTTGCATTGTTGCACTCGTATATCTGGCTGATTTTCTTATAGCCCGGATCCTCCACGCAGTATACCTTGTCCGTACCCAAAAGCTTCACAAGCAGTCCGTACAGATACTCTGTTCCCGCTCCGACTATTATCTGGTCCGGGTCCACATTCATACCGCGAAACGATGACAGATGGCTTGCTATCGCTTCCCGAAGCTCTCTCACTCCGCCACACGGCGACACCGACAAAAGCTCCTGCTCCCTAAGGGAAATCGTCTCTCGCATGAGCTTTGCCCATATGGAAAACGGAAAGTTACCCGAGTCTGTCCTGTTTGATGAGAAGTCAAATATACTTTCATCCTGCTCAGGCGGCAGCTTTATGCTAAGCTCCTTATGCACCGGTGCCTTGATTACCCTGATATCTGAAACATCGGCTATGAAATAGCCCTTCTTGGGCCTTGCAAACATATAGCCCTCGCCTATCAACTGGTCATATGCATTTTCAACCGTAATGGTACTAACCCCCAGATTCTTGGCGAGGGTACGTTTTGATGGCATTTTCTCCCCGGAGCTTAATTTTCCCTGTGATATATCGTTTTTGATGCACTCATACAGGCATTTGTAGAGTGGTCCGTCTGTTTTTGTGAGGTCGTAGGTCAGCATCTGATTCACCGCTTTCTGGCATTTATATTTTCCTTATTTTGAATATTTTAATATTACCAGATGTAGCGTATTATTGCAACCATGATATATGGCTGGCGTGAACAATGCAAAAAACAAAAGGAGATTTAACAAATGGAAAACAATAAGAATACTCAATACGAACTCAACAAAGGCCTTGCGCAGATGCTAAAGGGCGGTGTCATCATGGATGTTACGACTCCGGAGCAGGCCAGGATTGCCGAGGCTGCCGGTGCATGTGCTGTCATGGCGCTTGAGAGAATCCCTGCTGATATCAGAGCCGCAGGCGGTGTTTCAAGAATGAGCGATCCTAAGATGATCAAGGGCATTCAGGAGGCTGTCAGCATCCCCGTCATGGCAAAGTGCCGTATCGGTCACTTCGTGGAGGCTCAGATACTTGAGGCTATCGAGATTGACTACATTGATGAGTCTGAGGTGCTTTCACCTGCTGATGATGTGTACCATATCAACAAGAGAGATTTCAAGGTTCCTTTCGTGTGCGGTGCAAGAGATCTCGGTGAAGCACTCCGCCGTATCAACGAGGGAGCTTCCATGATCCGTACAAAGGGTGAGCCCGGTACAGGTGATATCGTGCAGGCTGTCAGACATATGAGAAAGATGAATTCTGAGATTGCAAAACTTACTTCCATGCGTGAAGATGAGCTTTTCGAGGCAGCTAAAAATCTTCAGGTGCCTTTCGAGCTGGTTAAGTTTGTTCACGATAACGGCAAGCTTCCGGTTGTAAACTTTGCGGCAGGCGGTGTGGCTACTCCGGCTGATGCGGCTCTTATGATGCAGCTCGGTGCTGAGGGTGTGTTCGTCGGTTCAGGTATCTTCAAATCAGGCGATCCTGCCAAGAGAGCTGCCGCTATCGTAAAAGCTGTGACAAACTTTACTGATGCAAAGCTCATCGCAGAGCTTTCTGAGGATCTCGGTGAGGCTATGGTCGGAATCAACGAGAGCGAGATTAAAATCATCATGGAGGAAAGAGGCAAATAAAATGAAATCAGGACTTAAGATCGGTGTTTTAGCTGTTCAGGGAGCGTTTATTGAGCACAAGCGCATGCTTGAGTCTCTTGGGTGCGAATGTGTAGAGCTGCGCCGGAAATCAGATATCTGTGACTTAGACGGACTCGTGCTGCCGGGTGGTGAGAGCACTGTGCAGGGCAAGCTGCTCCGTGAGCTTGATATGTTTGATGAGCTTAAAGAAAGAATCGCAAACGGACTTCCGGTGCTTGCAACCTGCGCCGGTCTTATCCTTTTAGCTTCACATATCAGCAACGATGACAACGTATATTTCGGCACTTTGCCTGTCACTGTTAAAAGAAATGCCTACGGCAGACAGCTTGGAAGCTTTGAGGCCACAGCAAGGTTTGACAATAGCTTTGACTTTACCATGACATTTATCAGAGCACCTTACGTGGAAGCTATTGATGACTCCGCCAAAAATGATGTACATGTGCTCGCCAAGTATGACGGCAAAATTGTCGGTGTGCAGTATAAGAACCAGATTGGGCTGGCTTTTCATCCGGAGCTTGATGATGATGCACGGATTCATGAGAGGTTTTTGGAGATGATATCTGCAAATTAAATCACGTCTATATTATGATTAAAGGGTCAAAATATCTTTTGACCCTCATATCATATTATTGAATGGCTATATGTGATATTACACATGTAATATGAAACATGTGATATAGAGCATAGATGGAAAGCATAATAATATTACGCTTACACAATTGAAATGTTTGCGTGTAAAATCCGGGGCAGATGCCCCGGATTTTGTTGTTTCTTATGCCTTATAATATATCAATAAATATATTTTTTAAAAACTCAAAACTCCAAAGTCACCTTAAAAAGATCGCCATCCACAGTCAGCTCCAAAGTACCATTCATGAGCTTCATGAGACTTTCTGCAATAGACAGTCCAAGTCCACTGCCCTCGGTATTTCGTGAGCTGTCTCCTCTGACAAAACGCTCCTTGAGCTCATCGCTTGAGATATTAAGCGGTGTAGCTGATACATTCTTGAAGGTTATGATGGCTCCGCTGTCCTTTGGAATGATGTCAATGTACACTCTCGTACCCGGCTGGGCGTATTTGTTGATGTTGTTCATCAGATTATCAAACACTCTCCACAGATGTCGTCCATCTGCCTGAATCATAACAGGCGTAACGTCATTTTTGATAATTAAATCAAGATGATTTTTCTCGAATTTTTCTTTGTATTCTCCGGCTACCTGTGACAGCATAACAGCCGCATCCAGTTCCTCCAGTTCTACATTTATGCTGCCGGTAGATGCCTTTGAAGCCTCAAGTAAATCCTGAATTAATTTTTTCAAACGTGATGACTGTCTGTCGAGAACGTCAAGATATTCGCGTACCTTCTCGTTATCTATGTCCTCCTTCTGCAACAGGTCCACATAATTGATAATGGAAGTGAGCGGTGTCTTGATATCATGCGACACATTTGTGATGAGCTCCGTCCTGAAGCGCTCGCTCTTCATTTTTTCAGAGACCGCCGCCTCTATTCCATTGCTCACATTATTCAAATCCTCACCATGCTTTCTGAAAAACAGCATAAGCCTTGATGTATCAACCGGCTGTGAAAAATCACCGTTTGCTATTGCCTTTGCGGCGCATCTTATCCTGTCATACTGCATGATGAATGTGATAAGCAGCGCAAGCTCTATAATCTTTACAATGAAGCCAAAACCTATAAGCTCAAGCAGACATAAAAGGCCGAATGCCAGCATACTGATCAGAAACAGCGGTACATTTCTTTCTATCCATGAAAAGCCGTATCTGATTGGAGCAAATACCATCCTGCATAGCTTTTTGACAGGCTTTAAGAAAAATCTAACAACATAGTAGCACAGTGTATGCTTCCAGAACTCATGTGCCCTGATTCTTACGTATGTTGTCAGGATTGCTTCAAGCGAAACCATGGTTGCCGCCAGACAAATGAGTGCCACCACCGGAAGCTGCTTTATAAGTAAAAAGCCCGCCGGAAATACCATAAAGTCTGCAAACATTGTCACTCCAAGCATCACCTCATACGGCAGCCTGTCATATAATCGTAATTTAATTTCTTCCGAATCCTCACGTTTTCCGGCAACTGTCAGCAGATACCCCGCTGTAATCACAAAACCAAGTATAAATATGACAAACAATACACTCAAATGAGCCTCTGTAAATTCCATGACGTCAAGTAAGCTGTCTGCCTGATTGAAGTAATCGCCCTTTTCCTGAAGCTGCTGCGGAAGCTTTGCATACACATAATAGTACTCAGGCTTATCTTCCGTTTGGGTGTATGGATAGTACACAATTCCGGTATCCGATATATTAAAGGTATCCGGTAAAAGCTCATAGCTCTCATTCACCTGCTCCACCACTTTTATGATTTCGTAGCTGTCATAATAAATATCCTCATCATAATCGTAGTAAGAGCCGTCACTATCAAAGCGCGAATCGCCGTCATCACTCAGATTCATGCCACACTTTATATGATTTCCTTTTTCATCATAGCACTTTACATTTTTCCACTCGGCAAAGCCTGTAATATCGAGTGACTGGCCTGTAAACATCTCCTCGTAGGCAAAGTAATTATTTCCATTCTCATCGGTTTTCTCAACTGCCTTATATAAGCCAAGCGAGCTGTTATCGTTAGAGCCTGTCATCACCCTCACCTTTGGAATGACATAAGCGGTACCATCATTCAGGCACAGATAAAAGAGCCCATTTGTCTTGGAATACATGATTGAGCTGATTCTCTCACTGTTCATATTGTTTGATGCATCGTCTGACTCTTCATAGCTGCCGCTCATTGCATCCCACAGATATGATAGCCTGTTCCACTTTAAGTTCTTTGCCTTGTAGCTAAAAATATAATCCGGATTTGATATTTCATCCACACTTGAATACACCTTTGCTGCATCAGATTTTACATCTACCTTGTCCTCTGATGTTTCATTACTCTTTACCACTGCGGCCTGCAGATTGGTATCGTCCATCATCTGCGAAAATGCATTGTCATCACCGGATTCATAATTGTACACCATCTGTCTGCTATAGGCTCCTGCAATATTCGCATGAATTTCATCCCTTAGCTGTGCTGTACTTTCATAATTGTTTGTATACACTGCAACTAACGTTGTTACAACAAGCCCTGCCGCCATGACCGAGCATACTATAAATGCCGCCAGCTTAAGCCACAGATTTCTTGATATTTTTTTCATATCATTCACCTTCCATTTTATAGTGCTTCACTTGACAAAGCTGTATCAAGCATGCACCTATTCAGCGTCAATTTTGTATCCGCGACCCCAGATGACCTTTAAGTACCTTGGCTCAGCCGGATTTATCTCAACCTTTTCTCTGAGATGACGGATATGTACCGCCACCGTGTTTTCTGTCCCATACGGCTCATCCTTCCAGACCTTTGCATATATCTGATTCGGCGAATACACCTCGCCCGGATGCTCCATGAGAAGCTTCAAAATATCGTACTCTGTACGTGTGAGATTTGCTGCCTCGCCATCGACTGTCACTGTCTTTGATTTGTCATCGAGCTCAATGCCGCCTATTACCAGCTTTCCTGCGCTTGTATTACCTGCGCCAAGAAGCATGTATCTCCTGATCTGCGACTTTACCCTTGCCTGCAGCTCTACCGGGTTAAACGGTTTCGTCACATAGTCGTCTGCTCCGACCGTGAGCCCGAGTACCTTGTCAGTGTCCTCACTTTTGGCAGTGAGCAGTATGACCGGCACATTAGAGATTTTTCTGATTTCCACCATCGCCTCTATGCCGTCCATGACAGGCATCATTATATCCATCAGGACAAGATGCACATCATTGTGTTTTACTATATCGAGCGCCTCCAGCCCGTTTCGCGCCGGGATTACCTCGTAGCCATCGCTGGTCAAATAAATGCTGATTGCTGATACAATGTCTTTTTCATCATCACATACTAATACTTTATACATAATTGCCTCCGGAAGTTTTATGTTGGTCTTATTGTATCAATTGTAACATTAAAATCCAATTATGTAACACATTAAGATTTGTTTAAGAAATAATCTTAATGAAACTCAAAAGGAGCCTTGAGCGAAATCGAAAAGTAATCAAAAAAGAAGCTCCGATTTACTGATATCAAATCGAAGCTTCTTTTCTTGGTTAGTTCATTATATTTGTTATTTACTATATTCGTTAATTTATTATTATGATTAAAGGGGTAAAATACCTTTTGACCCTCATATCATTATAATAACCGGTTGATTTGTTTACTTCGCCTGAAATTTATTTGCCAGCACCTTTGTCAGGATGTTGATTAAGAATACGATTACGAGAAGCACAACCGCAATTCCAAATGCCTGGTCGAATTTTCCTTCACTTGTCGCTGCAAGGTAGAGCTTGATGGTAAGTGTTCCACCTGACTGCATTATCTTTGAGAAATATCCGCTGGCAACCTTTGGAAGCATTCCTGCACTTCCTGCTGTAAAGAGGAGTGCTGCTGACTCACCTACTATTCGGCCGATTGCAAGGATAACACCTGTGATGATTCCCGGCATGGCTGACGGCAGCAGAATGGTGCGGATGGTGTGCCATTTTCCGGCTCCAAGTCCGACTGCTCCGTGTCTGTAGCTGTCCGGTACAGTTTTCAGTGCCTCCTGTGTATTTCTTGTGATGAGAGGCAGCACCATGAGTGTCAGTGTCAGTGAACCTGTCAGGATGCTGTAGCCAAAGCCTATTGTCTGTCCAAAGAACATCATTCCGAAAAGGCCAAAGATGATTGACGGTATTCCTGCAAGTGTCTCTGTGGCAAACTCTATTGTGGATACGAGCTTACCCGGCTTTGCATACTCATTCAAGTACACGGCTGCTCCCACTCCGACAGGAGTTGCTATGAGCATGGTGATAATTATGATGTAAAGTGTATTGAGCAGATTTCCCGCTATTCCGACAGTGCCTCTTAAGACAGATGTCTCGCTGGTCAGAAACTGCCAGTTTACCTGGCCGATTCCCCTGACAAATACATATATGATGATTCCCGCAAGCAGCACTACCGATAATGCTGCGCACAGATATATGAAAAAGTATACTACATCATCGCCTATTCTGCGGCGTTTTCCATTTATACTAGTCATTTTCCACAGCTCCTTTCTTTTTGAGTTTCATAAGGGTGAGGTTGATTATCATAATAAACACAAAAAGCACAAGACCTACTGAGAAAAGCACCTGTCTGTGAAGTCCGCTGGCGTATCCCATCTCGCTGACGAGCTGTGTGGTAAGGAAACGCACTGAGTTGAACGGAAGTGGAAAGCTTACCGTTCCGCCGGCTACCATGTTGATAGCCATCGCTTCTCCGAGCGCACGACCTATTCCGAGCACAATTCCTGTCATGATTCCTGACTTTGCTGCAGGAACCGTCACTTTAAATATTGTCTGTATCTTTGTTGCTCCAAGAGCAAGGGATGCCGCTCTCATCTGCTGCGGTACTGCCTGTATTGATGATACGCTCATGTTTATTACCGTAGGAAGAATCATGATTGCAAGCACTATGATTGCTGCAAGCAGATTTGATCCGCCGGTAAACTGATGTGTTGCTGAGTTTGCAAAAACATGTTTCTCCAGCTTGTATAATACCGGATTAAGTATCATAAGTCCTAAAAGTCCATAGATTACTGATGGAATGGCTGCAAGCAGCTCTACTGCCGGCTGCACTACCGCTGAGAGCTTTTTATTTGACACCTCAGTGAGAAATACTGCCGTAAGAAGAGCAATCGGTACTCCTATGAGTATAGATACTGCTGTTCCTATGATGGATGTGAGGATTATGTACAATATTCCGTAGCTTGGGTCTGCCGCTGTCGGCGCCCATTTTGTTCCGAATAAGAGGTTTAACACTCCGACCTTGAAAAATGCCGGTGCGCCTTTAAGGAACATATAAATTGTTATTGATAATACTGCGAATATTGCCACAACCGCACATACCGTGAATATTATTTTGGCAACATTCTCTACTATGGATTTATGTTTCATTTGATACTCCTTGTTTCAAAAAGTTCCCCAGGAAACCTGCCATTTCCTGAGGAAACCCTGTATCTTGTCGATATGTATTAATACTGATGTCTAATATCGATGTCTGTATTTTGTATTATTACTATGACCGATATTTCTACTGCGGGAGGATAAGACCTACCTTCTTGATAACTGCCTGTCCCTCATCTGAGTTTACATAGTCAAACCAAGCTTTAACAATATCGTTCTGCTCGTCAATCTTGCCCTTTGTAGCCATTACGAATGGACGAGAAAGGAGATATTTGCCTGCTACAATGTTTTCCTCTGTTGCCTCTACTCCGTCAATTTTCATTGCTGTTACTGTATCATCAAGCACGTCAAGTGAAACATATCCGATTGCTCCCGGTGTTGAGCCTACCTTTGCAAGAACTGCTCCTGTTGAGTCAAGCTCCTGTGCATATTTACACTGATCCTTTACATCAAGAAGCTCCTCGAAGGCTCCTCTTGTACCTGAAGCTGCCTCACGGCCGATTGCTACGATTGCCTCATCTTTTCCACCAAGGTCTTTCCAGTTTGAAATCTCACCTGTGTAGATTTTCTTTAAGTCATCTGATGTAAGCTCTGTTACTGAGTTGTCCTTGTCTGTGATTACTGCGATTCCATCGATTGCTACGATGTTTTCCTCAACGCCGTTTGCTTTCTCATCATCTGTAAGTGCTCTTGATGAATCTCCGATATCTACGCTTCCTGCTGTTACTGACTCGATTCCTGAACCAGAGCCTGTATACTCTACTGTTACTGTTACTCCAGGATTTTTCTCCATGAATGACTCCTTGAGCGCCTCACAAAGCTTCTCCATTGAAGTACTTCCTGCAAGTGAAAGTGAACCGCTTAAGTTCTCATTTGATGTACCTTCATCTGCGCTTGTATCTGCATTGTTGTCTGCTCCGTCTGAGCTTGAGCCACATCCTGTAAATGCTGCTGTCATCATTGTTGCAGCAGTTGCTAAAACTAAAAGTTTTTTCATACGATTTTTCATTTCAATTTCCTCTTTCATTTCTTTCTTGAATTTATTTCTTTGTTTGTTACAACTGATATAGTAATGGGGAAATGTAAAATGCAAAATCATTAGTGTGTAAAATGCATGTAAAAAAATATTTTTAATTTACAGTACGATTGTAAATTTAATAGACCTGCCATCTTTACTTTCTGCAGTGATTTTTCCTTTGTGTGCCTTTATTATGGCATAGGCTGCTGATAAACCTATTCCAAAGCCTCCTGTTTTTGAGTTGTGTGAAGTATCAGTGCGGTAGAAGCGCTCAAACAGCATGTCCTGTCTGCCTTTTTTGATGTTTGCAGTCTCGTCTACAGTATTCCACACTGTAATTATACGGTTTTTACCGGATGGTTTCAGGGATATTTCTATTTCCGGTGCCTTATCTCCGGTGGTGGTAACACAATCGTTTTGTGTTTGGGTGGTTTTATTAAGATTTGTCTTATTAAGATTCTTTTTATTGATATTATCCTTTTCGAAGCTTACGCTGCTGCATCCTGAATACTTCATTGCATTATCAAGCAAAATTGATACAAGCTGTCTGATAGTCTTCTCATCTCCTGTATACAGTATTCCATCTATCACATCTATTGTGAGCTTTTTCCCCTTGGTCCGGGCTATCACTTTAAACGGTTCTGCGGTATCAAGTATTGCGTCAGATAATGAAAATTCCAGCATCTCAAGCTTTGTTGCTTCCTCATCCATTCTCGACAAAAATACAAGCTTTTCCGTGAGCGATGTCAAGCGTGCCACCTGTTTTCTGGTGCTATTTGTCCATTCATTCTCTCCCTCCATCATCTCAATGACCTCTGTATTTGCATCTATTATGGTAAGTGGAGTTTTTATTTCATGGCTGGCATCAGTTATGAACCGCTTCTGCTTTTCATAGCTTTCCGATACAGGCTTTAGTATTTTTCCCGAGAAGAAGTATATCATAACAAATACAACTGCAAGTCCGAACACACTGATTCCAATACTGGCTAATACATATGTTCTTATTGTTGAAAGTTCTCGCTGACAACTCAGAAAAATATACATTGTAGAGCCACCCTCACCTACTGTCAGGTATTTAAAACTTTCTGAGAATCCATTTTTGCCATCACCCTTTTTGCCTGATTTCCAAAGCTTTTTCGCGTATTGTGCTGCATTCTCTGACGAAACAGATGCTATTTTACTTGTGTCAATATTTTCCACATCGCCCTTGCTGTTTATTGTGACAGTGAAGTATCTGGTATCAAACTGACTCTCCGGCGAGATGCCATGGCGTTTTAGGTCATTCTCATTTATGTCGTTCTCATTTAAGTCAGCCTGATTCATATCCTCCGGTGGCTGTACATCTGTTCTGCCGGATGGCGGTTCTTTGAGCGTGGGAGTCCTTTTATTTGTACTTTCATCTGCTGTATTGCCGAATGTGTTTGCGTTTTCTGTTCCGGTGTTTGTGCTTTCTGTGCCGGTGTTTGTGTTTTCATCATTTTTTTTATTGCTTTCCACTCCCATGTTCTTCTGCTCTAAAAGATCCGGGAATGTTCCTCCGTTTCCGGCAATCAGCTTAAGGCGCGCATCCAGTGCTTCATTCGTACTTATATAATTTGCAATGTTTATCGTGCCTACAATTGCAATGAGAACAATTGAAACTGATAACATTGCTATGGCTATAAATTTTCTTCGTAATTTTTTGAGCATTTTATCACCTGCACATTTTTTCTATTTCATGTTCTACATCCAGTGGGTCCAATGGACTTTCCGCTGTTTCATATGTCAATATAAGATTTTTTCCCTGATAATATCCATTTTCGTTATATTTCAATATCTTTCGATAAGCTTTATTTCGATAATCAGGATTGTCTATCAATCCAAGATGCTCCCACAAAATTATGTCGCCATTTTTCTTCTCAACCGTAAAATCGGGATAATAAATAACATCTGATATTTTAATCGGTTTTTCATACTCAAACTTGATATTATTATCATACAAGGATGTCGCAATAATTACTTCTGATTTTGACCGCACTATAATTCCCATTTTAGTATAAAACTTGAGAGCTTCAGGGTTAGGAACCTGTGTCTTTTCATTTGTCTCTTCATTTTCCTTCTTATCAACTGGTAAAAGTATACTTCTATAATGTTTTTGCTTCAACATTTTCTGGGCATAATCGGTTTTATATTTTTTCCGGGCCTTCCTGTTTGTCTCGAGTAGTCTGAGTTCATTTATTGTGTCCTTCAGATAAAGCTCCAGATATTTTTTATTGACAAGATTTTTGATTTCTTTATCATTTTTCTTTGATAAATACTCTCTTCTGCCATTTTTCCAAACATACCATTTAACATTTCCGTCTTTTTGTGTAGGATAAATTGTTCCTTCCTCAGTGATTGTCTCCAGTCTTTCCTGAATCTCTAATATCTCACCTTCCAACCATTGGATTCTATTATCTATTGAACTTATTTTATTTTCCTCCTAACTCTTTGCATCATGTGATGCCATGTATGTGATTCTAACAGTAATTCAATTGTTTTTGTGGGGAATATGATAAATGAAAACTGTCATTTATCTTCAAAAGTGGAGATTATGGTCTCCATTTGTTTAATAGCACCATAATTTTAGGAGCTGTTTTGGAGATTTCTGCAGTTTCAGCTACTTTTTCTCGCAATTTTTCCGGCTTTTGGGCTGAATTTTGGGTGCTGTTTTAGGGTTTTCTGCGGTTTCAGCTACTTTTTTGGAGATTTTTCCGGCTTTTTGGCTGAGTTTTGGGTGCTGTTTTAGAGATTTCTGCGGTTTCAGCTACTTTTTTGGAGATTTTTCCGGCTTTTTGGCTGGATTTGAGGTGCTGTTTTGGGGATTTCTGCGGTTTCAGCTACTTTTTGCCTGACCTTTTTCGGCTGTTGGACTGAATTGAAGGTGCTGTTTTAGGGTTTTCCGCGGTTTCAGCTACTTTTTGCCTAGTCTTTTCCGGCTGTTGGGCTGAATTTTGGGTGCTGTTTTAGAAGTTTTAGGGATTACAGCTACCCAAGGCCTGCCTGCTATGCTATCAACCTATGGCTATTGTACATTATGATAATTTAAAAATCCAGCATTTTCTAAATAAAAAGGTAAAAAAGATGATTTTTCAGAAAAATGCAAAAATAGCTACTGCTCAGATTCATAGGTACCCCCTGCCGTATGTGAACTTTTCTAGCAGAATATAATAATTGGATCTTATCGCTTTTACACTGATGTTTGAATAATCCCTAAATTATCGAATATCCCACACCGCGTGTTGCCTTTATCTGTGCTGCAGAGCCCACTGATGCCAGCTTTTTCCGCAGATAGGATATGTAAACCCACACGACATTCTGTTCTGCTTCCGAATCATAGCCCCATATCCTGTCCATAAACTGGTCTGCCGATATTATCTGTCCAGGATTGGTCATAAGCATCTCAAGCATCTGATATTCCTTGTTTGCAAGTCTGATTCCGACGTTTTGAGTTCCAATACTTGGATTTCCTGCATTTTGATTTCCTGATACTTGTCCGTCCGAAGTATTATCTCCTTTGATTTTACCGGTCAGATTACCATTATCCTCATTATTAGCGTCTGTATGTAGTGCATTGTTTTCAATGCTGCCTGCATTCTTAATGCTTGCAGGTCCGGTCAGCATATAGGTTGACCTATCCAACGTGATGTCTCCAAATGTCAGCACTGAGTCTGTTGTATCAGCTTTGCGCCTTGTCATGGCACGGATTCGTGCCAAAAGCTCCTTCATGGAAAATGGCTTAGTCAGATAATCATCGGCGCCACTGTCGAGTCCTTCCACGCGGTCATCTATCTCAGCCTTTGCGGTAAGCATCAATACTGGAACAGAATTGCCATGACTTCTGATAGTTTTGAGCACCGTGATTCCATCCATTTTAGGCATCATGATGTCCAGTATTACTCCGTCATAGTTATCTGAGTTTTCTATATAGTCGAGCGCCTCTGCTCCGTCATAGACGGCATCAACTGAATAGTTGTTGTGTTTTAACACCGCTACAAGTGCGCGGCTTAAATCCTCTTCGTCCTCTGCCAGTAATAATCTCATGATGACCTCCTTCTTACTTTCACTCATTATATCATATTATTTAACCATTCAGAACAACCACACGCACATTGTTCACAAAACCGCATGATACTCTTGCTTTGTCTTCACTCCGTTTTGACACCAGCCTGACATCACACTGTCAGGCTATGCGTCATGATATATAATATTGCCGGATTAAAGAGATACCTCCGATTCGTTTCCTGATGCTGAAAGTGTATAGGTCTGACCTGCCTTCAAATCTGCTGTACTGATTATCACACAGTCATATTTTTTCTGGACTGTGTATGAAATAATCTCATTTCCGTCAGCATCCTTTAAGATTACATCACCGGCATCGGCCTGTGAATCAAGCTTTACAAAGGCTACCTGCTGCTTTGAATCGCTGCTTACATCCTCTGCCATACCGCTGCTTCCCACCGCGACAACAGTTCCTCCATTGATATTAAAGGATGATTTCTCTCCATAGTCTATGGCACTGTTTCCGTTGTCTGATGGACCGTCCACATAAACTTCTCCACCGTTTATAGTCAGGTCTCCGTTTGAATCAAGGCCATCACCGCCTGCCAGCACATGTACGTAGCCACCGTTGATGACCATCCACATTTCATCATCTGATGCAGCGTCTGTATCCTGTGATGCAACTAATGTGTTATCCGACTTTTGTGCTGCGACTGTTATGTTGCCGGTTGTCTGCGCTGTATCTGATATGTTGTCCTGTTTCTGTGCTGCGACTGTTATATTGCCGGTTGTCTGCGCTGTATCTGATGTGTCATCCGACTTCTGCGTATTGTCTGATGTATCATTCGACTTCTGTGCTGAATCCGGTGCCTGCATACCCTTGAAGCCATCTCCTCCCCTGCCGCCAAAACCGCTCGCATCATTTCCGCCTGCTGCATTCATGCCATCATCGCTTGCAGTGATATCTATTTTACCATCATTTATTGTGATATTGAGCCCCTCTAAGCCCTCATAGCTCTCTGTGACTGTAATAGTTCCACCATTGACAAGCAGTGCACTGTCTGCGTGTATACCATCATCACCTGAGCTGATGGTATAGGTTCCGTCATTTATTGTGGCATCAGAGTTGCTGTGGAATGAATCATCTGCAGAGTTTATGGTAAAGGTACCTCCATTTACATAGAGAGCGCCATCTGACTTGATTCCCTTGGTACTTGTTGAGTCAGCATCTGATGATGTAGATGAATTATTTTCTGAGTCAGCATCTGGTGATGTAGATGATGAAGACTCTGAACCGGTATCTGACGATGCGCTTGAAGCAGTTGTGTTGTCTGCAATATCCTTACTTTGTGAATTCTTATCAGACTTCTGCCCATCCGATGTGTCTGTACCAGGCTTATCCGGTGGTGTCTGTGCAGTCTGACCTCCTGTATTGTCCGAAGTTTTTTCATCAGGCCGGCTTCCATCAAAGCTGTCACCGTCCGGTCTATCCGGCGGTGTCTGCCCGGTCTGTTTACCTGAAGCACTGCCAGAATCACTTTTATCAGAACCATCTCCGCTCGGTTTATCTCCACTTGGCGCTTCTCCAGCTTGTGCAGCTCCACCCGATGCGCCACCTCCCATATTGTCTCTGGTTCCGCCTCCCGGTATGTCATTGTGTGTCTTTGTGGCATTCTCAGCTCCATCGCCTGCAGTTATATCAAAGTCTCCTTCATCAATTTGTACCACATATGATGCATCTATGCCATCACCTGTACTCTCAATTGTAAAATCACCGGATGCAATGTATACAAAGCCCTTATCATCATCATCCGCGTTTTCTGAGTGAATTCCATCCTTGCCGGAAGTCAGATTGTATGTACCGTCTGCAATTCGCACGCTGTCTTTTCCTGAAATCGCATGATTTTCTGCTGTGATATTATATGTGCCGCCTACAAGCTTCAAATCATCCTTTGATACAATTCCGTGCCCGTACTCTGAATTTATGGTAAGTGTCCCCTTGCCATTCAGTGTCAGGTCATCCTTTGAAAAAATCACAGCATCTATATTGTTGTCATCAATTGCCTCATACTCAGCCGTGTTCATAAGAATGTTCTCTGAGCCCTCTGCCAGCGTAATAAATGTCTTTTCTGCATTCTTTACATATATTGCTGCGCTCGATGCGCAGGTGATATCGGCATTGTCAAGCACAAGCTGTACCTTGGCTGAGTCTGCATCTACGATAATCTGTCCTTCTGATAAGGCTCCGGAAAGCACATATGTCCCCTCCTTAGTTATAGTGATGATATTTCCGGATATATACACACCACTTGCAGCATTTTCAGTCTCATTTGTTTCTGACTCATCTGCTTTTGTTTCATCTGTTTTTGAATCATCTGCCTTTGTTTCGTCTGCTTTTGACACATCGGTCTCTGTATCATCCCCTACGGTTACTGTGGTCGAATCATCTGCCAGGTTGATTTTTATTGCGTTGCTCTCATCATAGCCCACATCAAGATCTCTCTCCGTAAACATATCATCATATGAATAAATTCCATTGACCGTGGCTTCATCCGCTAAACCTGCAGAGGTCTGGGCAGCTGATATCTCTGTACCTGAATTTTTGACTGTCGAGCAGGCAGTTACGGACATTGCCATTATTACTGCTGCACCGATTACCCCGTATAGCTTGATATTTTGAAAATATTTTGTAATTTTTCTATAGCTCATTCGTATTTACCTCCTGTTGCATAATTGCGATTTCAAGGTTGCCATTTCGGCAGCGAAGCTCATCTATAAAGCTCTTTTCCCTTGCCAAATCCTTAAGTGTTATGTGATAGGTAAGCTTGTAAAGGCTTCCCATATTTGTTGTCTTTACAGAAACAATCTCACATCCTATGAGATATTTCTCAAATAAATCATCAAAGGCCGAGCCGTAATTTAAATCCTCCGGAATTGTAATCCTAAGCGTTCTGTCACATGTAGCTCTTTTGTGTGTACCAAAGCCTGATATATTGAGTACGAGCATCACCATGCCCATGATTAATGCAAAAAGAACTGCAAATGCCAGATAGCCCATTCCTGCGATAAGTCCTGCTGCCATAGCAAGGAAAATTGTACCTATCTCCTTTGCCGTTCCCGGTACCGAGCGGAAACGCACCAGTGAAAAGGCTCCCGCTACAGCTACTCCTGCACCGACATTGCCGTTTACCATCATGATGACTATGCACACCACTGCAGGAAGCATCGCAAGTGTTATCGCAAAGCTTGCTGTATAGCGGCTTTTGTATGTGTAAACCCACGTAATAAAGGCTCCGATTATCAGTGCAACCACTATACAAATTATGAAATCCGACACCGAAATGACCGTTGTCGCTGTTGTATCAAATAATCCTGTAAAAATGTTGCTAAGCATATGTAATCCTCCGTCATATCTATTTTCGAATACTTCTTTTATAATATTACTTTTA
>OHOJ01000228.1_pt1 | contig 22914 bp, 22 predicted proteins | sample 1569791 | NCBI WGS metagenome assembly OHOJ01 (sample SAMEA3879542, study PRJEB24766) | human gut metagenome | biome: human-associated habitat; feature: feces | place: USA | collected 1985/1987
CAATGTATCCAGAGAAGATGACCACAGAACAGCTGGCAGAGGCACTGGATGAGATCGCAGAAGCTTTTGATCCGTATGAATATCGGGATAATGTTGAGATGGGAGAAAATACGGTACAGGAAGTAATGTTGGATTTGCAAAGCGGTAATATTCATTACTATGTTTCTTACTTGAAGGATATTGTAGACGAAGAATGCGACCTGTCTGTTCGTGCAGGTGTATTGCTGGAAAGACTGAAAGCCTATGAACCGGAGATTCCAAAAGATATGGAGCCGATGGTGTATGTGAATTATTGTGAGAAAAGTGAATTGGCGAATCCAAGATGCCAGAAGTTATCTGATTTGGATTCCAAAACAGTAGAACAGGACAAAGCCTGGTATGCCGACTGTGATCCAAACACCAACGAACCAAAAACGACAGCGCAGATGTTTTTTACAGTATATTATGCTGAGAAGGGCGACCAGATGCTGCATCATTTTCAAGGTAAGATAGACATTGGTAGCGGAAATGGCGGCATCATCAGTCAATTAAAGATGCAGAATGAAATGAAGTTGACAGATGAAAGCTGGATCAGCTATCAGCAAGGAAAAGGCAATGAAGAATATCAGAAGTATATGGAAGATCTGACGGATATGCAGAATCATGTACTGCCGTATTTGCAGAGCTTTTGTAGTCTGGAAGAAAAAGGTGTGAAGGAGAGACGAGAACAGCAGGTGGCAGAAAAAAATGAGAGCAGAGAAGCTGTGCCAAGAGCTGGCGTTGAAGAAAATATAGTGGTTAAGGATGCAGGGAAAGCAGAAAGAAAGGCAGTGGCACAGAAAAAGACAATGACAGGAAAAGAGAAGAAACCATCGATCCATGAACGCTTGGAAATCAATAAGAGAATCATCCAGGAAAAACAGGGAAAAGATAAGCCGGAGAGAGGAGCTGATTTTGGTGTAAGAACAGTGTAGAATACGCAAAAGAAGCCGGAGGTCGCAGATAACATGGTGACTTCCGGCTTTTTTTGCGTGAGCAGTTACTGTGAAAGAAAAGTAACAAACTTCAATGTGTAAGGCATTGGATGTAAATTGACTTTGTTCGCACTTGGGATTATAATTTAAAGATAGAAATATGATTAATCGTGAACTCACTATAATATGGAGATGAAAGCATGGAATATCTTTCAATCAGTCAAACAGCTGAAAAATGGGGACTGTCGAAACGACGAGTGCAGGTACTTTGCTCTGAAAATAGAATTCCTGGAGTAATGCGTGTCGGCAGTTATTGGGCAATTCCGGCAGATGCTGAGAAGCCAAAGGATGCAAGAATCCGTAGTGGAAAATATGTAAAGAATACAAAAAACAAATAAAAGTTACAGTGATTAAAAGTGGGAATAGTAGCAGAACATACTTATCAACTTCCGATAATATTTGTTATCAGGAACTATCTACAGAAGAGGGAGGCTGTATTCATGACGATAATATCTAAAAAGCAAATGTCCGAAGAAGATATAAAGCTTCAATATATTACCCCAGCGATTACGGCAAAATGGGATATCAAGAAAATAACGATGGAAACCAATATAACAGATGGAAGAATCAATCTGAAGGGAAACTTTGTTACCAGAGAAAAACCGAAACGTGCAGATTATGTTCTATATTTGAATTCCAACAATCCAATTGCGATTGTAGAAGCAAAAGACAATAAACATAGTATTTCACATGGTTTACAGCAGGCGATGGCTTATGCCAGTATGTTGGATATTCCGTTTGCTTATAGTTCGAATGGAGATGGATTTTTTGAACATGATTTTCTGACTGGGAAAGAGCGTGAATTAGGTCTTGATGAATTCCCAACAGAAGAAGAGTTATATTGCAGATACAAAAATGGAGCAAATAACGGAGAGGGTTTGTCAGAGAATCAGGAAAAAATGATTCAACAGCCATATTATAGTAGTCAGAAGACATACCCACCTCGTTATTATCAGCGTATTGCAATTAACCGAACAGTTGATGCAATTTCCAGGGGTAAGGATCGCCTGCTATTGGTTATGGCAACCGGAACTGGAAAAACATATACAGCGTTTCAGATAGTATACAGATTATTAAAAAGTGGTATGAAAAGCAAAATACTTTATCTTGCTGACCGTAATAATCTCGTGGATCAGTCTATTCAACAGGACTTTGCACCATTAGAAAAAGTAATACATAAAGTTAATTTTTCAAAGGATGATCCGAGTACGATTACGTCATATCAGGTTTATTTTTCGTTGTATCAACAGTTGGCAGGTGGAAATGATGATCAGGAAGAGGATATTAATAATACAATTCTTAAATTGAAACAGTTATTTAGACCTGATTTTTTTGATCTAATCATTGTAGACGAGTGTCACAGAGGTTCAGCCAAAAAAGAAAGCAACTGGAGGAAAATTCTGGAATATTTTGCATCAGCAACACAGATCGGTATGACTGCTACACCAAAAGAAACAAAATACATATCTAACATTGATTATTTTGGTGAACCGATTTACACATACAGTTTAAAAGAAGGCATAGAGGATGGATTCCTTGCTCCATTTAAGGTAATCAATGTTATGACAGATATTGGAGAAGGGTGGAGACCTCGCAAAGGACAATGTGATATTTACGGAAATGAAATTGAAGATCGAATTTATACCAATAGTGATTATGATTACAATATTATTATAGAAGACCGTATCCAACAGGTTGCAGCAGAAATTACAAACTATCTAAAAAGCACAGATCGTATGGCGAAAACAATTGTATTTTGTGCAACAGAAGATGCAGCAGAAAGAATGAGGGTAGCATTAGTAAATCAGAATTCAGATATGGTACAAAAAAATCCTGATTATGTAGTTCGGATTACCGGTAGTGATACATATGGAAAAAGCAAGTTAGACTATTTTATATCTGTCAGAGAAAAATATCCGGTAATTGCCACAACTTCAAAATTATTATCCACAGGATCAGACTGCAAAATGACAAAATTGATTGTGCTGGATGAAATGATTGGTTCCATGACAGAGTTTAAGCAAATTATTGGTCGAGGAACACGTTTACGAGAAAAAGAAGGAAAAACACATTTTGTTGTTATGGATTTTAGAAATGTCAGTAGATTATTTGCCGATCCAGATTGGGATGGTCCAATTGAGATGGACGAAGATTTTAATCCTAAGTCCGGGTCAGGGAAAAATACAAAACCCCCTGTAGGATCAGGACCTGATCCTGTAGAACCAAAGCAGCCGAAGCCAATTGTGAATCGGGATGGATGTCAGGTGAAAATTGTCTATAAGACTGTATCCGTTTATGACGCAAATGGAAAATTGCTTCGTCAAGAAAGCATTATCGACTACACGAAGGAGAATATTCTGGGAGCATATGCTTCTTTGGAGAATTTTATCCGAAAATGGTCAGCAGAAGAAAAGAAAGAAAAAATCAGGCGACTTTTGCGTGAACAGGGGATTGATCTTGAAACATTGAAGGAAGATCAGGGAATGTCAGATGTTGATGATTTTGATTTTATATGTCATGTTGCATTTGATAAGAAACCATTGACACGCAAAGAACGTGCTGAAAATGTTAAGAAAAGAGATTTCCTGAATAAATATAGTGGTGCTGCCAGAGAAGTGTTGGAGGCATTATTGGACAAATATATGAATACGGGAATATATGAAATAGAAAAGGCAGAAATATTGAAACTGGATCCTTTTATGAGAATGGGAAAGCCACAGAAGATAGCTTCTTATTTTGGCGGTAAGGATGGATATTTGAAAGCAGTAAAAGAACTGGAAAATGCAATTTATGATGGAGGAGCAGCATAAGAATGGGAAATATGTCAAATTTTGTAAAAAGAGTAAGAGATATCATGCGTAATGACGCGGGTATCAATGGCGATGCACAGCGTATTGAGCAGATAGCATGGATACTCTTTTTGAAAGTATATGATGCAAAAGAACAGGATTGGGAATGGGATGAAGAAGACTATCAGTCCATTATTCCAGAAAAATGTCGTTGGAGGAACTGGGGACATGATGAAGATGGAAAAGGTATGACAGGAGACATTCTCTTGGATTTTATAAATAATACATTGTTTCCAACGTTGAAAAATCTTCCGGTCAATGCAGATACTCCAATAAAAAAGGCTATTGTCCAGACAACATTTGCTGATGCGAATAACTATATGAAAGATGGTGTTCTTCTCCGTCAGGTTATTAGTGTAATTGATGAGTTGGATTTGACAGATTATGAAGAAAGTCATGCTTTTGGAGAAATTTATGAAACAATCCTGAAAGAATTGCAGAGTGCAGGATCTTCAGGAGAATTTTACACACCTCGTGCAGTGACAGATTTTATGGCACAGATGATAAAACCACAGATAGGCGAAAAAATGGCAGATTTTGCTTGTGGTACAGGTGGATTTATCACAAGCTGGTTAAAAGAGTTAAAGAAAAAGGTTAAGACAACCGAGGACGAAGAAATGTATGCAAACTCTATATATGGAATTGAAAAGAAGCAATTTCCGTATATGCTTTGTATCACAAATATGTTATTACATGATTTAGATGTTCCGCAGGTTTTTCATGACAATACATTGTTGAGAGATGTTCTTGATTACACAGAAGATGATCAGGTGGATGTTATCCTCATGAATCCACCCTATGGAGGCTCAGAGAAAACAGAAGTCAAAAATCATTTCCCATCCGATCTTGCGAGCAGTGAGACGGCCGATCTTTTTATGTCAGTTATCATGTATCGTTTGAAAGAAAATGGTAGAGCAGCGGTAATTTTACCAGATGGATTTTTATTTGGAACAGACAATGCAAAAGTAGCCATTAAAACAAAACTGTTTTCTGAGTTTAATGTACACACAATTGTTCGTATGCCTGGAAGTGTTTTTTCTCCGTATACATCAATCACAACCAATATTTTGTTCTTTGATAGAAATGGTACTACAAAAGAAACATGGTTTTACCGTCTGGATATGCCAGAAGGATACAAGCATTTCAGTAAGACAAAACCTATGAAATTAGAGCATTTTGCACCGGCAGTCAAATGGTGGGAAAACCGCCAGGAAATACAGGAAGAGGGATTTGATAAGGCAAAGAAATACAGCATTGATAAAATCAAAGAGAAGAACTATAACATAGACCTTTGCGGATATCCTCATGAGGAAGAAGAAATTTTACCACCAAAGGAATTGATTCAGCAGTATCAGGAAAAAAGAGCCAGTTTAAATGCTGATATTGATAGAATTCTGGCGCAGATAACTGATATTTTGGGAATAAATCTGGAGGAGAACTAATGACTGGACAGCAATTAAAAAATTCAATATTACAAATGGCCGTGCAGGGAAAACTGGTTCCGCAGGATCCAAATGATGAGCCAGCATCTGTTCTCTTGAAACGTATTAGAGTCGAGAAAGAACAGTTGATAAAAGAAGGAAAAATCAAGAAAGAAAAGAATCCTTCTTTAATCTTTCGGGGAGCCGATAATTTGCCTTATGAGAAGATTGGAAAGAATGAGCCGGTATGTATTGCGGATGAAGTGCCGTTTGAGATACCGGAGAGTTGGGAATGGGTGAGACTTGGTAAAATTGTTTACAATAGAGGGCAAATGAAACCGATAGATGATTTTTGTTATATAGATATTGGATCTATTGATAACAAAAATCAAAAACTTAATGATAAAGAATTTATTATCACTGCAGATAAAGCACCATCAAGGGCAAGAAAAATTGTTGCTATTGGTGATATTCTTTATTCTACTGTGCGTCCATATCTGCATAATATGTGCATTGTTAATCGAACCTTTAGCCATCAACCTATTGCTAGTACTGGCTTTGCTGCGCTTACTTGTCACACTGGTTTTTACAATAAATTCCTGTTTTATTATTTGATGTCACCAGATTTCGATGCATACGCAAATAGCACTGACAATGCCAAAGGCGTTGCCTATCCTGCAATTAATGATGCTAAACTATATCGAGCACTTATACCAGTTCCACCTGAAGAGGAGCAAAAACGTATTATTAAAAGGCTCAAAAAAGTATTGCCTTATGTTGATACTTACAGTACTACATATTCTGAAACAGAATCTCTAAACAATGCTTTCCCTGATAGAATAAAAAAATCTATCTTACAGGAGGCAGTTCAAGGAAAACTTGTTCCACAGAATCCATCAGATGAACCAGCATCTGTTCTCCTGGAACGTATTCGTGCAGAAAAGCAAAAGTTAATAGCTGAAGGAAAAATAAAAAAAGACAAGCACGAATCCGTTATTTTCAGAAGGGATAATTCTCATTATGAAAAGCGTGGTTCAGAGGAAGTTTGCATTGATGATGAAATTCCTTTTGAAATACCGGAAAACTGGACATGGACTCGTCTGAAAAATATATGTAGCTTGATTGGAGATATTGATCACAATATGCCGAAATCTGTATCTTCTGACGTAGGTGTACTTTTTCTGTCTGCAAAAGATTTGTTGGATGATGGAACAATAAACTACACTCAAAATGTCAAATATATTTCAAGAGCAGATTTTGAAAGGTTGTCCAGAAAGGCTTTACCGAAGAAACATGATATTATTTACTCTAGAATTGGTGCCGCATTAGGAAAAGCAAGATTGGTAGAAATAAACAGAGAATTCTTAGTGTCATACTCATGTTGCGTTGTTCGTCCACTTTTGGTTTATGCTCCATATATTCGTTATTATTTGGAAAGTCCTCAGATACTACTCCATTCAATAAAGGCAAGACAATCCATTGGTGTTCCTGATTTGGGTATGGGTGAAATTAAAAAATATTTAGTAGCATTACCTCCATATAATGAACAGGTACGCATTGTTGAGCAATTAGAAGTCCTATTGGACAGATGTAATTTCAAAAAGTAGCACACCATGATTCTCATTATGAGAAGTTGGACGGAATTGAGCATTGTATTGACGATGAAATACCGTTTGAGATTCCGGAAACATGGGAATGGATTAGGCTAGGATCGTTATTTACTATCAATCCGAGAAACAATATAGCTGACGATACGGTTGTCGGATTTATGCCAATGCCACTATTAAAAGATGGATTTCACAGCGGTCATACCTATGAAACAAAGCTATGGAAAGATGTAAAATCTGGTTTTACACATTTTGCAAATAATGATGTTGTAATCGCCAAAATCACACCCTGTTTTCAAAATAGAAAATCTGCTGTGATTCACGACCTTCCAAGTGGCTATGGTGCAGGAACTACAGAGCTTCATGTTCTTCGTGATTACACAAAAATGTTATATATACCTTACTTTTTAATGATTTGCAAAACTCATGATTTTATCCAAAACGGCATGAAAAATTTTAGTGGAACAGCTGGACAACAACGTGTAGGGAAAGACTTTATTTTTAATTATTTAGTACCACTTCCACCGGTAAATGAGCAAAAAAGAATTGTAGAAAAAGTAAATGTTTTAATAAAATCTTGTGATATTTTGTAAAATCAGGCATACACTTCAAACTTCTGGAGTGCATGCCTTTCCCGTTACCAATTTATGATTGTATCTACGATTTCACGCTGTTCAGTGGATGTTTTTCTGAGATAAATACGGGTAGTTTCAATGCTTTCATGTCCCATAAGGTCAGCAAGAAACGCTATATCATTGCAGCGTTCCAAGAAACTTTTTGCAAATCGGTGCCGGAATGAATGTGGATATACCACTGCAGGATTGATATTATATCTCACCGCTAATTTTTTTAGCTGTCCAGAAATGCCACGAGTAGTAATACGCTCGCCATACTTGTTCAAAAAAATGAAGCCACTTTCTTGTTGCTTTTCAGCCAACCAAGAAAGGGCTTCATTTTGCAATTCTTTGGGGATATAAATTCTACGTAACTTTCCGCCTTTGGAGTATAAATCAAGATGTCCCAATTTAACATGTTCAGCTTTGATCTGAATCAATTCACTGACTCTTGCTCCCGTGGCGGCAAGGAAACGAATTACGAAATACCAAAACATTTCATCATCTTTTTTCAGACATGATTTGAAGTATTCATAGTCCGCTTCACTAATTACATTTTCCAGATAACTTTTCTGCTGCACTCGTACAAACGGTAACTTCAATTTTTCTTTCCCAATAGATTCCAGATAACAGTTCAGTGCACGCAGTCTGAGATTTACGGTCTTTGGCTTATAATTTTCTATAAGCCATACCTTGTATTCTCGTAGCTTTTTCTGCGTGATATCATCGTATTGTTGTCCGTACTGTTTAATAGCAAACATATACGATGATATCGTGTTTTCTGAGAGATTGCTTTCTCTCAAGTGTCTTTCAAATTTTTCGTTTTCTATCATGACGAAAGACCTCCTTTCGTCAGATATTATACAATCAAGGATTAAATCAAAGAGATTTTATCAAATAATTCTCTCTGCTTTTCCACGATACGTTTCTGTTCTGCTAACGGTGGAATAGGGAATAACATATTCATAACACTGTTTCGGTCTATTCCAGGGATAACTCCTTGCCCCTTAGACTTTATCTGATTAAAATTTGCTTGTAAGAATAAACGGATATAAAGCATATCAAGTGTTGAAAATTTTTTTATTGCCATAATTTGCCTTGCAATATGTGCTTTTTCAATATCGCAAATCACAGTTTTTCCATATCCAGAACCTTTGCATACCAACAAAATATCACCATAATTTACAATTATTTTAGGCATTTCCGTCCAACGATTTATTAAAACGCCATTTTCCGATAAACTACTGGCTCCTGTAATATATGGAATTCCATTGCATTTATCGTTATATTCTTCAGGCTTAAAATCAGTTCCGGAAAGCAACGAAATAATCTGTCCTAACCTCGTCCACTCCCAACTTTCCGGAATCTCAAACGGTATTTCATCGTCAATACAACGCTCAATTCCGTCCAACTTCTCATAATGAGAATTATCCCTTCTGAAAATGATGGATTCGTGCTTGTCTTTTTTTATTTTTCCTTCCCTGATAAGCCTTTGTTTTTCCGAACGAATTCGATCCAGAAGGATAGAAGCAGGTTCGTCATTTGGATCCTGTGAAACCAATTTACCTTGGATCGCTTCTTGCAAAATTGATTTCTTAAGAAGTTCTGGAAATTCCTGATTTAATTTTGCAACTTGTACATAAGCCTCAGTATAGTTATCCGCAAGTGGTTCTACTTCGCATAACTTTTTGATAATCCTCTTTTGTTCAGAAAGTGGAGGGAGTGGTACCAATAGTTCAGTCATTGTTTTTGTTCCAACTCTTGGCATTTTCACACCATAGGTAACAGAATTTATAACAGTATTCACATACGGACATTTTAAAAAGGCAACAATATAATCTGGAACAATGTTTCCAAATACCTTAAATGGAACAATTTCAGGTGTACAAATTCCACAATCTGGAGCAACAAGTATTTTCAATAAGTATGGACGAAGCTTGCTATAAAGAATATCACCACTGTCGAAAATGGTTTTGTCACCAACCGCTTTACGTTCACCAACAGTCTTTTGATCTAAAAGTCTTCCTCCTTTTTCTATATCTTCCAGATCAAGTCCCCATATTTTAGGATCAGCGTTTTGTGCATTGATTTTCTTTTTTGTGTATGAATAGGTTGAAATCATTCCAAATCTTACCCATTCCCAACTCTGCGGAATATCAAATGGTACTTCATCCGCAATACATACCGGCTCATTCCTTCCAATCTTCTCATAAGGCAAATTATTGATACTTAATAAAGCAATATATGCTATACTGAGAATAGTTGTAATTAGATGGAAAGGGAAGAGGCACCGTTACATAGGTACCTCTTCTTTTTAAAGAGTTGGCTCTTTTCCTGATACAGGAATTTGTATCTCCGGAGCATTGAGCAGTGCTGTGAAATTCTGCTGAATGATTTCCAGAGTTTTCAGCTTTTTCTGTAATTCTTGTTTTTCCCGAACAGTAGCAGTCTGTTCAGATTCAAGATTTTCTATCCGCTTCTGAATTTTATTAAAGCTTGGGATTTTGGTAACGCCGAGATCCTGAAGCTCTTTTTTTAGTGAATCGTGGAGCTGGTATTCTGCCTGATGCTTGGTACGGTAAGCTTTTGGATTTTTAGCAGATTTGCAATCTTCAATCACTTTTCGGCAGAGCCGGTAAGAATCACAGTGTTTCTGAATGACTTCCTGTGTAATCAGCTCACTGGTGATTTGTGCTATTCTCTGATCAGCCGCTTTAACAGAAGCATCAATATCGGAAACGTGTTGTTTGAAATCTTCATAATTCAGCAGGTTATTTTCGGAAAGATAGTTGAAGGTGCGTGCCGCTTCTTTCAGGTTATTTAGTTTTGCCCATCGTTCAAATCCTTCTCGATTGCCGGTCGTAACATAAGTGGAGATATTGATATACAGGCGAGCTTCTCTGGACAGATGCCTTGGAGCTTTTATTTTGTTACGGTTTTTTGCCAAACGGATGCGGACATTTTCTTCTGAATAATAGCTTCCAAGAGATTTCATATAAGTGAAGTTTTTCTGTTCCGGTGCACGGAAGGACAGGTGTTTTCCCTGTCGGACTTCATATCCGGCTAACTGCATTTTTTGTAAAAATTCCTCATAGTTGATGGAAGTCCAGATTGCTTTATCAACTGCAACACGTAGCTTGGCTTTCCAGCTGGTGCCACGATGATATTCCATGTTCTCCTTATAACTTTTGCCTTTTTCTCCGGTTGGCATACTGGTGGCAAGTCCATTTTCATGGCAGATACGATTACTGATCCGGCAGATTTTATGGTAGCTCCGCTTATTGGAAACATACTTGTGATGATCAACAAAACTTGCTGCATTAAAGATGATGTGGTTATGGATATGATTTTTATCAACATGGGTGCTTATCACATATTCATATTTTCCTTTCAGTACTTCGTTTGCAAATTGTTGCCCTAAGCGATGGGCAGTTTCGGCATCAACTTCTCCAGGTTTAAATGACTGGATCAGATGAAATGCCAGGTTATCACCTTTGTCCATTCCATTCTTTTTTGCCATTTCTCTTGTCATAGAAAATTCAAGATCTGCAGTTTCCGGGGAACAGCCAAAACTGGAAACTAACAGTTTTTCTTCTGTTTTATCTGGATTCGTGATGTAGTCCAGAGCTTTCTTGTCTGTTACTTTAATGGGGAAGATCTTAAGATACGCCATAATTCTTTCACCATCTCTTTTAATTCTTGCTTTTCTTCCGGATACAGATCACCGGTGCTGTTTACTTTTTTGGCAATCTGATTAATATTCACACCGATCTTATGCATTTCCTCATACTGTTTCTTCAGTGGAGTGGTATCGGTGTTGACGATGTAACCGTCGATTGCCATTTTACGAAGATAAGCTCCCATATTTTTTGTCTTTGATTCAATCATCTTTCTACGAATAAGCTTTTTTTCTTCTGGGGAAACACAAAACAAAATCTGTATATTTCTTTTTCTCTTTGCCATAGGCAGATTCTCCTTTCTTTGGTTCTTCGAAGTAGTGACTTCTGTGTTTTTAATTTAGGGCAGGGTTCCCTAAATTGCTGGTTTTCCGGAAGTGTATATACACTTCCTGTCCTTGCTATTTACCGGTGGCACAGCCTCCGGAAGAGAGTCTTAAAAAAGAACCCTCTATAAATAAGGTACTGAGAGAAGAAAAAGAGGACATCGAAGCTCAGAAGTATGACGCAAGCATGATTCTGTGGTATAGTAAAATCTGAATGAAAAAGAAGAAAAGAGGTCAAACCGATGTCACGGAAAAACCATAAGATGATAGATGGGAGATTACTGCAAACGAATAAGAAGTATTCCCAGTTAAAAATGAAGCAGAAAGAAAAGATTGCGGAATGGATGTTTCAGGCAACCAGAGATTATTATATGAAAAAATGTACTTTTCCGAGTGACAAACATCTGGAAGAAGTGGTGGATTCTGTTTATGAAAAAATTGAAGATGCAGAAATCTGGATTCCGTATGGAGAGGTCTTCAAGCATTATAAATCCAAACGATCGGATATCAACAAACGTGTCAGAAAATCTCTGAATGAAAAAGAAGAGAGTCAGATTGAGAAGGTCTGTTTTATGAATATGTGTATGATTCAGGATCATAAAGGGAATGTACTGGCTCTGGATAAAGTAAATGATAGCTATACCGGTACAACTTTTCCAGGCGGTCACGTAGAAGCAAATGAGATTTTTCAGAAATCTATGATTCGGGAAGTCTGGGAAGAAACAGGACTTACGGTTGAAGCACCGAAGCTTGGAGGATTATATCATTGGCATAAGAGCGGAGTGCACTATGTTATTACCTTGTATAAAGCGGATAAGTTTACCGGAGAATTAAAGAGTTCTGAGGAAGGAAGAGTTTATTGGATTCCGCTGGAAGAGTTAAAAACAAAAGAACTTGCTACAGGTATGGAACACGTTTTGCGGATTCTGGAATCAGAGAAGGTGGACGAGTGCTATATGCATCTGGAAGCAGATGGATATGTGGGAGACTTGTATTAAAGAATTACATGAGAAATGGCTGCCTGCTCATTGGAGAAAAGACAGCCATTCTTTATAAGATACATCATTCATCTATTCTGTTTTTTGCGGTTCGTTTTTGGAAGTGAAATTAATATATTTGGCACGTTGTAAAATTGAAATAACTGCATCAATGCTTTCAGGATTGGAGAAGCTCATGATAAAAGGTTCTTCTTTAAATTCCATGGGTTCGAACCCAGGATTCTGATCTGGATTCTTGAGTATATGGATGGGACGTGCACTCTGATTATAAAATGCCAGTTGTGCGGAATCTGTAGTGTTACCGATGACACCAATGCCTACATCCCCTTTTCCAAAGTCTATTCTATGTTTATTTAAGTTGATCATTTTCAAAAATCTCCTTTTTCAAAAATAGCATATTTAGTAATTTTCTATTATTCCCGAAGTAGGGATATCTTTTAAAAAGTCACTGTTGGAAGTAATCGGAGAATCTACAATCTGAACGCCGCTTCGTTTCATCATTCGGAATTTGAAATCAAGAAGTTCCGGTGGAACTTTCAGTTCTGCGGCAGCCTGGAAAAAGGACATATCAGCGTTAAGCATCTCCAGGACATCTTCATCTTCCAGAAGATAATCAGCGGCAAAGCAATTCGCTTCATATTCACATTGTGACACTCCATCGAATAATTCAAAATCATGAAAACACTTGATCTGAAGGGGTTTCTGATGAAGGAGTGCGTGACCGATCTCGTGGATCAGGATAATCTGCTGTATGATTTCCGGTAGGTCGCAGTTAATGACGATGCAGGTCTTTCGACATTCCCGCATACAGAAGCCTTTGCAACAGTTTGGATCAGTTCCAAGCGGAAGCTTTTTAACAATAATATGCATAGCGGCTGCAAGGCGGTACGGATCACTTTCCTGATATTTTGCTTTTACTTTATTAACAGTGTCTCTTATACATTTTGAACTCATAAAAACACCTCGATATTTCATAAGATAGTTTGCTGCAAGTATAGAGTAGCAAAAGTGCTGTACGAAAATACGGACACCTATGAATCACTTTCCATTTCAGTGTTTTTCTTTTTCCGTCCAAATGTCTTTTTGGCTTCCATCTTACAGGAAAGATATGCTTTGGTTACAGCCTGATAGAAAGCATCTTTTGCTTCTTCGTCGAGTTCGCCACCAGCAAAAAGAGCACGGTTGGCTTCGAGAATCTCATTGATGTCCCTGGCTCCTTTTTCACCAAGCTGTCCATTGACTTCATCAATATAATCCATTTTTTCAATTCCGTAAGAAGGATCTGTGATCTCATCATGTTTCAAATAATCGTAAGAGACATTCAATGCATGAGCGAGCTTTCTCATAGTAGAGATTCGTGCGATGGTGCCGGAACTTTCATAAGCTGCGATCGCACGCTGGGATACGCCGACCAGTTCTGCAAGTTCTTTTTGTGTCAGATGATTTTGTTCTCGTTGATATTTAATCTTGTCTGAAAAATTCATAGTGGGATCCTTTCCAAGTTTTTGAAATCGTAACTTCATCAACTTTATAAAAACTATTGACAGAGTTCATTATCACGTATAAAATACAAACAAATGTTCGTGAAGTTAGTAGAAATTATAATCTATAAACTTCACAAAGTCAATATGAAGCAAAGAACTTTTATTATGATTTTTAAGACTGGTAGGTGAATGTTATGAGCAGGACAATTCTTCATTCAGATATGAATTGCTTTTACGCAAGTGTTGAGATGCTGCATCATCCAGAACTTGCCGGGAAGCCGATGGCAGTCGGTGGTGATCCGGAAGCAAGACATGGAATTGTGCTGACTGCAAACTATATTGCGAAGCGAGCCGGAGTAAAAACAGGCATGGCATTGTGGCAGGCAAGACAGGTTTGCCCAGAAATAATCTTTGTACCGCCTCGCATGGATCTTTATTTGAGGTTTTCCAGAATGGCACAGGAGATTTACAGTGAATACACAGATCAGAGAGAACCATTTGGGATTGATGAAAGCTGGCTGGATGTGACCGCCAGTACTTCTATCAAGGGAGACGGAATGAAGATTGCAAAAGAGATCAGCAGTCGGATTAAATATGAACTGGGGGTTACCGTAAGTATTGGTGTTTCCTGGAATAAGATATTTGCAAAGCTCGGTTCTGATTATAAAAAGCCGGATGCCATTACAGAGTTTTCCAAAGACAATTACAAGGATATTGCATGGAAACTTCCAGTAGGTGATTTACTCATGGTCGGAAGAAGCACTGAACGGACGATGAAGAAACTTGGCATTTGTACAATCGGAGATCTGGCAGGAGCAGAACCTTCTATATTAGAAACATATCTTGGAAAGATGGGATTGGTACTTCATACCTTTGCAAATGGATGGGATGAAACTCCAGTTTTGGTAGAAGGATATAAAGTACCGATCAAGTCTATCGGGAACAGTACAACAACGCCAAGAGATCTTGTTAGTGAATTGGACGTGAAGATTATTTTGATGGCTCTTTCAGAAAGTGTAGGAGCCAGGCTTCGTGAAAATGGTTTTCAATGCAGGACAGTAGAAATCTCGATTCGGGATAATGGATTGTATCATTTCACGAGACAGTGCAAGTTGGACAGGGCAAGTAATCTTACAGAAGAAATTGCCAGAACTGCATTTGAGTTATTCCAGAAAAACTATAATTGGGAACATCCAATTCGTAGTCTTGGTGTTCGAGGATGTGATCTGGTATCAGAAGAGATGCCGTATCAGCTTGATTTATTTATGGATGAAACGAAGAGAGAAAAAATCAAAAAGATGGACCAGGTGGTAGATGAGATCCGTGGAAGGTTTGGCTATCAGAGTATTCAGAGAGCATTTATGTATCAGGATAAGATACTGGCACAGCTGAATGCTAAGGAACATACGGTTCATCCACAGGCATATTTTCATGGATAGGAGAGAGCAGGTGTTTTGTAATGACAGCTAAAGTGTATGTAGATGTCCTGGCAGTATTCAGCCGGGAAGGAGAATTGATCCCTACAGCGTTTGTCTGGGAAGATGGACGTAAGTATGCGATTGATAAGGTTTCAAAACCGGAGCGTTGTGCCAGCCGAAAAGCTGGCGGAACCGGATATCGTTATACCTGTCAGGTGGGTGGAAAAATCTGTCATCTGACTTATGAAGAAAATTATAAATGGTTTATGGAACGTAAATAACGGCGTCCTAAAAGGGAGCCCTGAATCAGGGCCCCCTTTGGAGAGATAGATATTCGATGAGAACATCAGCAGTCGGGGATACATCCTTTCCCGTGAGAACCGATTGCTTTCAATAGATCATACAGTTGCCGATCAGCCAGAAATAGAAGCTATCCCACAGCGGATATTTCTGCGGAATCTGCATGAAGAGATGTTAGGACAGTGACAGACTGTGAATGGAACAAACAATACAATGATTGGTCTGGCTGCGGAAGCGGTCGGGAAGGAGGACAATTATGCAGAGAATACAGGATATGTTTATCAATATGGAAGAAGTGGCAGAGGATGCTTATAAGAATACGGAATTATTGCTGAGTCAGTATACTAAAGTAATGTTCCGTATTGAGAAGAACCTTGTGGATATAGATTATGAAATGTATGCAGAGGAAGGGAAGCATCTGAAGGAAATGTTATATGATCTGGTAGATTTCGATGCGACTGCAGAGAAACGCAGAATCCAGGAAAAGCTTCTGAATAATGATATGAATCTCTGTTTGCTGGAAATCATGAGAGATTCCCTGATAGCTTTGAGGGATTATCCAAAAAATGGACAGCTGTATTATCGGCTTTTGAAATATAGATATTTTGAAGCAGGAAATACCAATGAAGATGTGATGCTGATGCTGGATGATATGCCAAGCACTACTTATTATCGAAACCGTAAGAAAGCAATCCGTTTGTATGCAACAATGCTCTGGGCATTTACACGTCCGGAAAAGATACAGAATAAGATGGAGGAAATAAACTGGAAGAAAAGTGGAAGTAAAGTGGCAGTGAACTGACAGTAAACTGGCATGTGAATGGTATTACAATGAAAATACGTGCATGTTAGAATTGATATGCTGAGAGAAATAGACCTTCGCAGACGTAATGTTTGCGGAGGTTTTTCTTTTCTCAAATTTTAAGGCGTCAGGCTGTGCCCGGAAGGGCATGGCCTTTTTTTATACCCAAAAACAGGTTGCAGATTTGAAAAAGCTTCCTTTTTAACAGGTAGATGCCGGAAAGGAAGAGCATATCAAGATGCAGGGAAGAGGCAGGCATTATGCCAGATATCCATGATTTTCGATTTGTCACAAATCAAATCAACAAAAACGACAAATCGGAGAAACAATCATGGAAGAAAGAAAATACACATTTTACGACAGATATCAGAAGGTGAAATACGCTAATATTACAGCAGAAGAGCTGGAAGTTCTTAATATTTTTTATAATAAGGAACATTATATGTTTGATCAGCAGCATCAGAGAAATAATACAGTATTATTTTGTGGATTAGAATCAGAAAACGGTTGTGCGACAGACTTTATCGCAGATAGTGGACGTGACATTGCATCGGATATTACAACTGAGATCTTCTTTAAAGAACTCTTCAGCGATCTGACAGAGAAAGAAAAGAAAATCGTGAGCGATTATTTTATCATGGGAAAACAGGTTAAAGAAACAGCAGAGGAACTGGGCATCAGCACACGTCAGGTGAGTAGAGACAAGAACAGTGCTTTGGCAAAAATGTTGAAGAGGATGAAAGCAGCTGGATATGAATCATATGCTGAGGCGGCAGGTGCATTTCTGCAGGAAAGCGATTATATTCCAACACAGATGGAGACACAGAACTCGATTATGAAGAAAAGGACCGGAGAAGTGAGACTGCCATCAGATCATAAGATGAAAAAATAAAAGGTATTGATCTATAAAGAGGGAAGGGAACCCGCATCATCAAATTTGCTTGTGATGTCGGGTTCTCTTTTTATTTGCATAATGATATACTTTTATTGTGGTTAGAAAAATAAAGCATGTACAAAACTCATAGGAGAAAGATGTATACTTATGACAACATTTGGTGATAAAATTAGGAAGTTGCGAAAAGAGAAAAAAATGACTCAACAAAAGCTGGGTGATATGGTGGGCGTTTCTCATAGAACAATTCGATCTTGGGAAGTTGAAGGACGATATCCGAAGCAGAGTAGTTTATATCAAAAACTGGCAGATGCATTTCAGTGTCAGGTTTCTTATCTTATGAATGATAATGAAACCGTGTGCTTGGGTAATGATGAGCCAAGTGAATATGCTGGTGCTAAACAGGCAAGGCAGATTCTTGAACAGGTAGCTGCTTTATTTGCCAGTGGAACTATGACCAATGAGGACAAAACTATTTTCATGGATGAGATGACGAGACTTTATCTGGCATCAAAAAAGAACAGAAGAAAATGGTAAGAAGAAATGAACTGTTTTGTTTTCTTGCTTGATAGAAAAGAAGAATAGAACGTATAATAGTGTTAATGATCCAGAGAAGATTGCTCTGGAAATAGAATTATTCGTACCAGTGGTGCGAGTATAGAGTAGGAGTGAAAGAATGGTAGAAGATACTATGTTTTCCGGGGAATCGAAAAATATTGAGTACAAGGTATCCTTACCTGATAAAAGTGAAAAGTACATGAAGACAATCGTAGCTTTTGCCAATACACAAGGTGGCAAGCTGATTGTTGGAGTAGATGATAAAACACACCAGATTGTTGGTGTGGAAAATGATGTGTTGTTTCAGCTGATGGATGGAATTGCCAATGCAGTTTCTGATTCCTGTGTGCCACAGATCATTCCTGATATTGAGCCACAGACAGTAGACGGGAAAACGGTCATTGTTGTATCAGTAGAAGCTGGAAAGAACAGACCGTATTATCTAAAATCAAAGGGAAAAGATAATGGCACTTATATCCGTGTAGCAGGTACATCAAGACAGGCATTTCCGGAGAAGATAAAAGAACTGGAAATGGAAGGGGCCAGAATCTCATGGGATGAGCTTACTTGTGTGGGTTATCCTGTTTCAGAGGAAGCAACAGAGAAACTTTGTCAGGATATTGAAAAGTTCCGGAAGAAAGCAGGAATGTCAGAACATTCTGTAAAGAAAGAGCAGCTGATAAACTGGAAAATTTTGAAGCAGAGCGAGGGACAGCTTCTGGCAACGAATGCCTATGCGTTGCTGACATCGGATTATTTTTCATTCTCCAAAACACAATGTGCGGTATTCAAGGGAACAGATCGTGCAATGTTTCTGGATAAGAGAGAATTTACAGGACCAATCTATACACAAATCGAAGAAGCAGTAGATTTTGTATTGAGAAATATTCGGCTTGGAGCAACAATTGACGGATTGGTGCGAAAAGAGAAATATGAGTTACCACCGGAAGCAATCAGGGAAATGATTATTAATGCCCATTGTCACCGTAACCTATTAGATGAATCCTGTATTCAGGTCGCAGTTTATGATGACAGATTGGAGGTGACATCTCCGGGTGGATTATATAACGGATTAACTTATGAGGAAGTCATGAATGGTCATTCGAAGATCAGGAATAAAGGCATTGCCAATATATTCAGTCAGATGGGACTTGTAGAGGCATGGGGAAGCGGAATAAAAAGAATCCTTAATGCTGCAGAAGAGTATGGACTTCCAAAGCCGAGATTTCAGGAATTTGATAATATGTTTCGGGTAGAGTTGTTCCGAGTCAATCCAATAACTGACCAAGCTAACCAAGCTACTAACCAAGCTAACCAAGATTTAGAGAGATTAGACCAAGTGGAAGATGAAAATGTACTGAGTGAGAAAGAAATAGAAATTCTGAATCTTGTACGTATGCAACCTTCAATCACGCAGAAAGAAATGGCTAATGCGTTAGATTGGAATCTTGCTAGTGTGAAGTATTATATAACCAAATTGAAGGAAAAGAATTATCTGAAGAGGCAGGGAAGTAGCCAAAAAGGGAAATGGGTGATATTAACAAAACGAGATTGACACTTGTATCAATTCGTGTTAAACTATGAAATGTAAGGAGGAGAGAAAGATGCCTAGAAAACCATCATTAGACGGCAAAGATTCTAGTCTGAGAATTAGGATGTCACCAGAGCAAAAAGAAAAGCTAGTATCTTATGCAGAGAGACATTATCAGACTATGAGTAATGTAATATTCCAGGCGTTGGACATTCTTTACGCAAGAGAAGAACAACAAAATAATAAAGAGTAAAATGGAGTTATTTTGGAGTTTATTTCTTCATAAGCGGTGCGAAAAACACAAAAACAGAACGCACGTTCGAAATATAAACCTCTAATAACAGCCTTTGCGTGTCATGAAACGCAGTCCGCAAAGGAGTTTGAGTAAGAGCCACAAGTCTTGGAATTCGCTAAACAAGCGGATTCCAAGACTTTTTCTTTTGCTCTGCTACTAATTTGCTACTAATAGCAACTACTCTTTTTCTATCGTTTTCAGTTGGTTGTCATTAACTTTAATAGCAAGAAACCCTGATGACTGCTGGATTTCTTTTATATGATCTTTCTTTGTGGCATCTGGATGATTTTCCCTGATGCGGTATTTGGTGGTACTAACGCAGGTCCAAACTGAGGTCGGATTGTTACATCTGAGCCGTTGTCTTGAGTCTGAGGCACTTCACATGTGATACCTGCTGCTTCAAGCAGAGGGTTATCAGATGGTGGTTCAGGTGTTGGCGAATCTGTCGCCTGCAATGATTCCAGACTATGCACAAGCTCCTGCTGTTTATGTGGAAACAGATGAGAGTATGTGTTAAGTGTTGTGGATACTTTCTCGTGTCCGAGCCTGTCTGCTAACATCAGCGCATCACAGCCCTGATTAATAAGTAAGCTGGCGTGCGAATGCCTGATATCGTGGATTCGTATCTTCTTTACACCTGTGTTTTTGCAACCTCTTATCATCTCGTGTGAGAGATATGATTTTGTTACCGGGAACAGCCTTTCATCTGCGTCAAGCATATACCTTGACTGGATATAGTCTGATAGCTCCTGACAGAGAAAATCCGGAATCGGAATCTTTCGCTTACTTTTTCTTGTCTTAGGTGATGTAAATACATCTTTTCCTTCTATCCGCTGATATGTTCTGTTGATGGATATTGTCTTGTTATCAAGGTCAATATCAGCAGGTGATAGAGCAAGCAGTTCACCTTCTCGCATACCAGTCCAGTACAGGACTTCAAAGCATATATACGATAGAGACTTGTCTTTTACACCCTCACGGAAAGCAATATATTCATCGTAAGTCCAGTAATCCATTTCCTCAGCCTTTGCTTTTCCAATGGTGCCTGCCTTGCCGCAGGGATTGGTGTTAAGGTCATAGAAACGCTTGGCGTAATTGATGATGCTGTTAAGCTCCGTGTTAATCTTTTTCAGATAGGTCTGGGAGTAATTATTCGGCGAACTCATAAGCTTCGCCTGCCATCTTCGTACATCAGAGGCTTTGATTTCATTTATCGGCTTGTTACCGAAAAATGGAAGAATATGCGTCTGTAGTACCGCCTTTTTTGTCAGAAGAGTTGACTGCTTAAGTCTTGCAGCCATATCCTCCATATAAATTTCATAAAGGTTTTGAAATGTCATGTCAGGATTGGCAGACTGCTTTTCCAGAAAATCTCTTTCAAATCCTAAGGCTTCCTTTTTGGTGGCAAAGCCTCTTTTCCACTTCTGTTTTTTGATTCCCTGCCAGTTCGTATAATAGAACTTGGCGAACCATTTACCAGTTTTTTCATCTTTGTAAGCTGGCATAAATATCATCTCCTTTTTGTAAAATTGTTGTGCAATCATCAAAAGGCTATGATATAATCTACTTGTTCAGGGTGATTATAAAGCCTTCGGGTTAATCACTTACATAGCTTCGGTTATTCCTTTTGCGAGAAGGAGTGTGCCGGAGCTTTTTCTTTACTAAAGGTGTAAGCCTGCAATTATTCAGTTTTTTAATCGGCTTCATTATCCAGTCTGGAATCCTTATAATATGCCAACATATCTGATTTCCATGAATCAAACTTTTCTTTTGAAATTTTTCCTGTCTGAAGCATATTCTTCTTTGCTATCCAGTTTTCCATAAAGAGACAGAAGTCTGCATCATATTTTCCATTGCCTTTGCCATTAACCTTGATCCCGGCAGTCCATTCAGGATGTTCAGGAGGTTTGGTGTTGGTCAGCTCAAATGAAAAATCAGTAAGTTCAGTTATGGCAAAGAGAGCATTGATTACATCTGACATAGTGTGGAATTCATATGCCGGATATTCAGCGGTCGTATTATCTTTTGGAGTATTAGTATCTTTTGCAAATAAAAGCTCCTGCCATGGAACGTTTAATTCATTAGCAATCTGTTTTAAAACATCTATCTTTAACAGTATTTCACCAGATTCATATTTCTGGATAGTACGTTCTGATTTTCCCAGACGCTGTGCAAACTCCTTTTGCGTGATCTTTTGTGCTCTGCGCTGCTTCTGTATTGCCTTTCCGATTTCTTCTGAAGAGGACATAGTAAGTTTAATGGAATCAGAGTAAGCCATTCTGTTCACCTTCCTTTATATGAAATAGTCCGTTGTAAAGATACGTATTAGGTTGATATTAAATGAAATACGTATCAGTAAGTGACTTGTTTATGATTGTACGATTACTTTATCATAAACAAAAACGAATTGCAAGTGCGTAATTATAAAAAGCTCTATTGACAAATTTTGAAAAGGATATTAAAATAAACACGAATTAGAAATGCGGATTAAGTGAAGAACAGGATAGCTGTTTTGTAAAAACACGTATTTAAAATAACAATTTATGAAAGGAGGAGCTGCATGAAGGGTATAAAGGAAGCATTCATAGATGCAGGTGAGATAAGCCAGATGCTTGGTATCGGGATGACGAAGGCATATGCAATTATAAAGGAATATAATGCAGAGCTTGAGGCAAAAGGTTATTTCACCATGCGGGGCAAATGTCCAAGGAAGTACTTTGAACAGAAAATCTATGGTTACGAAGATTATTACAATCCGGATTATGAGCCACAGCGTAACCGAAGCAAGGTTGCAGAAGAAATGGATTATGAAGCGGCAGTTGGGGATTCTGTGATAAGTGAACAGGATGAAGTGGATATACCGCCTGAAACAAATGAATTGTCGGAAGATGGTGCTGAGATAGCAGAAAATGTGATGTTGGATGCAGATGTAATGGTGAAAGAGACAACTGAATAGGTGAATCCAGCGAGTGGGGGCAAAAAGCGCCCCCAAAACGTGCAAATGGGGGCAGAAAGCGCCCCCAAAACCACAAAGTGGGGGCAGAAAGCGCCCCCGCACAAATCAGAGCCGAAAAAGTGTGGGGGCAAAAAGTGCCGTCAAAATGCAAAAGTGGGGGCAAAAAGCGCCAC
>OHOJ01000245.1_pt1 | contig 22105 bp, 10 predicted proteins | sample 1569791 | NCBI WGS metagenome assembly OHOJ01 (sample SAMEA3879542, study PRJEB24766) | human gut metagenome | biome: human-associated habitat; feature: feces | place: USA | collected 1985/1987
TGTCAAGAATTTTTTATTCATATAGGTTTATATTTTTATTCAAAACTTTGTTTTGCAATTGAGATTTGATATATTTTTTCAAGGGTTTGCTTATTTTATGGACTTAAAATCAAAAATAAGATAAAATCTAGGTATGCAAATAAACGTGTCTAACATTTCTGTTGAGTATGACGGAACGCCGGTGATTTATCAGGCGGATTTTGTCATTCACGAAAACGAGAAGATTGCGCTTATCGGTCGCAACGGATGCGGAAAGACGACGCTTCTTAAAGTGCTTACGGGGGAAGTCGAGTATCAAAAAGGCGAGGACGACGCACCGTACGGAATTTTCACGAGCGGCAATCCCGTTATCGGATTTTTGAAACAGACAAGCAACGACGACAAGGCCAAAACCATGTTCGACGAGATATTGGACGCGTATTCGTCCCTTATAAAAATCGAAAAAGACATGGAAAGCGCGCTTGAAGATTTACAAAACGACTCTTGCGACCAAAACGTAAGGCGATATTCTCGCCTTTGCGAGCAGTTTGAGAGAGAGGGCGGATATACCTACAAAAAAGAGTATCTTACGGCGGTGAAGAAGTTTGGATTTTCAAACGAAGACATGCAAAAACCGCTTTGCGAGTTCTCGGGCGGACAGCGCACCAAAATCGCGCTTTTGAAACTTTTGCTTTCAAAACCCGACGTTTTGCTTTTGGACGAGCCTACCAACCACTTGGATTTGGAGGCTATCGAGTGGCTTGAAAATTATCTTTGCGCTTACAAAAAGTCTTGCGTGATAGTGTCGCACGACCGTATGTTTTTGGACAAGATCGTAAACGTCGTATACGAAATCGAGTACGGCGAAACGAAGAGATATCAGGGCAACTACACCTCTTTTACGGCGCAAAAACAGCAAGCGTACGACAAGGCTCTCAAAGATTCGATTATGCGCAAAAAAGAGATCGATAGGCTTAGCGCGCTTGTTGAAAGATTCAGATACAAGGCAAACAAAGCCGCCATGGCGCAGGCAAAACTCAAACAAATCGAACGTATAGGCGAAGTCGGCACGCCGAGCAACTTTGACACGGCAACTTTCAAATCCAACTTCCAGCCCGAGCGCGAAACGGTTGAAAAAGCGGTTGTTTTGGACAAGCTTGTTTTCGGCTACGACAAGCCGCTCGGTCAAATAAATACAATTATAAAACGTGGGGACAAGGTCGGTATAATAGGTCAAAACGGTTGCGGGAAATCCACTCTTGTGAAAACCATCGTGCATAAAATTAAAGCACTCGACGGAAGCGCGACTTTCGGTCTGCATGCGCAGGTGGGGTATTTTGACCAAACGTCAACTCAAAGTTTTTCTACTCTTACGGTACTAGAAGACTTTCAGAACGAATTTCCTATGCTTTCAAACACCGAGGCAAGAAGCGCGCTGGGTGCGTTTATGCTGTCGGGCGACGACGTGTTTAAGCGTATATGCGATTTGTCGGGCGGTGAAAAAGTGCGTCTTGCGCTATGCAAAATTTTGAGGAAAAAACCGAATATTCTCATTCTCGACGAGCCCACGAACCATATGGACATCATAGGCAAAGAAACGCTTGAAAGATTGCTTTCAAACTACACGGGCACGGTGATAACGGTATCTCACGACAGGTATTTCGTCAACAGAGTTTGCAACAGGCTTATAGTTTTTGACGGCGGAAAAGCGGAACTTTTCGACGGCAAGTATTCCGATTACGAATCGAGAAAACAAGTAAGCGATTTTGCAAACGATTTTGTAAAAACGGTTGATGAAAAGAAAAAAGAAAAGCCCGTATCGCAAAGCAAAGAAGCGGCGCGCAGAGCGCATAGAATAAGTTTTCTGGAAGAAAAAATGAATGCGCTCAACGAGCAAATTTCTTCTCTTGAAAACACCATGCACAACGACCAAAGCGTATATTCTGACTACACCAAGATTGCCGAGATAGAGGAGCAAATATCCTCTCTTCAAGCAAAACTCGCCCCCCTTGAAGAAGAGTGGCTGGAATTGTTTGAAAAACAATAAAACAAGGTTTAAACAATCAAAAACAACAAATCAAACTCATATTTTGCCCAAAAGTCAGATTTTTATAATGTAGTTAAAAAACAAAAGCACCGAAAAATCGGTGCTTTTGCTATGTTGTTTAGCGATTAAAATTAAGCGGTGTAACCGTACGCTTTTTCAAGATCTACGACGATGCCTGCCGTTTCGCTGTATTTAAGGCTCTTGAAGAAACTTTCGAGTGTGATAGGTTCGATTGCAGTTTTGACTTGCGTGTCGATATTTGCGATGTTTGCATAGGTGAGCAATTCACCCATGGTCATTGTCGTAAATTTGAGTTCTACGTCTTGGCTGAGGTTGTCCAGCTTGCTGTCTTTAAAGTCGTAGAACAAGCTGCCTTCCGTCAAATCCATAAGGTCGCTTATGGTTGCCTCTTTGATGACGTCGTTGATATTCGAAATCGTAACTTGTTTTCTTGCAAGCATACGGAGTACGGCTTCACTCTTTTCGTTTTCAACGGTAACTCTTGCCGCGATGTGGTCGAGCGGATTTGTGTAGCTCACTTCGTCCGAGGAGTTGTACGCTTCGTTTGCAACGGCAAGGTAGCCGACAACCGCAGTGTATCTTTGCAAACTTGCGTCGTGCAAATTGATGTCGTATCTCACGGGCTCGTTGTTGATGATGACGTACAATTGACCGTACTCTTCGTTTGTGGGGACGTAGATATTTTCGCAATATTGCTTTGAGAACAATATTTCGCTTTCCGCACGTTTATAATAGCCCGTGCCGTCGTCGGGGGAGGAAACGTCAACGTAAGAAGTGCCGTCGATGCGACGATAAACGTCGTTGCTATAATGCGTGTAGTTTGAAGAATCGTACGGTACGTAAGTGCCGTTTATGATTACGTAAAGATCACCGGCGGTGTTCGTGTACGTAGGCGTCGTGTATTCCGAACCCGCGACTCTCTTATATATTTTATTGGTGTCGAGAACAAATTTCAGAGTGCCGGTCGAATAGTCTTGTTTCGTGTTTTGGGCAATCACGTAAGTGCAGAGCGCAACGTTGTGGATATACTCGGTTTTTCCGTCCTTTGTGCCTTTGTAATAGAGGTTCCCTGCCGCGATTGCGCTGTCGGTCAAATCGGTGATTTGCTCGTAAGAATAAGTCATAGTACCCGTAAACGTAATATTCGTGTCTTTTTCAAAACGATAATCGCGCTTCATATATTTGCCGGTTTTGTCGTAAACGAACGTATATTGTTTTTCAACGCCGTCCACCTTTTCCGAGCCTACGGGAGCGATTATAAAGCGATCCGTGTTTGCAATTTCGCTGTCGGCAGGCTTGTTTGTTTTATAATCGTTTACGACGGTATTAACGGTTGAGTAAGTGTACACGTCGATAAGCTCAGAAAGAAGCATATCTTTCATCACCGCTTCCATTGCGGAAGAGAGGTTGTCCACTTTGACGTAAGCAAGGCGTTTGATGACGGCGGAGCTTTCGCCCTCGAGGGTGACTTTGAAGTTTTGATATTTTGCGTCGACGGACGACGGATCGAATGCGTCGTTTTGGCGCATATACACGCTGTTTGCCGCGTCGTAGTAGAAGTAAGACGTGCCGTCAATCTTTGTTTCGTCCTTAACCATCAAGTCTATATCGATGTCCATTACATCACCTAGCGTAAGGCTTGAAAAAGCGTTTGAAAAGTCGCCCAAAGAGGAATATGCCAAGCGTTGCAAGACGTTTGACGAGGGATTGTAGCTAGGATCGGAAGCGTCCTCTTTTGCGCAGTCGTATCTTGTGAGCGTCGAGGAATGTTCTGCGGGATTGTAAAGCGTGAAATAGAAGGGGTGAGCAAACTTGCCGTTTGCGTCCTCGACGTATTTACCGTCCGCTTCCTTTGTGAAGCGTTGAGAGTCGAAATACGCGTTGCCATCGCAATAAACGTATTTGTCCTCTTCAACCACTTTGACGTACTTTCCGTTGAGGTTTTGCGTGTATTTGTAGAATTGAACGTCTATGGTTTCTGCAAGCGTAAGCTCGTCTGCAACCGTGCCGAGATCTTTGACAAGGCAATCTCTTGCGGCGAGTGATTTCATTATGCGAGCGGAATCGTCGTTGATTTCTATAACCTCGTCAACTTTGAGGGTGTCAACCACTTTGCTTAAATTGTCAAGGGTTGCGTTCTTTTTGGAGAGAGTTCTCATAAGCACGCTGTCGCCCGCCTTGATACGCACAAGCTCGTCGAAATACATTTTGTTAAGCTCTGTGCCGATGTTTTTGAGGGTGTAGCCTCTTTTTGCCATTTGTTGAAGAGCAAGAGCCGTTTCGCCCTCGACAAGGGAGTATCTTTTTGCGCTTGTTCCGTCCGTTTTTTCATCGTAGAGGCGGTATCTTTGCAATTTTACAAAGCCGCCGTTTTCGTCGGTGACGTAGTTTTCGCCGTCTTTTGCAAATCTTTCAAAGAAAGTGCCGTCCTCGTTGACGTGTGCATACTCGTTGAAGGGAACATACACGTCGATTGCGACATACGCGCCGTCCGCGGCAGGGGTGTATTTGTCGTAAACGATATCCAGCACTTCGCCGATGGTGAGAGTATCCACTATTGTGGACATATCGTTGAGTGTGCAGCCGCGCTTTTTGAGGGCTTTGAGTATGGTTGCCGACTCATCGTTGACGTCGATGAGTTCGTCGATTTTGAGAGTGTTGATTTTCGTGCCGATTTCGGTGATTTTGCAATCTTTGAGAGCGATTATCGCTTTTGACGTGCCGGGCTTATCGGTGTCCACGACGTCGCCGACTGTGAGCGAGTCGAGAAGTCCGTCCGCATTTTGAAGCTCCACGACGCTCATATAAGCGACGATTTGAAGCACGGTTGCGGACGTGCCTTTGTGTGTGCGCAGATATGCCGTGCCGCTTGCGGTTTCACCCTCGCCGAGAGTGCGGAGCATGCTGTCTTTGGTTATCGGGCTGTCCGTGATATAGAAAACGTCGCTGTTTTCGTACGTGCCGTCTTCCAAGGCGTATTTCACGTTTTGGATATCGATATTGCCGCCCGAAATGGAAGGAGTGGATGCAAACGCAATATCTTTAAGAGCGGTAAACTCCTTTTGCACGAGGGTGTATTTGCCACCGTCAAGCGTTGCGATGCGGTTTGCGTAAGTTGCGATATACAACTCGTTCATATCCGCAACGTCCGTCGAAAGAGTGTATTGAACGTGACGATAGAAAGTTTTTTCGTTTTCGTCATCGTTGAAATCGTCCGCATAACAGGAGTTGTCTACGACGTATTTTTCGCTTTCCGTTCCGTCCTCTGCGACAGATGTCTTTTTGACGTATCTCAATTCTTTTTCGACGAGTTTGTCGGTCGTGCCGTCGCCGTCGGTGTCGATTGCGCCTGCGATAAAGGTTTCAACTCCGAGAGCGGGGGAGTAGTTTTTGTTTTGAAGTTCGGCCTTTGAAACTTCTTGATAAATATCGGTTTTTTTGTAAACGCGGTTTTCGCCTTTGACGACGAAAGAGTCGGTGTCTACGTCCAGAAGTCTGTTGAGAGTAATTGCGTTGACCACTTCGCCGAAAGAGGAGAGCGACACGTCTTGAATCGTTGCGATGAGCTTGTTGTCGCCAGTGCCGATGTCGATGCCGAAATCGTCCTTAATCTTGCGCACGGACAAATCGCCGTTGAGCGAGCCCATAATGTTGTTGAGTGCGGTTTGCAAGTTGTTTTGCAAGTTTTCGTCGAGGATAGGCAAGCCGTAGGAAGAGAAATCGACGCCGGCAATACCGCTTATATCGTTGAGTGTGAAAGAATTGACCACGATGGACATATCGTTCAAAATATCTTTGATCGGGGCGGTGTAGAAGTCTTTCGTGGTGAAATCTATGCCGCTCAAACCTTTCAAAATCGCAAGTCCGTAGTGATCGTAGAGCGTTTGCAAAGTGAGCGAATCGATGCCGTTTATGTCGTTGATGAGGCTCTTGACGGCGTCCAGAACGGTTTGTCCGTACAAGGCGCTGTCGGGCGCAATGATTTCTTCTTGCGTGATTTTTTGTTGCAGTTGTCCCACGGTCACCGAAGTGCCCACGACAAAAACCGCTCCGCCGATAGCGAGGACGAAAAGTATGATACCGATGATCATACCCAAAACGAAAGTTAATGTTCCGCGAAGTACTCTCATAAAATTACTCCATAAATATCAAACGTGCATGCGCAAGCATACACGAGGATTTGTCAACCAAAGATTTTGGTGAAAAGTTTTGCAACGGGATTGTTGGCGTAAAAATATCCGCACACGGTCGAAGAGGACAAAGCTTCGTCGACGGCGGGGATTTTGTCTTTGAGCGCGTTGAGTATTGCAAGTGCCAAAAGGATAAACACAAATGCGAACGCAATGGATATGACCGCGCCGAAAGTGCGATCCACCGCAACGAGAGCCTTTGAATCTGACGTGTGCATTTTTGCAAATATCTTGCGAAGAAGCCAGCACAAGAGCCACAGCGCCAAACAATACACGACGAACATAACCACCGCAACGATTATATCTGACACGAAAGTGCCCGCAACGCCGCCGATAGTCTGTCCGTTGTCGGTGATAAACGTCTTTGCAAGCCACACGGCAAATTTGCCTTTTAGCGAAGAAGTAAGGTCGTTGCCCATGCTGCTTTCGAGAGGTTGCTCGGACGTGCCTTCGTCGGTGGTGACGCTCACCCAATAAGATTTTTCGCCTGTTTCGGCGTCCACGCGCACGTTTATAGGCGTTGAAAAAATCACGTTGCCGCTTTCAAACTTTGCGGATATGGAGTTGTCCATATTCACAAAAACGTCGAGGTTGCGCACCTTGTCGAAAGTGGGGGCAATCAAAAGCAGAGCCGCAAGCATAATTGCAATCGTCAAAAAGAAGCCTTTGAAAGATTTTGCAAAGCCTCTGATGATGCCCAATATCAGTCCAAGTGCGATTATTACGAAAAACGCAATATCCGCATACGGTATATCGGCACAAAGTAAGTTGACTGACATATTTGCTCCTTGCGTGCTATGGGTTACGCATGCTCGCGCAAGCGTGTCCGCGCATAAGTTATGATTATAAACATTATAATCAAAAAAGAACGCATATGCAATAAAAAAATGAAAAATGACGATTTTGTGAAAACGTCAAAGGTTGATTTTTGTCAAAAAGCACGTACGAAACCTTGACTTAATTTCGGTCATCCTATTGCGCATTTCAACATAACAGCGATTTCATCTGCCATTTTTTCAACGTAAAGTGGCGATACGGTCATAAGTTGCATTAGAGCGTCGCCGTGTTTTTGCGCTACTATACCCAAAATACCTACGTCCCCGAATCTCTCGGATTTTCCCGTTACGCCCGAGGGGCAAACGCCGTCGTCGCGTAACACGATTTGTCCCACCTTGTCCTTGTTTCCCAGAGACGCGTCCACCGCAACGAGCAGTGCGTTTTCGTGTGCGGACTTGACGAAAGACATCCACTCCTTCATATTTTTGCCGTTGATTTGCGCCTCGTCGGTGCCGTACACAAACGCGCCGATGTTGTATTTTTTCGTAAGCAGCGTTCCGACCAAAGGGCCGAGAGAGTCACCCGAAATGGCGTTTGTGCCGAAACACACGATCACCACGTCGCGCTCGTTTTTGTCGATCGCGGCTTCGAACATCTTTGCGACAAAGGGCGCAAGGGGGTGAATATCGACGTTGTTTCGGGCAATTTGCTCGGTGGTTGCGACAATGCTTTTTTCGTTCAAAACTTCCTTTTTCATTCAATGATTATGGACTGATTTCCGTTTGTACGTTTTGTCAATCCGCGTCGCAAGCAACGTCTTGCAAAACGTTTTCGTCAACGCACTCCGCCGATTCGAGTTCTCTACGATAGGGCGCGTCGAACTTGTACGTCTTTCTAAACAAGGTTTTGAAATCGAGGATTTTGTATGCATACGCAAGTGTATCAAAGCTCTTTTTGCTTGCAAGCCGCCATATGACGAGCACGAGCGCAACAAGCACAATCGCAACACCCATGCCTATCAACGCGCCTATAAAGTCTATCAAAACGTCCGTAATCGTGCACATTCTGCCGGGAGTGAAATACTGTATGCCCTCGCTTATCCCTGCATATACGAAGGCAAGCGGCGCACTGAATACGGCGCACCCCCACTTGCGCTTGCAAAGCAAAAACAACGTGCCGAAAATGCCGAATCCGAGCAGTGCTGAAAGCCCTCCGTGTCCCATAAACTTGCGCACCATTTCGTAGGTGTTTGAAAAAAGTTTTACGTCTATGTTTTTTTCTACGGACAGTGTCGGATCGAGGGTACTCGTGCAGCGTATCACCACTTTACCGTACGTCTTTGCCACAAGCACTCCGTTTTGCGTTATGGTTGCTTTTCCGCTGACAACTTCCCACTTGACGTCCTTTTCGTAGTATTGCGGCATATGTTTTGCGCTGTATTGCGTTGAAGTGTGCGGCGTGATGACGTCTGCGCCTGCAAGTCGCAGTTCGGTGGGCGGAATTTTGGTGATATTTACGGTTACGGATGCCGAAACGGCAGGATTGTATCTTGACGTATATGTCAACGTCACGGGTTTTACGCCCATTACGTTGAAGTTGTTGTAACTGACGCGCACAACGGATTTCTTGCTCGAAGTGACCACAAAGTCACAAGGCGCGCCGGCAGGCTCAACGCGGTCTATGAGGTCGTAAACGGACTGAGCTTTCTCGGAGCCGTGCACAAGGGTGGGATTGTCTTTGAAAACTATTTTTTCGGGCATTATGAAGTCGGGATTTTCTTTGACGGTGATTTGCGTTGAAATCTGTTTTCCGCTCTCGAAAGTTGCCGTTATCGTGGCAGTGCCTGCGCTCACGCCGCTGACGTAGCCACCCGATGCAAGCGCAACGCTCTCGTCTGACGACGAATAAGATGCGGATACGGGGGATAGCGTGTTGTCACTCAACCTCACACCCTTCGTAGTGCCGGCTTTTATCGAGGACGGCAAGGCTATCGTCGGTTCGACTTCATCGGGATTAGGCCCGTAACAGCCGACGCTAACCCAATTGTAAATGGACGGATTGCTTTTGAGATATACGTAGATTTTAGACCAACCCCATGAGTGAAAAGTCACAAGTCCGTTTTCGTCCACCGTTGAGTATTCGGGGTGGTCGGACACAAAATACACGTCTTTGTCAAGCGTGTTTTTAGGAAGGAAAGAAACGGTCAGTTGTTCTTGTTGCCCTGCAAAATAAATCTTGTTTCCGGGGCGGTTGAGAATCACGTTTTGCGTGACCACTTTCGCATTGAATTTGGAAGACAGGTTAAATATCGAATCCACCTTGTCGGACACGATCTGCGTGCTTTGGCCGCTTTCGTTGCCGGGCGTTGCCGACGCAATCCAAAGCGCACTCCACAGCACGATTGTGCAACAAAGCGCAATCGAAGCAAATATTTTGAGCCCTATCAAATATTTTCTGTCCTTGACAAGCATATCCGCTCTCCCAAAACGAACTATGGCAATATTATAACAAAAAACATATGTTTTTTGCAACAGTATTGTAGAGAAAGAACTATTGTATAAAATCTTTATCTTTGCGCATGCTAGCTCAAAAGGAGGTGTGATATGGAAGACAAAAACCTTGTCAAAAGAGTTGCCGAACTCGGCAATATGAACGTCATGATATTGTTCCTTTTGGTTGCGTTTATCGCATTGTCGGTGGGGCTTGCGTTTTTCTTTCTCGTGCCGGGAGCGGTCGGTTACGGCATAGGCATAACGATGTTTGTTGTGGCAGGCTTGCTCTTTGTCGTGGGCGAAATCAACTATTTTTCCAAGATGAAGAAAATCCAAACGGAATGATCAAACTCAATAGCAACAAAAAAGCAGCCCTCGGAGTGAGGACTGCTTTTTGTTGTTGATTGAGCGTCAAGCGGCGTTCCAACTTGTGCCGTTGTAGGTGTAGGTCTTGCCAACCTCACCGTTTACGGTTGTGGAGTCTGCGTTTTTGAAAGTTGCTGTTTTTTGGATGCTTGCCGTTTCGACATAGACTGCTTGAAGTTTATCAAAGAATGATGCACCTTTTGCTTTTCCATAGCCTTCGGATGACGTGATATTGATCGAGCATCCGTTATTCAATGCAACCGAGCCGTTTGCATTGCCGATTATAGCACCGGCAATTGCCCCGCCGGATTTTACGTTAACAGTTCCGCCTACGACAATTTGTGCGTCGCCTTTGTTATTTGGATAATAGTAACCGACACCGCCGCCGGCTTCGTCATTCCAAGAGTTATCGTATGCGATTATTTTTCCACCGCTTTCAATATTAAGCGTTGCGCCTGTTGCAATATTAATAGAAGATCCCGGCAACAATTTATAACCGTATTTTACGGTTGCAGTACCGGAAATTACATTGATATTTTGCAAATAGGTCAACGGGAATAGAACTTTTGACGTATCAACTGTTGCCGACAAAATTGATACGCTGATCTTCATGGTCAAGCTTCCGCCTGTTATATCGCCATAGACGTTGAGAGTTGTAGTGCCTGCATTATATGTCTTTTCAATTCGCCCGCTTGTCAAATTCAAAAGAGCTTTAGAAGAAGCAATGATTGTAACTTTGCTTGTTTTGTGTTCTTTGTTATGATCAATCCAAAGTCCGCAATATCCCTTGACGGTTGAGCCGCTATAAATGGTTGAGTGACATTGAACGTTTGGCATCTCATAACGGCTGAACGGTGCAATATTGCCTTTATTGTAAGATCCTACTGTTGATGTTCCGCCTCTAAAATCATGCACAACAAACGGCGAATAAAGGGTAGAGCCGCTTTCGAAGATAGCAGAGCCAGTGCCTTTAATATAACCTCTTGTATCGAGCGTTGCCCCGGATTTAAAGGTTATAGTGCTGTTTTGGTCGACGATGATTTGGCTGTGTTTATTTGACGTGTGGCCACTAAGCCCTTGTCCTCTTCTTCCCAAAATACCTTGCACCAAGATATTACCGTTCACGATGATGTTGACATTTGAAATAACGGTCAATTTGTGTTCGATGTATTCCGAGGAATTATCGACAAAGCCGTTAACTCCGTCCGCGCTGTTCTCGGTGACATATGTTGGCGTACCTATCTTTGTCGAGCTATCCAAACTTGACGGCAAAATCAAGGTTACGCCGCTGGGGATCGTAAGGTTGCTTGCGACAAACGCATTGCCTACCAAGGTCACCGTGCCGCCTTTTGCAACCGCGTCTTCAATGGTGTATTTGACGCCGTTCACTTCCGCAGCTTTCACTTTGAGGGTGGGGTTGATGACTTCCGCTTTGTAGTTGGCGGTTTCGGTTATGGACACGGCAAGGGTGTACACGCCGCCGTCCTTGATTTCCGTCACGCCGGACGGAGCCGCGATTGCAACCGAGATGACAAAACCGTTGTCCGTGTTGTCGGATTTTATCATTGCTTTCACTGTGTCAAACGAAATTGCGCTTCCGCTCCAATCGTATTCGAGCGTGCCGTCCACGCGGAGATTTGCCGCCGCTTTTTCAAGACTGATTTTCGCCTCGTAGACGTTGTAGTTGGTGCTGTCTTGGCAGAAAGTCACGTCATAGCCGTTCGTATTATCGCAAGTGGGAACGATTGACACATTTACCCACGCAAAGCCCGTTGAGAGTTTGTACGCATCGAGGGAAGTGTGAGGATTGTACGTGCCTTTCAAATCGTTCTTTGCTATCTCTGCGTTGACAAAGTCCGCAGAGTAGTCCGCTTTGTTGACGGTGAGCCAACTTTGAGCTCCCGAAACATCGAAATCGGAATGCTCGCCCGTGGCGCGGATTTCGTACAGTCCGACGATGTCGCCTTGTTTATAGTCGCACGTGACGGAGATGACGATTTCACTCGTTTTGTCTTTTGCATATTGATTGAGAGTATCGTCGTAGGTGACGTGATAACCCGTCGAGGAGGGCGTAAACGCTTGTCCGTACACGGTGCTTTGGTCGGCAAGTCCTTCCAATCTCACGGCTGCTTTTTCAACGTACAAATACGGATTGTCGTACGAAATCGTATAGTTGTCCGCAGACAGTCCGCTCATGGAGATTGCAAACGAACCTGCGTGTTTTTGAGTGAGATAGTCGCATGCAAAGGCAAGCGTGCCTTGCAAGGCGGATGCGTCGTCACCGTTTACGAAACCGCGATAATTCGCAACGAGATTTGCGTCTTCACCGAACACGATATGCAACGAAGTTGTGTCGATACCGACGTTTAACTTTGCTTTTTGCACTTTTAAAGTGCCGTTTGTGACGGAATCCGCCGACAAATCGTATCTTTGCGCCATTCTGTCGGGCATTGTGATTTTCACTTCGTACGAGCCTGCGCCGAGGATTGTCGGGACGGGTTGCCAAACATCGCCCGTCTTATATTCGATGTCGAAATGCTTTGCGTCGTTTGCAAGCAATCCGACGTTCGTATATGTGATTTCGATTTCCTCTCCGTAGGTTGCAAACAGACTGCTTTCGACGAGCGTCAGCGTAAGCGCGCGCTTTTCTACGACGAGTTTAACCTTGCTTGCGTCAACGGTGTAGTTGGCGTTCGACGAGGTTGCAAACACCTTGTATTCGTTTGCGAATTCGCCTTTGATATAAGACGTGGAAAGCGTGATAAAGTCAAGCGATATGCTCACCGAGTCCGACGTGAAGCCCACAAGTTCGGGGCAATCCTCGCCGTAGGTTACGGAGTAGGTTTTTGCATCGAGCACGACTTTCTTTGCGCCGACGGTAAGAGTGCCGTTTACGCTTGCAAAGTCGTAATTTTTGTGCGTTGCGGTTGCCGTCACGGTGTATGCGCCTTTGTCGTTGCCGACTTTATAGTCGCATGCAAGCGTAACGACGACATCGCTCGTATCCTTTTCAAGCACGCCGTCAAGCGTGAATGCGCTTTGGCTGAGCGTGAAGTCGTCGCCGAAAATCGCCGTTTGATTTTGAGCGGTTACGGTCGCATGCTTCTTTGCGATTTTCACCGTGAATTTTCCCTCGTAGGGCGTTGCGCCCTCTTTGGTCAATCTGAAAGACACGACGTATTCGCCTGCGTCGACAAAGGACGGTCTGTCCGTTTGCTCTATGCCGTTCACGATATACGTGACGCTCGTGCCGTCCTCGACTTCAACGTACACCTCGTGCGCGTTGCCGTCGTAAACCTGATTCGTGAGGTTGCGCACGGTGTGATTTATCGTGATTTCTTTGATTTCGACGGTGAGGCGGTAGGTTACGTCATAGCAAGCTTCGACGTTTTCGCCGTCTTTGTTTACGATAGACAGGGGAGTTGCAAACTCGAAATCTTCACCGAGCGCACCGCTTGCGACGTAGATTGCGATGTTGCCGCTCGTTGTTTGGATGCTACCGCCGAACACGTCGCTTTCAAACGCGTCTTTTACGTGTCCTGCCACGTCGAAACTTGCCTTTGCTCCGTCGTTGAACGCAAAGTTGTGATCTTCGTGCTCGATAACTACGGCGCGCTTCGTTACAGTGAGAGTGCCGGTCGTTAAGGAATATTCATAATTTCCGTTGCCGGTAATCGTCGGGAAAATCGCGTACGTCGTCCCGGCCATTGCGCCTTGTTTGTAGGAGCATGACAATTTGATTGAAGGCACGTCGCTTTCGACAAAAGGCGTGTCCGTTGTGTAGGTGAAAGTCGGTGCTGCGTTTCCGTAAACCACGGTTGCGTCTTGCACCGTCAAAGCAATAGGCTTTTTCTCAACGGTGAGATATGCGTCGTCCGAGTTGACGTTGACGATATAGTTTGCGTTCTTTTTGGCATCCGAAGCCTCGGGCACGTTTGCGGAAATTGGATAACGTCCGACGCCGCTGCCCGGTTTGTAGTAGCTACAGGAGAGGGTGTATTCGATTTCGTCGTTGCCGTACAAGTCGTCTATCGTTGCCGTAAACGAGGGCGCAACATCACCGAAAATCACGCTCTTACCCTCGATTGTGAGAGTTGCGGTTTTCTTTTCCACCAACAGTTCGCTCGTGTTTGGTGACGTGTTCAAACAGTAGTTTTTGCTTGCCGAATCCGTAAGCGTTGCATCGATTTGATATTTTCCGATGCCGTTGCCTTGAGAATATTTTGTTTCAAGCGCAATAACGTCTTTTATATCGTCGCCTTTAAACAAGCCGCTTGCCGTGACGATTGAATAGTCGGATACGAAAGCGTCACCGTATGTGATTGTTTTGTCACTCATCTCGATTACGAGAGTGGCGCGATTTACGGTGAGCGTGCAATTTGTTATCGTCAATTCGACGTTGGGATTTTCTTCCGCGGTTGCCTTGATATCGTAAGTTCTCGCCGAATTGCCGGCTTTGTATTCGCAAGAAAGCGTAAACTTTATTTCTTGACCGAGAACATAGGTTACGTCTTGGGTTTTCGTAAACTCTTCGCCGTAGGTTACAAAATATTGTTTTCCGTCAAGAGTTTGTTTTGCCTTGTTTATCGTGACGGTGAAGCTGCCCTCTTCGGTCTTGTAGTGTTGACGAGAAATTCTGAAATATACGGTGTACACGCCTGCGTTGACGAGCGTAGGAACGTCTGCGCTCCAAGCCTCGTCGTCGCTGTTTGAAGTTTTGTAAAGAACTTTGCAGTTTTCCGTGTTTACCGCAACGCCTTCGATTTGGGGCATCGGAAGGTTGTAAGTAAGCTCGACGTCGCTCGGTTGAGTATATACGATGGTCGCAGGGGTGATAGTCGCAACGACGTTTGCGGTCAACTCGTAGTTTGAAGCAACGACGTTGCCGTCCTTGTCAACAACCGAGAGCGACACCGACACCGATTCGTTTTCGTACGTGCCGGGGACGTTGCCTTTCGTTTCGATTTTGAGCGTTGCCGTATCACCGTCCAAAAGCCCGTTTATCGACTCGTTTGAAAGGGTGGCGGAAAGGGGCGTTCCGTCGTATGCCTTTTCAAACGCAACGGAATCTTTTATCGTCAAAGCCTTTTTGCCGACGTTGATCGTTGCCGTTATCGCACCGCTTTCGCCGACGATATTATAGTTGCTCGCAACAAGTCCGCTTAACGTAAGCGTATACGCACCCACGCCCGAACCATTGCGATACGCGGTTGAAATCGTTGCGTTGCTCTTGTTTACAACACTCTCGTTTTCGCCGTACTTAAAGCCGGTGAAGTGAAGCGTGTATTCGGGCAAATCTTGACCGTAAATGATGTTTATGTCGTTGATTATTGCGGTTAAAGTTGCTTTTTCGACTTTTATTGTTGCATAAGCGGTTGCCGACACGGATGTATAACCGTCTTTTGAAGCGGTGACTTTTACGCTTATTCGCTTATCGCCTGCCTGCACGTTTTCGATTGCGCAAGCGGTGTTGTCTTGTGTGCTTGCAAGAGCGGTGCCGTTTTCGTCAAACCACTCGTAAACGTAGGTTATGCCGCTCGGCGCGACGTCCTTATTAATGCTTGCGTTGCAAACGTCGCCATAAACGAAAGAGGTTTTGTCTTGCGGATACAGCACGTTGATTTCGGGCGCAGACGGAGATTGAAGAGCGTACGTTGCGGTGTAAGTTACGTCTTTTGCGTATTTTGCGTCCGATTCGATTTCATTGCCGTTTTCGTCAACCCATTTCGCAAAAATGAAGCCCGTCGGGATTTTGTCCTCGTATTCGTTCGTTTGCGGCAAAACGATAGTGTTGCCGACTTTTCCGCTTGCGGTCTTGACGACGTTGCCCTCGACTACAAAATTGACGGTGTAAGTGGTTTCTTTAAATGTGGTATTCGCATAGATTGCAAGGTCGCTCGTTACGTTTGAAAAATCGCCGTTCCAGCTGACGAAGATCTCGTTTTCTTCAAGGCAATCCGCAATTCTTTCTTCGGTGGGCGCAACCGCGGCTTTTCCGTATTCGACGGTCGTGGTTTTGACAAGGGTATCACCGATGTAGAAGCTGACGGAGAACGTCCTGATTTTCCATTGAGCATAAAGTGTCGTGCCGAGTCGGATTTTGGACGGATCGAGAGGTTCGTTGCCGTCCTTATCCATCGTCCAACCCACAAAATCGTATCCCACGCGCGCGTTAGGCACGTAAGTTATATTGTTGGGATCGACGGATTCTGCATGGATTTCGCTGCCGTCGTTGGCGTCGAATCCGATTAGCACTCTCGTCCCTTGCGATTGCGAGTCTTTGTTGCACGCAACGAATACGCTTGCGCAGATCAGAGCAATCACCACTGCCAACAAAACAGCGGTTATTCTTGTTTTTTTGTTCATTTTTACCTCCTCTTTCCCCAAAGAATAGGTCTTGAGTAGCCTCGCTTGCAAAGCAATCCTATCTTATACTTTGCAATCGTATCGGCATGCAAACGAGCATATTGCCGATAAGTTGTCTTTTGGTTGATTTCTATATAAATGCTTACTATTTCGTATTTTTCGTTTTATCAATAGTGATTGTTTGCCGCATTGAATTTGCTCGACGCGTCAAACATGACGAAGCGGAAGTTTTCGCCTCCTGCCGCCTTTGGCAGCATTTGTCCTTGCATTTTGAGGTTGGAATCGCTAGAGTCTGCCAACACGCTTATGTTGACAAGATATTGATTCATTCTCTCAAAAGTGTATTTGCTCGTGTCGATAATCGAGTAGTTTTTGCCGCCGCCGTAGAATGCGATGCCGCCGTGCACGTATTCTTTGCCTGCAAGACGGGATATGATATTTTCGTAGCCTGCTTTGTTGCACACCTCTTTGAGCATTTCGGGGATGTTGAGTTCAAGCCAGGCAAGGCCTTGTTGGTCGGATTTGAGGTTGACCTCTATAAGGGTGGAGCTGTCCACTTGCGCAAGCTCTTTCCAGTCGTCCAAAATCACGTTTCCCACAAGGCGCAGACGTGCGGGATAGCTTGTTGCCGCAAGCCCGTCCCAGCCGTTGAGATAGTTCAATCCCATCGTCGGCATATCCAGCATTGCGCCCGAGAAGTGACTTTCCATACCCACCGAGAAAAGACCGCTCGTGGACAACACGCTGTCTTTGAGGGTTACGTCGGTGAGAATATAGTTGTTTGCGAAATAATCGTCGTTTGCGTATTCGTCGCACGCAGAGGTGTTGTGCTTGTCGTACGCTTTGCCGCTTGCGTCGGTGAAGGATGGCGCAAGATTGGCGGCGTTTCCTCTCAAATATCTGTTCGTGCCGACTTTGAGGATAAATTCTCTTGCGGTGTGCAATCTGCAACCGTCTATTGTTACGCGTATGCGTTCTTTTTGAGCGTTGACGGTGCCGGTTGCGTCAATCGAGCTTCTTCCGAACACTCTCATTGCGGTACGCCCGTTTTTGATACGGCAGTTGCGCACGGTTGCGTCGCACATAACTTCAAGCGTCGTGCCTTTTTCGTTGAGAAGAGTAAGTTCGAGTTTGCTGTTGCCGTCGTCGTCTACGGTGTAGAGCGAATCGTCGTCGCAGCCCGCAAGAGTCAGATTGTCAAGCACGATTCCGTTTTTACGCACGAGGAAGGATATATTGTCTTGCGCCTTGACGGACGCAACGTCTATGCCGCCCATATTTGCCGCAACAAAGTTGAGCGGACCTTTAAAGAGCGCGTATGCAGGCACGGTGTCCGTAAGCGCGCCTCTCAAATTGGTGATATATTCCGCGCTTATAAAGTGTCCGTTGCCGAATACGTCGTTTTCAAACTCGAAACACACGTACACGTCGGGTTGTTCTTGTCCGAGGTTCGTGTAGTACTTATAATCGCTCGTTGTCTTTATCTTTTTGACGTGCGAGAGCAATTTTTGCGTGGTTTCCGTTTCGGAGTAGAGCGGGTTGCCCTGTTCGTCGGTAAGTTTTTCGCCGAGGTAAATATCCTCTTGCAAAACGATTTGTTTGCCGAGAGCGGTTGCCTTTTTCAGTTCGTCGTAATCTTTTACGTACGTGCCGTTCACCGCATTGAAAGTGAATGACGCCGGTTTCACGCCGAAGCGTTCGCCGTAAATCCACTCCGCCGTTACGGTGACTTCACCGGTGTCTTTGACGATGAATTTTACGCCGTTCGCCGTCGTGTCGACCGAAAGAACGGAATCGTTCGAGGACTTGAAAACTATGTTTTCAAACGGATATGCGATTTCTTCTTGCGACGTATCTTTGCCCAACACGTTGTTGAAGAGTTTTGTTATATATTCCGCGGATACGATACTGCCGTTTTCGAACTTTTGGTTTGCGATTGCAAGTTTGCCGAGTCCGTGCGAGGCGGCGGTTTCGTTGAACATGATGGAAGTGTACGGCTTTGTGACGATAAGGTTTCTCGTTATCGTTCCGCTCGATTTCACCGCGCCGTTTTCAATCTTTTGCCAATCGATATGCAATTTGGTTTTTCCGCTTGCGATTGCCGATATGAAGCAGTATTTGCCCGATTGTTCGCCTATTTGAGCAACCGTTTCGTTGTCTATTCGCCAGCTGAAACTCAAATCGTCGTCGGGGTCGGAAGACACGGAGAATTGAGTCGTCGTTTCGTCGAGCAACACAAGGTCTGCGTTGCCGTCCGAGTTTCCGAACGAGTACACCGAAAACGCATAGTCGGCAAAGGACAGTTTGAAATAATAGACGGAAGACGAGTTGATTCTTATCGTGTACAGCAAGCCTTCTATGGGGGAGTTGACCGCCTCCGACAAAGCGACGTCGATTGCGTATGCGCTGTCGCTTGCTCCGCTCAATTTGCGCACGGTGTATTCCGCGTCTTTTGCGCCGGATATGCGAATATCGTCGGATTCCGCGTCTTTGCTGTCTATATACAGCGTAAAACTCGTCGTGCCCAAAGGCGCGGTTACGGTTGCGGTATCGTTTTTGTTTTTCGATGCTTCCCGACCGTTTATCATCACTTCGCCCGAGCGCGATACGTTCAGTTTTATCGTCTTTTCCACGTCGTTGCCGAAAGCGTCTTTGACGATTATGGACACTATGCCGTCCGTTTCGAAGTGAGCGTTGATTTTGCCGCTGACTTCGTTGATTTTGATTGCATCGCCGTTTGCCGTCTTGTACGTTGCGCGCACGTTGGTTGCGGTTGAGGGATAAAAATCTCCCGACAAAACGTAAGAACCGGCGGTGATATCCGCTTTGAAATCCGTGTCGTCGCCATCGAGCAGGGTGATAGCGTTGCCTGCATTGTCCAAAAGCACGGGCTTGTAGGACAAAACGCCGCTCGAGCCTACGTTGAACACGACGCTGTCGCTGTATCCGCCGTCGTCGCTGGTGAAGGTGAGTTTTGCAACGCCCACGTCGTGAAGCGCAAACGAGCCGTCCTCTTCCAGAGTGACGATACTGCTTTCTTCGCCGGTGTTTGCGTCGGTGACTTTGAGGGAATATTTTTTGTTTTTAGCCATGTACGGCAACACCTCTACGCCGAGGTCTTGCTCGTACATTCTGTTTTGATAGTTTGCAAGGTCGAAAGAGAACACGCCCACACCCTTGTTGTTGATGACAAGTCCGTTTGCAGGGATGTCCGCAGATACGCTCGCCACCGAAGTTATGGCAAAAAGCGCAATCAGAAACACGAGGGGAAGAACGATTATGAGTGCGGTTACTATCTTTTTCATATCAGTCCTCCATATCCAGATTGTCGTATGCGCTTGACAGTTTCGCAAAGAAATATCCAAGCGCCGCCCCGAGAAGAACAAGGGGAATACATATCGCTATCGTATAATCCGCCCATTTGGGAAGGGGTGAAGTCGCTCCGCCGTTGAGAAGGGGGATAAAGAACGACGCCAGCAGGGAAAAGCCCACGACGAAACTTGCAACTAGTCCTATTGCGATGATGGAGGAAACCGTCGAGTTGGATTCCTTGATTTCGCCGTCGTCGGTTTTTGCAAAGTGGGGATGCCGTAAATCCAGCTTTGTTGCTACAATGATTTGCGCCAGAGCGTACAGCGACGCCGCAACAAACGTGATTGCCGCGTCCGCGCCCTTTTCAAGCCCGGTTGCGCCGAACACTATGCATGCAATCGCAACGCTTACTTCCGCAACGACGGAGCAGAACGTAATTTTCGAGCCGAGAATGTACGAGGGCGAGAAAGGCAAAATCTTTTGCGTCATGGACATATATCCGTCGCGCGAGATGTTCGTGGAGCAGAAGGTGTTTGTGAGCGTCGAGTACAATATCACGATAAACGTGCATATCTCGAAACTTACGTCCGCTTTGCCCACAAGCCCTGCCAGCATACTCACCGAGATGTTTGCCGAGTAGTACGCCATAACGGGCATAACCGCCGCCGTGGTGAAGTACATATAGGCGTAGTTCGGAGTGCGCATGACGAGCAAAAACTCTTTTGCGAGCAACGAGCCGAAGCGAGAGTTGTCCACAAATCGCACCTTGCGCGTATGTGCGTGCGGCACGTGAATAGCAAGCCCGGAGTGCGACACTTTTATGAATATCGCGCGCACGACGAGCAGACATATTGCCGCAAAAGCCACTATAAATGCCGCCAAAATGCCGAGATTTTTGCCCAAATCTCGTGCAAGCATAACGTTTGCAAACAGGTTGGCGGGGTAGTCGTATTTTGTGAACGAAAGGATAAACCTCATCGTTTTGTCGCCGAACAGCGACGTGATTTTTCCGCTTGAAATCAAGTCTTGCGCAAATCTAAAAACGTAGGAGTACAGCCAGCAAAACAGTGCCATACCTGCCGTCATCACTATAAAAACGAAGATATAGTGCGAGTTGGCAAGGCGTTTGAGATAGTAGTAGGGAAGCACCACGATTGACGCGATACCGAGCGGAATTATCGGCAAAAGCAGAGCAACCGCAAAGGTCATTATGCCGTTGTACACGTTCAGCGTGTCCGTCGTGCAAAGGAAAGTGAAATTCAGCGTAGGCACGCAGACGAGAGCCAACACCGCTTGTTTCAAATATACCGCAGTGAGTTTTGAAAGGAAAATCTCGCTGCTTGAAAACGGCATGGATATGAGGATTGACAAATCGCTGTTTTCAAAAAGCGCGTGGCAGAGCGCGGTTACGCCGTTTATCACAAACACTACGACAAGCACGAAATAGCCCATAGACATAATTTCGTATTGTCTTGCGGCGATGTCGGGGACGCGGTTGATTTTGATTTGCGTGTAGGTTGATATAAATCTTGAAAAGACAAAGACGAATATCGCAACCATCGCACCCGTAAGCAGCAACATCAAAAGTGCGCTTGTAAGGTCGGGCAAACGTTTTTTGGAACGCTTGGCGGGAAACGCGTCAAGCAACTGCTTTTTCAAAAGGAGAGCGTAGTTTCTCATTTTGCCGCCTTTGCCGTGCGCGAGAGGAAGTACTCTTCCAGGTCGATGTCGGGATGTTCGCATTCGAATTGTTCGAAATAGAAATCGTCCGTTTTTACGCCGTTTTGAATGATGACGGCTCTGTCGCAAAGTTTTTGCACGGAGTTGATATTGTGCGAGGAGAAGAGAATACAGTTGCCTTGTTTTGCGTATTCCTTCATAAATTCGCTCACTCTTTGCGAGGTAAGGGGGTCGAGGCCGATCATTGGCTCGTCCATAATCCAAAGTTTCGGGTTATGGATAAGACTGCCCATCATGCAGATTTTTTGGCGCATGCCGTGCGAGTAGTCGTTGATGGTGTCGAAAATTCTGTCGCCGAGTTGAAACACGTCTTCGAGTTCCGCAAGGCGCGCTTTTCTGTCGGCAACGCTCACGCCGTATGCGTTCGCCATAAAGTCAACGTATTGTATGCCGGTGAGTTTGACAAAAACGTCATGCTTGTCGCTGACGTATCCGAAAGTTCTTTTTGCTTTGACGGGTTCTTTTGCAACGTCGAAACCGTTTATGACGATTTCGGGCACGCTTATACTCCGGCATGAAGGTGATGTCCTTGCCGTCAAGCTCAATCTTGCCGCTGTCCGTGAAAAAGCTGCCGGAAATAGCGTTAAAAAGCGTGGATTTACCCGCGCCGTTGTGTCCCAAAAGACCGACGATTTCGCCGGGATAGCAGACAACGTTTAAATCGTCCACCGCAGGTTTTTGAGCCGCATGGTATTGTTTTGTCAAATGCTTGATTTCCAGACAAGGCGAAAGGTGTTGTTCGCAATTCATAGTTTTGATCTCCCCTGTTCGTATCAACATGTTGCGTGCACGTGCGTGTAAGCGCAAATATTTAT
>OHOJ01000263.1_pt1 | contig 21056 bp, 18 predicted proteins | sample 1569791 | NCBI WGS metagenome assembly OHOJ01 (sample SAMEA3879542, study PRJEB24766) | human gut metagenome | biome: human-associated habitat; feature: feces | place: USA | collected 1985/1987
TAAATATGACGATATACAAAAAGTGCTTGAAACGGGAAAGTATTTTTTTATATTTCACAATTTTCCTTTTCATTTCCACTTTATAATATAACACAGATAATATAGAACTTACTGTATCATTAGGAGTATACCATGAAATCCTGTCAAATGTACAGATTTATTCCGATTATGTTACTGTGTGTCTGTCTGTTCACTGGCGGATGTTCCCAAAACAAGGATCAGCCCTCTGCCGCGCACAACCAGACCCCGGCCACAGAAGCTGCCTCCCATACGGATCACCCCCCCCACAGGTGCTTACCCCGCAGGCAGACGGTCTCAAAATTTTTACAGCAGATACTGCAGCTATTGATATCTCCCACACGCAAGAAGGATATATTATGGCAAAATACACCGGTTTCAATGCCAAACCCAAACTGCAGCTGACCGGGACCGCACGGACGCTTCTGCACATCAGTACCATTCTCAATCATTATATGCTTGGATTTATCATTGCCTTTCTGGTATTGCTTATCATCTGTATGATTTTATATCACACCGATCTCGGGCGCGTATTGTTCCTCGGACAGAAACTTGCCATGACGGTTGCCTCCGGACGCGTTGCAAACTGCCTGTATCTGGTTCTCTCCAGCGGACTCGACAGTAATATCGGTCTTACCCTGGCACGCAAACTTGTCAATAATCCGCATATGCAGGCACTTATCGACAAATGTCACGAGAATATCCGCCACGGGGAATCATTCGACAAAGCACTGCTGCTGTCCGGCATCTTTTCCCAGATGTACGCCAGCTGGATTGCAATCGGTTCCCGGACCGGCGAAATGGAAAGCATTGTTTCCCAGCGGGAGATCAATACCGATACCGCAAGCTATCTGACGGCACTTCGTGCTGCATTGCGCCAGAGTCCGGATGTCATTCTCCTTGGAGAAATGCGTGATTATGAAACCATAAATACCGCTGTCACGGCCGCAGAAACCGGTCATATGATCTTTTCCTCACTCCACACCATCGGTGCGGCCAATACCATTGACCGTATTCTGCCAGAAGCTTCTTCCTTCGGTAAACGGGGAAATGATCCCTGCGTTTGAGATCATGGTGCTCACCCCTGCCATCCGCAATCTGATCCGCGAAGGAAAAGTCCACCAGATCAACGGTATTATCTACACTTCTGCCGCAGAAAATATGATCGCCATGGACAGCAGCATCTTACAGCTTTATAAAGACGGACGGATCGACAAACACACCACCATCTCGGAAGCGGTCAATCCGGAGATCATGTCCAAACGTCTGAATCTCTTATAATGTTTCACTGATCCGCAGAAGCTGGTTATACTTGGCAGTGCGCTCTCCTCTGCACGGAGCGCCTGTCTTGATCCAGCCGGCATTTACCGCCACCGCGAGATCTGCAATAAAAGAATCTTCCGTTTCTCCGGAACGATGTGAAATAATTGCCTTATAGCCGTTCTTCTGTGCCAGTTCAATCGCATCCATGGCTTCCGTAAGCGTTCCGATCTGATTGACCTTAATCAGCACACCATTTGCCACCTTAAGATCCATTCCGCACCGGATTCGTTTCACATTCGTGACAAACAGATCATCTCCCACCAGCATCACCTGTTCTTTCATGCGCTTTGTCAATTCCTGCCAGCCTTCCCAGTCGTCTTCATCCAGACCGTCCTCAATAGAAATCAGCGGATATTCCGTGGTAAGTTCTTCATACAGCGAAATCATTTCCTGTGCACTGCGCAGGACTTCTTTTTTTTCGGTGGTTTCCTGCGTTTTCACATGTGCGTCAGATGTATAAGCACCGCCCTGCGTGTCCGGACGCCGCAGATTGACATCCACCTCTGCATGTGTCTGCGCTTCTCCCGGAAAATGATACATTCCGTCTTCCTCACTGTACAGCTCGGATGCTGCCGCATCCATGGCAAATGCAACATCGCTGCCCACCTTATATCCGGCTTCCTCCACGGCACGCTGCAGACATGCAAACACTTCTCCCGCACTGGAAAAATCCGGTGCAAATCCGCCTTCATCCCCCACTGCCGTCAGTTTGCCTTCTTTCTGCAAAATTTTTTTCAGAAAATGATAAATTTCCGCACCCATCCGGAGTGCATCCGGAAACGACTCGGCTCCGACCGGTACAATCATAAATTCCTGAAAATCCAGGTAATTCTTAGCGTGAGCTCCGCCATTTATGACATTCATCATCGGCATCGGCCATTTTTTTGCATTCGGTCCTCCCAGATAACGGTACAGCGGCATATCCAGTGCTGCCGCTGCGCAGCGCGCACAGGCTAAAGAAACACCAAGTAAAGCATTGGCCCCCAGATTTCCTTTGTTGTCTGTCCCATCCAGTTCCACAAGTTTGCGGTCAATCTGTACCTGTTCCAGCACATTCATTCCCAACAGCTCCCTGCGGATCTTTGTGTTGATGTGATCCACAACGCGCTGTACTCCAAGCCCAAAATAACGTTCCTGTCCATCCCGCAGCTCAATCGCCTCAAATCTTCCGGTACTGGCTCCGGATGGCACAGATTCCCTGCCCGTAGTCTTCTTTCCCGTTGTCTCTGTCTGCGCGGTCACTTCCACCTCAACCGTAGGATTTCCTCTTGAATCCAGAATTTCCCTTCCATGAATTTCAATAATTTTGATCATCAGACCCATTCCTATTGTCCTCCTTTTTTCATTATTGTGTGAAAAAGAAAGAAATTTATTCAAATCCAAAGAAAAAGAAAGACCTCCCATGTTATGGGAGGTCTCTTAGCATAACCGACCGGTCTGTTTATAGGTTCATTTATACGTTAATTTCTGCAGTAACGCCGAGTTCCTCTTTGTGTGCATCCAGCACTGGACGAACCACATCACGCAGGAATACTTCCACCTGACGCGGTGCACGACCCACATACAGCTCTGGTTTTAAGTTTGCCTCGATCTGTTCTTTTGTCAGACCAAAAGCCGGATCTGCTGCAATCAGATCTACCAGATTGTTATCCTTACCCTCTTCCTTGACGGTCTTTCCTGCCTGCATGGACAGCTGACGGATTTTCTCGTGCAGTTCCTGACGGTTTCCACCCTCTTTTACGGCATCCATCATAATATTTTCGGTTGCCATGAATGGAATCTCTGCCATAAAGTGCTTGTAAATTACCTTCGGATATACCACCAGGCCATCTACAACATTTAAGCACAGATCCAGGATACCATCGATTGCAAGGAATCCTTCCGGAACCGACAGACGCTTGTTTGCAGAATCATCAAGTGTACGTTCAAACCACTGTGTTGCAGAAGTAATGGCCGGATTTAATGCATCTACCATCACATAGCGGGACAGGGAAGCGATACGCTCACTCCGCATCGGGTTGCGCTTGTATGCCATCGCAGAAGATCCGATCTGGTTCTTTTCAAATGGCTCCTCTACTTCTTTTAAATGCTGCAGAAGACGGATATCGTTAGACATCTTATGCGCACTGGCAGCAATCCCTGCTAAAACATTTAAAACACGGGTATCCACTTTACGGGAATAGGTCTGTCCGGAAACCGGATAGCAGGACTTAAATCCCATTTTCTCTGCGATCATCGGATCAATCTTATCGATCGTCTCCTGATCCCCGTCAAAAAGTTCCAGGAAACTTGCCTGTGTACCAGTCGTTCCTTTCGATCCGAGCAGTTTTAACGTACTCTGTACATACTCCAGATCCTCCAGATCCATCAGAAACTCCTGTGTCCAGAGTGTTGCACGCTTTCCGACTGTTGTCGGCTGTGCCGGCTGGAAATGCGTAAATGCAAGGGTCGGCTGATCCTTATATTTTTCTGCAAAATTGGACAGCTCCGCAATCACGCTGACCAGTTTTTTATGTACGAGCTTTAATGCCTCATTCATAATGATGATGTCTGTATTATCTCCGACATAGCAGGAAGTAGCCCCCAGATGAATGATACCGGCTGCCTTCGGGCACTGCTGTCCATAAGCATACACATGACTCATGACATCATGACGCACCAGTTTTTCACGTGCAACTGCTACATCATAATTAATATCATTGACATGTTCTTTCATCTCATCAATCATATCCTGTGTGATGACCGGCTTTCCATTCTCGGAAAGTCCGAGTTCCATCTCTGTCTCAGCCAGTGCGATCCAGAGTTTTCTCCATGTGGAAAACTTCATATCCTGGGAAAAAATGTACTGCATTTCCTTGCTGGCATAACGCTCGGAAAGAGGGCTTGTATATCTGTCTGTGCTCATGTTCTTCTCCTTTTATTTGAATACATTGGTAACAACTTATCGGCTCATCTTGCGCTCAAGATCAATCTCTTTGTCATAATACTCTCCGCGAATGTCCTGTTTCGGCGGTTCCATCGGGTATTTGCCCGTAAAACAGCCGGTACAGATCGGAAGTCCTTCCGCCATTTCTTTCAGACGGTCGATTCCGAGATAACCAAGGGAATCTGCTCCGATAATCTGGCAGATCTCTTCAATCGTACGGTTGTAGGCAATCAACTGCTCACGCGCCGGAATATCGGTTCCGAAATAACAAGGCCATAAAAATGGCGGAGAACTGATGCGTACATGCACCTCGGTTGCTCCTGCATCCCTTAACATGCGCACAATACGATCCGATGTCGTACCTCTTACAATCGAATCATCGATCATAATGACACGTTTCCCTGCCACTGCCTCACGCAGCACATTCAGCTTCACCTGTACGCTGGATTCCCTGCTGCTCTGCTTTGGCTTGATAAACGTACGTCCCACATAGCTGTTCTTGACAAAGGCTGTACCATACGGAATCCCGGATGCCAGAGAATAGCCAAGTGCTGCAGCATTTCCGGACTCCGGCACACCTGTCACCAGATCTGCCTCTACTGGGGAATCCTGTGCCAGAAACTTTCCGGCCTTGATCCTGCTTGCATATACACTCACCCCGTCAATATGACTGTCCGGTCTTGCAAAATAGATGTACTCAAAAATACAGCGTGCTTCCTTTTCTTTCGGAAGTGCCATGGTCATATCGGACTCAATACCTTTTTCCGGAGAAATGGTCACAACTTCTCCCGGCAGCACATCACGCACAAATGTCGCACCAATGGTGTCAAGTGCACAGGTTTCCGATGTGATAATATAAGAATTGTCACGCTTTCCGATACAAAGCGGCTTAAAGCCGTATGGGTCACGCGCCCCGATCAATTTACGCGGACTTGTCACAACCAGTGCGTAAGCTCCCTTAAGACGCTGGCACGCACGGCGCACAGCTTCTTCTGCTGACTGGGAATTCAACCGTTCCCTCGCAATATAGTAGGCAATCACCTCAGAATCAATGGTGGTCTGGAAAATTGCTCCCGTATATTCCAGCTCCTTACGAAGCTGCGGTGCATTGATCAGATTGCCATTGTGGGCAAGTGCCAATGTACCTTTGACATAATTTAACACGAGTGGCTGGGCATTTTCGCGGGTAGAAGAACCGGCCGTTGAGTAACGTACATGTCCGACTCCAATGTCCCCCTTCATCTGCTCAAGATTTTCCGGTGCGAACACTTCATTTACAAGTCCCATTCCCTTGTAGGAAAGAACCTTGCCCTTAGGACCGCTGGTATCGCTGACTGCAATACCGCAGCTCTCCTGGCCACGGTGCTGCAGGGCAAACAGTCCATAATATATTGTCGATGCTACATCTGCACCGTCAAAATCATACATTCCGAAGACGCCACACTCCTCATGAAGTGTATCCGCATCATAACTGTTATTCTGAATCATTGTGATCTCCTATATCTATCTTGTAAAAGGCTTACCTGTCAGAAGCTCATATGCTTCTTTGTACTTATCAACGGTCTTTGTAACAACTTCTTCCGGAAGAAGGAAATCATTGTCCGGATTTGCCTTGAGCCAGTCTCTGACATACTGCTTGTCGAAAGAAGGCTGTCCCTGTCCCGGCTTGTACCCTTCCAGTGGCCAGAATCTGGAGCTGTCCGGTGTAAGCATCTCATCACCGAGAACGACTTTACCGTTCTCATCCAGACCGAACTCAAACTTGGTATCTGCAATGATAATTCCTTTGGAAAGTGCATACTCTGCACATTTCTTGTAGAGAGCGATGGTGCAATCCTTGATCTGTGTTGCGTAATCAAGTCCTTTTCCAGGATAAATTTTCTCCAACACATCTACCGACTGCTCGAAGGAAATATTCTCATCATGATCGCCCAGATCTGCCTTTGTGCTAGGAGTATAAATCGGTTCCGGCAGCTTGTCAGACTCTACGAGTCCTTCCGGCAGTTTGATGCCACAGACGGTTCCGTTCTTCTTGTAGCTTGCCCAGCCGCTTCCTGTGATATAGCCACGAACGATACACTCGATTGGGAGCATCTCAAGCTTCTTGCACATCATGCTGTTTCCGTCAAAACGCTCCTGTTGGAAAAATTCCGGCATATCCCTGACATCTACAGAAATCATATGATTCGGAACAACATCCTTTGTAAAATCAAACCAGAACTTTGACATCTGGGTCAGAATTGCGCCCTTGTCCGTAATCCTGTTCTTTAAAATGTTGTCAAATGCGGAAATACGGTCAGTAGCTACAATGATCAGGCTGTCTCCGTTATCATAGACTTCTCTTACTTTTCCTTCTTTGAATGGTTGAAATTCCTTCATTTTCGCTCTCCTTATTCTTTTATTTTTCGATTAACAAACTCTTTCCGGTCATCTCTTTCGGCTGCTCTAATCCCATAATCTGAAGCAGGGTCGGGGCAATATCTGCCAGGCATCCGCCCTCACGCAGTGTATACTTCGGATCCGCATTTACGAGAATAAACGGTACCGGATTGGTTGTATGGGCAGTATGTGGCTCACCTGTTTCGTAGTCAATCATTTTCTCTGCATTTCCATGATCTGCACAGATAAACAGAACACCATCCATATCCTTCACCGCCTGGACTGCATCTCCTACCAGTCCGTCCACACGCTCGACTGCCTTGATGGCTGCCGGAATCACACCTGTATGTCCGACCATATCCGGGTTTGCAAAGTTGATAACGATCACATCATACTTGTCTGACTTAATAGCCTCAACAAGATCCATACCAACCTCCGGAGCACTCATTTCCGGCTTCAGATCATATGTTGCAACATCCTTCGGGGAATTTACCAGCAGACGTGCCTCATCAACGTTTGGCTCTTCCACTCCGCCATTAAAGAAGAATGTAACATGTGCATACTTCTCTGTCTCGGCCAGACGAAGCTGTGTCTTTCCGCACTTTGCCAGGTACTCACCGAATGTATTTACAATATGCTCTTTTTCAAATGCGATCAGCTTGTTCGGGATCGTCTCATCATAGTCCTTAAAGCAGACAAATGTTGTCTTAATGAACGGACGGTCAAATCCGGTAAACTTGTCATCACAGAATGCACGTGTCATTTCACGGGCACGGTCCGGACGGAAGTTAAAGAAGATCACGGAATCATTCTCTTTTACAACAGAGACCGGTTTTCCATTCTCTGTAATTACGGTAGGAAGTACGAACTCGTCTGTTACATCCTTTGCATAGGAATCTTCCATTGCCTTAACCGCATCTTCTGCCTGTACGCCCTCACCCTTTGTCAGGGAATCATAGGCTTTCTGTACACGATCCCAGTTATTATCACGATCCATTGCATAGTAACGTCCGGATAAAGAAGCAATCTTTCCAACACCGATCTCTTTCATCTTCTTTTCCAGTTCTTCGATAAATTCTTTTCCGGATGCAGGAGGTGTATCACGTCCGTCTAAGAATGCATGAACATATACCTTGCTCAGTCCCTGCTTCTTTGCCATCTCAAGCAGTCCGTAAAGATGTGTAATATGACTGTGCACACCACCATCGGAAAGAAGTCCCCACAGATGCAGGTCCGAATCATTTTTCTTACAATTATCCATGGCTGCAAGCAGTGCCTTATTCTTAAAAAAGTCACCGTCTTCGATTGCCTTGGTAATTCTGGTCAGATCCTGGTAAATAATGCGGCCGGCACCGATATTCATATGTCCAACCTCAGAGTTACCCATCTGTCCGTCTGGAAGTCCTACTGCCAGGCCGGAAGCCTGTCCTTTTACAAAAGGACATTCCTTCATTAATTTATCCATCACCGGGGTATTTGCCAGCGCAATAGCATTTCCCTCTGTACGGTCATTCAGACCATAACCGTCAAGAACCATTAAAACAACAGGTTTTTTGCTCATAATTCATCCTCTCTTTCCATTGTAACAATCCTATACTATTGTACTTCATTATTGTTACACAAACACTTATTATATTACATAATTTGGACGGGATTGCAAGTGTTCACTGCAAATTTCCCACGATATCTATCGATTTTAAATCCAGATCCACATCATCAAAATACTGTCCATAACGCCTTCCGGACGTATAGGCATAAGGAGAAACTCCTGGTTTTTCGACATTTTTATACGGATAAAAGAATCCGTCTTCATCAATTCCCACATGATTGGAGATGTCTGCCAGATAATGATAAAATGCTTTGATCTGTTTTTTTTCTGTCAGAATCGAAGTCGTAAGCGAATCCTGTATGCACGGAATCATCCGCAATTTCAGACTGCCGGAATCATCAATCTGAATCTGTGCAATCGTTGTGTAAAGTTTTCCGGTAGAAAACCAGAAATTTCCCACGCTGTATGCCACCGGCACATTTTTTATAAACTCAACGCCCTGCAGACGGTGCGGATGTCCACCAATCACGGCGTCTGCACCAGCTTTTACACAAAGGTCTGCAATCTCTGTCTGATCCTGCCCATAATGGATCTTTCCTTCTGTTCCCCAGTGAACATACGCGATCACATAATCACTGTTCTTCTTCGCACGCTTCAGTTCTTTCTTCCATACCTCTTCCTGCTGGGTCTTTAATACTCCCGGTTTCTCCTTCTGGGCTTTCTGTGTAAAATGATAAAACCTTTCGATTTCCGTTGCAGATACAATCGCAATCTTTCGTCCACCTGTGACCACATAACGCACAGCGCTTGCCTCTGTCAGATTTCTGCCACCACCACTGTACGGAATTCCCGCTGCATGCAATGCATCCAGCGTATCTAAAAATCCCTGCTCACCATAATCAAACACATGATTATTTGCCACAGAGACCATATCTATTCCCAGTGTGCGCAGGAATCCGGCATCTTTGGGATCTGCCCGAAAACAGTATGCTTTGCCAACCTGCCGCTGTCCCCGTGTTGTATAAGCAAACTCATTGTTTGCCATCGTAAAATCTGCCGAAATCAGTTCCTTTTTTGCTTCATCGGAAAAATAATCCGCCATATGATTCTTTGCCGTCTTCCCCGTACACCAATTCTCATCCAGACAGATATCCCCGACAAAATCCAGACGGATGCATGCCGGATCGGATGCTTCTTTCCAGATCACATCCTCATACGAATATGACATATACTGTTGCTGCCTGCAATACATAAGCCACAGAACATGCATGCTGTTTCCGGTAAACCGATACCACAGATCCGGGTCCTGATTTCCATTTTCCAGCTGTGTATACAGACTCTGCAGCACACCGCTCCCATACTTCGTTTCAATCCATCCCATAAAGGCTTCATCCACCGGATATTTCTGAAAAAACTTTCCGGAGGCAGTCCTTAAAATCTGGTTTTCCAGATCCTGTACTTCCGGCTCGGTTTCCTGTGATTTCTCCGTGACCTGGGAGGTTTTTTCCTCATATTCAGTTTGTACTTCCTTAGTCTCTTTCAGCGGCTGTGTATTTTGGATGATGCCATGTGTCAAAGCAAAAATAAACAACAAGAGAACGACACATTCCAGACATTTTTTCTTCATGTGTAAAATTTCAAAGGCTATTCACCTGAAATTCAGATGAATAGCCCTATAACCATACAATATCAGATTCTAGTAGTTTACAATCTTACCGAAATCAGCTTTTAAGGAAGCTCCACCAACTAATCCACCATCGATGTCCGGCTTTGCGAACAGCTCTGCTGCATTTCCTGCATTTACAGATCCGCCGTACTGGATACGAACAGAATCAGCAGTAGCCTGATCATAGATTTCAGCTACACATGCACGGATTGCGCCACAGACTTCCTGTGCCTGATCGGATGTAGCAGTCTTGCCTGTTCCGATTGCCCAGATTGGCTCATAAGCGATTACCATGTTTGCAACGTCTGCTGCTGCAACGCCTGCAAGATCAGATTTGATCTGAAGTCTGATCCAGTCAAGTGTTACACCCATCTCTCTCTGCTCTAAAGTCTCTCCACAGCAAAGGATTGGAGTAAGTCCTGCCTCGATTGCCTTCTTAACCTTCTTATTTAAGAGAACATCATCCTCTTTGAAGTAGTCACGTCTCTCGGAATGTCCGATTACCACGTACTTAACACCAGCGTCTACCAGCATCTCTGCGGAGATCTCACCTGTGTATGCCCCCTTCTCTTCGAAGTACATGTTCTCGGCACCAACCTGTACGTTGGTTCCTTTCACAGCCTCTACAACCGGTACGATATCGATTGCAGGTACACAGTAAACAACATCTACGCTGTCAGATACTACTAATGGCTTTAACTCTTCTACTAACTTTACAGCCTGGCTTGGAGTCATGTTCATTTTCCAGTTGCCGGCTACGATTTTCTTTCTTGCCATGATTTTTATTTCTCCTAATCTGTAAATAATTTAACTGTCTTTTATTTATCGTCTGCTGCTACTACGCCTGGCAGTTCCTTACCCTCTAAGAATTCAAGGGAAGCTCCACCACCGGTAGAAATATGGCTCATCTTATCAGCATAACCCATCTGGTTAACAGCTGCAGCGGAATCTCCACCACCGATGATTGTTGTTGCATCGGTCTCTGCAAGAGCCTTAGCTACTGCAAGTGTACCAGCTGCAAGTGTCGGGTTCTCGAATACACCCATCGGTCCGTTCCATACAACAGTCTTAGCTGTCTTAACAGCATCTGCAAACATCTCTGCGGACTTAGGTCCGATATCGCATCCCTCACGGTCTGCCGGCATAGCTGTGATATCACATACTTCTGTCTCTACAGGTCCGTCGATTGGATCCGGGAAATCCTTGATGGTAACAGCATCTACAGGAAGAAGGATCTTCTTGCCCATCTTCTCAGCCTTAGCCATCATTTCCTTACAGTAATCAAGCTTCTCATCATCGCAGAGAGAAAGTCCGATCTCATATCCCTGAGCCTTGATGAATGTGTAAGCCATACCACCACCGATGATAAGGGTATCACACTTCTCAAGCAGGTTGTTGATAACGTTGAGTTTGTCTGCTACCTTAGCACCACCGAGGATTGCTACGAATGGACGTACCGGATTCTCAACAGCATTTCCTAAGAAGGCGATCTCCTTCTCCATCAGGTAACCAACAACATTCTGTCCACCCTTTGCAGTGATGAACTTTGTAACACCGGCTACAGAAGCGTGTGCTCTGTGGGAGGAACCGAATGCATCACATACATAGATGTCTGCAAGATCGGCAAGTTCCTTAGAGAACTGCTCACCGTTCTTTGTCTCCTCAGCGCCACGAAAACGGGTATTCTGAAGTAATACAACTTCTCCCTCTTTCATTTCCTCAACAGCCTTTGTAGCTGCCTCGCCTGTTACGTTGTAATCAGATACGAAGTTTACTTTCTGTCCGAGAAGCTCCTCAAGTCTCTTGGCAACCGGTGCAAGGGACTCTCCTTCGTTTGGTCCGTTCTTTACTTTTCCAAGATGGGAGCAAAGGATTACCTTTCCACCATCGTTTAATAACTTCTTAATTGTAGGAAGAGCAGCTTTGATACGGGTATCATCTGTGATCTCGCCAGCTTTCAGTGGTACATTGAAGTCACATCTTACAAGGACTCTCTTGCCCTTTGCGTTGATATCATCAACAGTTTTCTTATTTAATGCCATGTTTTTATTCTCCGTTCTGCCTTTTCGGCAATTTTAAACCCGAAGAAAAGGAAATGACTTTCCAGCCGGTTGTTTCATACTCCGCAGCTGCATAAAACAGCGGAACCCTTTCCTTTTCTTCTTATTCGTCATAATGAAAAAAGGTCCGGCCCTACAGGCCGGACCCTTTCACATAAACTAAGATAGATTATGCTAACTCAGAGAAGTACTTGATTGTACGAACCATCTGAGATGTGTAGCTGTTCTCGTTATCATACCAAGAAACAACCTGAACCTCATACAGATCATCACCGATTGGGTTAACCATTGTCTGAGTAGCATCGAATAAAGAACCGAATCTCATACCAACGATATCAGAAGATACGATCTCGTCCTCATTGTATCCGAAGGACTCATTAGCTGCTGCCTTCATAGCTGCGTTGATGTCTTCCTTAGTAACGCCAGCCTTCTTAACAACTGCTGTAAGAATTGTAGTAGATCCTGTAGGGGTTGGTACACGCTGTGCAGATCCGATTAACTTTCCGTTCAGCTCTGGGATTACAAGACCGATAGCCTTTGCAGCACCTGTGCTGTTTGGAACGATATTAACTGCAGCTGCACGGGATCTTCTTAAATCACCCTTACGCTGTGGTCCATCAAGAGTCATCTGATCACCAGTGTAAGCATGGATTGTTACCATGATACCAGACTGGATTGGAGCAAACTTGTTAAGAGCATCTGCCATTGGAGCTAAGCAGTTTGTTGTACAAGAAGCTGCAGAAATGATTGTGTCAGAAGCCTTTAATGTCTCGTGGTTTGTATTGTAAACGATTGTAGGAAGGTCGTTTCCTGCTGGTGCAGAGATAACTACCTTACGAGCTCCGGCATTGATATGAGCCTGAGCCTTCTCCTTGCTTGTATAGAATCCAGAGCACTCTAATACAACGTCAACCTTTAACTCACCCCATGGGCAATTGTTTGCATCTGGGAAAGCGTAGATCTTGATTTCCTTACCACATACTGTGATAGAATCATCGCTTGCAGAAACTTCATCTGCATGCTCGTACTTACCCTGTGAGCTATCATACTTTAATAAGTGTGCTAACATCTTTGGGCTTGTTAAGTCGTTGATTGCTACTACTTCGTATCCTTCTGCTCCGAACATCTGTCTGAAAGCAAGACGACCGATACGGCCGAATCCGTTGATTGCTACTCTTACTGCCATTCTTAATTCCTCCTAGAATTGTAAATAAATAGTCTCATGGGACTTGCGTCCCAAGCTTCCTTTATTTTACCCAATTATTTCCGAAAGTTCAAGTCTTTTCTCCGTCTTTGTTAATTTTTTCACTAAAGGTATCTATTTCCCCTGAAATATAGTATAATCTTACGAAAAGACTTTTTCCAAAACCAACCACACAGAAAAAAGGAGGCTCTTATGCTTTGGGATACACATATGCACACGCATCACAGCGGAGACAGTGACGCATTGATGCCTGACATGATCCAGGCCGCTGTACGGCAGAACCTGGATGGCATCTGTTTTACCGATCATTTTGATTATGATTACCCGGATGATCCCAATCTATTTCTTCTGGATTTTGATTCCTATATAAAAGAAGTCCGCAGTTTTCAGGACACCTGCCGTGACCGTCTTTCCATTCGTCTCGGAATCGAAGTCGGTCTGCAGCCCCACATCACGGAAATCAACCGCAAAGCGGTGACCGGACATCCGTTTGATTTTGTCATCGGTTCCTCCCACGTTGTTCACGGAATCGATCCCTATTACCCGAAATACTATGAAGGACGCTCCGAAAAAACTGCTTACCGCGAGTACTTCGAATCCATTCTGGAAAACCTGAACACCTATTCCGACTTCGATGTATACGGTCATCTCGATTATGTTGTCCGCTACGGTCCGGACCGCAACCGTTTCTATACATATGAGGCCTATGCCGATATCATTGATGAGATTCTGCGTAAACTCATTTCCATGGGAAAAGGGATCGAAGTCAACACGGCAGGATTCAAATACGGGCTGGGACATCCAAACCCGACCGAAGCTGTTCTTTTACGCTATCACGAACTCGGGGGAGAGATTCTGACACTCGGAGCCGATGCCCATGTGCCGGAGCACGTTGCATATGCGTTTGACCGTCTCCCTCAGATTCTGCGGCATGCAGGCTTCCGGTACTTTACAGTCTTTACCGGCAGAAAGCCGGACTTCCTTCCGCTTCCGGAATAGCGAAAATAAAGGATTAATTCCAAAAATTTCAAAATAGGTATTGCAAAATCCGAATAACACGGTATAATGTAAGTATTGAATGGTGTTATTTAAATATAGCATGCACGTACGCAAATGAGTATGTAGTTCAATTTTATTAAACAATTATCTAATTAACTACTCAGTTACTCAATTTCCTTTAAGTAACTAAGAAGGAGCAGGTTTCCTCGCCTGCTCCTTTCTTTGTTTTTGGGCTTCTGTCCTGATTCTTATATACCTGCTGTCTTTTCGCGGTTGCTCCCCGACCTCTTTTTTATAAAGGTAAGAACAGCAAGCAGGAGCATGAGGCTGATGCCAAGTGCTACCCACCAGATCTGTACCAGTCCTGCAATGATATAGCCAATGATACATACCACAGCAACAACCGCTGCATACTGCATCTGCGTTGTCACATGGTTGATATGGTTACTCTGCGCGCCGGCCGAAGACATAACCGTTGTATCCGAAATCGGTGAAATATGATCCCCGCAGACGGCACCTGCCAGCACTGCGGAAACCGCAATGATCATCATTTCCAGATGATCTGCCCCCGGAAACATGGCGATTGCAATCGGAACAAGAATCGCAAATGTTCCCCAGCTTGTTCCGGTAGAAAACGCAAGGAACACTGCAACAACAAACAAAACAGCCGGAAGGAACAGGCTTGCAGAAGCACTCGTTCCAACGATGGATTCCACAAATGTACCAATCTGCAGAGCATCTCCCATCCCCTTTAAAGTCCAGGCAAATATCAGTATTCCGATCGCCGGGATCATCAGCTTAAAGCCTTCCACAAAACTCTCCATGAATCCTTTAAACGTAACCACCTTTCGCGGAAGATACAAAAACAGCATGACAAAGACCGTGACCATGGTTGCAAAAATCAGGCTGGTCTCCGCATCACATCCTGCAAATGCACTGACCACATCGGTCGCACCGCCCAGAAATCCGGTATAGATCATGGCACCAATTGCAGAACCGATCAGAACAATCACCGGAAGAAGCAGATCAATCACTTTTCCGTTGGAAGAAATATCTTCTTCCTTAACCTTTTCAAACTCTTCCCCGCCGCTGGTAAACAGATCTCCTTTTGCAGCATTCTCCTCATGTTTTTTCATGAGTCCGAAATCAAAACCTGCAATAATCACAAAAAATACCATGACAATCGTCAGAATCGCATAGAGATTGTACGGAATTGTTCGCAGAAACAGCTGAAATCCCGTAATCCCGGCATCTTTCGGAACATACGAATTGACGGCTGCCGCCCAGCTGGAAATCGGCGCAATGATGCAGACCGGCGCAGCGGTCGCATCAATGATATATGCCAGTTTTGCGCGGGATACTTTGTAGCGGTCAGTTACCGGACGCATCACAGATCCGACGGTCAGACAATTGAAATAATCATCCACAAAAATCAGCATTCCAAGTCCTGTGGTTGCCAGCATTGCGCTCTTTTTTGACCTGATCTTGCTGCCGGCCCATCTTCCATAAGCAGCTGAGCCTCCTGATTTTGACATCAATACAATAATCATTCCAAGCAGCACATCAAAAATCAGAATATTCAGATTCATGCTGTCTTTCATAATCGAAAACAGGGCATTGAATGCATTCCACGGATGAAATCCGGTATATAACAGTGCTCCGACCGCCACTCCAATAAACAGGGAACTGTATACTTCCTTGGTGACAAGTGCCAGTATGATTGCCAGAAGAGGCGGCACCAGTGACCACCATGTTCCGATAAAAATAGATGTATCCATTTTCCAGATTGTTCCTCTCTTATGCCTTTATTTTGTATCACTATTTTAACTTGAACTGCTGCACCAGATCATTCAGAGAATCAGACTCTGCAGAAAGCTCCTGACTGGTTGCGGAAGATTCCTCTGCGATTGCCGCGTTGCTCTGTACAACCTCGGAAATCTGGTTTACACCGGACTCTGCCTGCTTGATCTGCTCTGCCTGTGTCTCGGAAAGCTGTGCCAGTTCCTGGGATTTCTTTGCCACTTCATTGATTCCCTCTACAAGAGAAATAATCGTCTGGGAAGTCACATCAACTGCCTGATTGCCGTTTTCGATTTCCTGAATAGAGTTCATAATCAGCTCACGGGTATTGACTGCAGACTGTGCACTCTCATCCGCAAGTTTTCCGATCTGGGATGCAACTACGGCAAAGCCCTTGCCGGCTTCTCCTGCACGTGCAGCCTCAATGGATGCGTTCAGGGCAAGCAGGTTCGTCTGCTCCGCGATCTCCTCGATCTGTCCGATGATTGTCTCAATCTGCTTGGACATATGGCTGATTCTCTTCATTGCTTCGGTAACTGCATTCATTTCCTTCTGTGTCTTATCTGCTTCCTGTGCATATTTTACAGATAATTCGTAAGAAGCCTGTGCACTCTCATGTGTGTGCTCAACCCCTTCTGTGATATTGGCAAAGGATGCCAGAAGTTCTTCCACTGCACCTGCCTGATCTGTAGATCCCTCTGCCAGTGTCTGTGATCCCTCTGCCAGATTGGTAGAACCTGCAGATACCTGGGAAGCAGCCTCCTCAATCCGGTGCATCGTCTCATTCATATCGGTGTTCATGACATGGATTGCATCATTCATTGCCGCAAACTCACCCATATATTTCTCCGGAATTTTGGAAACACCGGTATAATCATTGTGAGCCATCAGATCCATACGGTGGTTGACATCCTGAATAACAGCGGCCAGATTCTTTGCCATCTCGCGCGCAACAATTACCATCTCGGAAATTTCATCCTCTGATGTCATCTCCGGGAATTCGCTGGAGAGATCCCCCTTTGCAAATGTATCAAAACGAGCACCCAGCTGATCCAAAGGATCAACAATATTCTGTGCAAGCACTCTGCCGATCCGGCGGGCTACAAAAATTGCAAGTGCAATAACCGCAATAATTGCAATAAGTGTGATCAATTCTACCATTGTAAGAATTTTCTCTAACTTATCTCCATGCTCGGTATTTGCATCCATCAGTTTCACCATATCCTGATAAATCTCCTCATAGATCGGTGCCACCTGATCCTGTGCCATCTGCTGTGCTTCATGGCGCGCATCAATATCCTGTGTATTCTTTCCTTTTTCCAGTACTGCATCACAGATTTCATAATATTCCGTCAGTTTTTCTGTGATGCTGCTATAGATTTTCTCCTCATCCGAAGATGAAACCGTATTTTTTACCTCTTTGGTGTACTGCTGGCAGGATTCTTTCTTCTTCTCATAATTTTCTACGCAGCTGTTCACAAGGTTTTCATCCTGATATCCGATCGCAGCACGCAGATAACTTCTCGTATCGGCAAACGTAATCATCATCTTGCCGATATCACCCTGTGAAAAACCATAATTTTTCAATGCATAATTATAGCGGTTGCTGACCACAATTCCGGATACGGCTCCCACAACACCGGAAATGCTAACAATCAGGGCCACCATCACAATTGCAGAAGAAATTCGTTCTTTTAATCTCTTCTTATTTAACTTTTGTATCATATAAGTTTCCTCCTCAAACGGGTTCTCATTTGTTTAGATATTTTTTCAGAATTTCTTCCGTCATCTGCAACAGTTTCTGCACATCCTCCTCCCACAGTTCCTCCGGGATCTGTGGTTTGCCCAGCAGCTTGTCCAGATAGGCGATAAATTCAGCCCGGTTCTCAAATCCAAGCAGCTCAAGCACCTCTGCCACCCGCTTCTGATTATTGTAAAAACGCAAAAATCCCGGCAGGAAAAATCCGACTGCCTTTCCATGCGGAATGCCAAGCTCATATGTGACCGGATAACTTAATCCGTGCGGAATACTGGTACCGGTATGTGCAATCGCCATACCTGCCACAACCGATGCATGCATGAATGTTTCGTATCCTTCATCCGGAATCTTAATCTCGGAAGAAAGCAGGTATTCCTTTGCACTGCCCCAAATCCGAAGACCTTCCGCTGAATATATCCGGTTATATGCATTTGCATTAGTATTCAGATATGACTCAATCAGATGTGCCAGCGCATCCACACAGGTGCTGACCATATTCTCATAAGAAGAAGTCTTTAAATATCCGGCATCCACAAATGCCAGATCCGCAAACCATTTGTGTGCGATTGACTGCTTGGTATGTAAGTCGTGCCGTGTCAGAATCGCATAAGGCGTCACTTCCGATCCCGTACCGGATGTGGTCGGGACTGCTGCAACCGGATAGCCCTGCATCGGCTCCGGATGATAAAGACGCTCCTCTGCATGATCGATTGCCGATGGATTCGCTGCCAGAAGCGAAATCGCCTTGGACGCATCCATCGGAGAACCGCCTCCCACAGCCACAAAGAAATCCACCTGTTCTTTTACTGCAATGCCCGCTGCCACAGCCACGGTCTCCACAGAAGGATTCTCTTCGATCTCATCAAAAATCACATAGGTCTGCCCGTTTGCCTGCAATGCCTGTTCAACTGCTGCAAGCGAACCATTGATGCGGCTGGAATGTTTTCCCGTCACAATCATGGCTCTGCTTCCTAATGCTTTTAACTCTGCACCGTTTTCCAAAACACAACCGCTGCCAAAAAATACCTTCGTCGGCATATACAATCTCATGTTTCTTCTCCTTTATGCGTTGCACATCTCTGTAACAACTTCATTGATCACCTTTCCGTCTGCCTTTCCTTTCAACTCCGGCATAATCGTCTTCATGATCTGTCCCTTGTTCTTCGTTGCAATCACATCTGCAAACTTTTCCTTAACAATCGCAGTCACTTCCTCTTTCGAAAGCATCTTCGGTGCATATTCTTTCATAATGTCATAACGTTTTCTGTACTCCTCCAGCAAATCGGTACGGTCTGCCGGGCAGGAATCGATCTGTTCCTGAACGGTCTTTAATTCCTTCATGATTGTGGCATTGACCATATCCTCCGGAATGTCATCTCTGCATCCGGCATCAATGGCATTTTTCTTCACTGCCGAAACCAGAGACGAAATTGCATCCTTCCGTTCCTTGTCGCGCGCTTTCATCGCTGCCATCATATCTTTGCGTAGCTGTTCCATCTGCATAATTTCCTAACCTCCATGTCTATAAAATTCAGATAACTACATTATACTACGCTTCGGGCTGATAGCAAAGAATAACCTTACATTTTTTAATTATATTTATGAATTTCTTTCTGAAACTCCCGAATATCCTTTGCAATTTCACCACTGAGCAGGAGCATACAGATCAGATTCGGGATTGCCATCAGCGCATTGGCAATATCCGAGAAACTCCATACCAGATTCAGTGTCTGTGTACATCCGAAATACACAACAAAGGAAAAAACAAGGCGGTATACCATATTAAACCGGTGCGTTCCCAGCAGATATTCAAATGCTTTTTCCCCGTGATACTCCCAGCCGAGTATTGTAGAAAACGCAAACAATGTAATCCCGATTGTCACAAGCCAGCCCCCTGCCGATCCCAGAACCGTCTCAAATGCCGCAATTGTAACATCCGAACCGGTCAGCATATTCCCGGCAGCATCGGTCATGCCAAGGACACCGGAAGAGGCAATCGCAAGTCCTGTAATCGTACAGACAACAATCGTATCCCAGAAGGTTCCCGTCATATTGATATATCCCTGACGCACCGGGTTATCCGTCGTTGCAGCCGCTGCCGTAATTGCCGCAGATCCCATACCGGCTTCGTTGGAAAATACACCTCTTGCCACACCATAACGCATTGCATTCATCATGGAAGCGACAATCGTTCCGCACAGACCGCCGCCTACCGCTTTTACCGAAAATGCCATCTGAAAAATCATCAAAATGCCTGCCGGCAGATTCGAAATATTTCCGATAATGACAATAACGCCACAGATCACATAAAAAATCGCCATCAGCGGAACGACCACCGAAGAAACCTTTGAAATGGATTTGATACCGCCGACAATGATCAGCAGGGCAAGCACCGTAATCACAATTCCGGTCAGATGGGTCGGCACATGAAATGTCGTATGTAATGCACCGGAAATCGAATTTCCCTGTGTCATATTGCCGATTCCAAACGAAGCAATCACAGCAAAGAGTGCAAATAACCACGCAAGAACCGCTCCAAATCTTTTATTCTTCAGTGCCTTTTTCATCGTGTACATCGGGCCGCCGCTCATCTCCCCTTTGGCATTGATCTCACGGTATTTGATCGCCAGCATACATTCACTGAACTTCGACGTCAGACCAAATGCAGCAGAGATCCACATCCAGACCAAAGCTCCCGGGCCACCGGAAACCATCGCCGTCGCAACCCCCACAATGTTGCCCGTTCCGATTGTGGCGGCAAGTGCTGTGGTCAGTGCCGAAAACGGAGACACATCGCCCTCGCCACGGCTTTTCGTCCGCGCCTCTTTGCTTAACGTACTTTTGAGTGCATAACCGAGATTTCTCCATGTCAGAAACCGCGTGCGGATCGTAAGGAAAATTCCGGTCCCCACAAGCAGAATCAGCATGACCGGTCCCCAGACAAAATCGTCAATTGCTGTAATCACATCATTTAACTTTTCCATAACCTCATCCCTCCTGTTTTCGAATAAAAAAAGGGGCAGTGTCTGAACAACATCGCCCTTTGTTTTTTATATCCTATGAAATTTGTCTTTATATTATACTTCCGAAAGGAATCTGTCAACTGGTTTATGCAGCAACGTCCACTTCGTCATCCTTCTGACGCAGAATCCTTGCCGTTTCCATCCCATTCTTTCCCGGCATCTGGATATCCAAAAAGAGCATATCCGGCTTACAACCACTTGCAATCAGTTCATCACCCGATAAATATGTTTCTATCACTGCATCCGGTAATAATTTCTTTATTTTTTCTTCTAATATCAATCCTATAGATTTTTCATCATCGCAGATTGCTATTTGCATCTTGTCACTTCCTTACTTACATACAATTATA
>OHOJ01000293.1_pt1 | contig 19544 bp, 18 predicted proteins | sample 1569791 | NCBI WGS metagenome assembly OHOJ01 (sample SAMEA3879542, study PRJEB24766) | human gut metagenome | biome: human-associated habitat; feature: feces | place: USA | collected 1985/1987
TCGTGGATTATGACGATCTTCCTGACCCTGTAGAAAGCGGCGAGGAAGCGATTGCAAATTTGGAGGAAGCGGTCGATCTGCTGAAAAGTGTTGTGCGTGAGTTGAAAGTCCTAAATGGTGAGGAGGATTGATCCATGGCAAGATTTGTCGAAGTTTCGGTCTCTTATCCGATTCCGCACAATTGGAAATGGGATAGCATCGGTAATTACACCAAAATTAAAAGTGGTTATCCCTTTGACTCGGAAAAATTCTCTGATGACCCCACAGGCAGACAGCCGCTAATAAGAATTCGCGATATTCTTAGAGAATCGACCAATACCTTTACCGATGAGTGTTGCCCAGAAGAGTATATTATCCATGCGGGAGATATCCTCATTGGCATGGATGGTGATTTCAATGTAGGAAAGTGGAATAGTGATGATGCGTTGCTAAACCAGCGTGTATGTTATATACAATCGAATTCAAACTGCCTACTGAATGATTATTTATACTATTATCTTCCTGGTATATTAAAGATTATCAATAACGCAACTCCAAGCGTAACTGTGAAACATTTATCAGCAAATACATTAAGGAAAACACAGATTCCTCTCCCTCCTCTTGCCGAGCAGCAGCGCATTGTTGACCGCATCGAAAGCCTGTTTGCCAAGCTGGATGAGGCCAAGGAAAAGGCACAGGCCGTGGTGGATAGCTTTGAAACCCGTAAAGCTGCTATTCTGCATAAAGCCTTCACCGGTGAACTGACTGCGAAATGGCGGGAAGAGCACGGCGTGAGGATGGAGAGTTGGGAGAAATATAAGTTTAATGAACTTGGAACGCTAGAACGCGGTCGATCAAAGCATCGCCCAAGAAATGACCCTAAATTATTTGGCGGAAAGTACCCCTTTATTCAAACGGGTGATGTTGCGCGTTCAGGTATGTACATTACCGAGCATACACAAACTCTCAGTGAAGTTGGAGCGGAGCAAAGTAAACTTTTTCCCAAGGGAACTCTTTGCATTACGATTGCAGCTAATATTGGCGATGTGTCAATATTAACATATGATTGTTGTTTCCCTGATAGTGTAGTTGGATTTACACCCAATGAAAGGACATTGTCTGAGTACATTTATTATCTGATGAGTACGCTTCAACGAGAAATCGAGGCAAATGCTCCTGCAACAGCGCAAAAGAATATTAATTTAAGGATTCTTAATGATCTGCTATTAGACATTCCGTCTGTTGCAGAACAGACACAAATCGTTAATCAGGTGGAGTATTTATTTTTTCAGGAACAGCACGCCAAAGAAGCCGCCGAGGCAGTCCTTGACCAAATCGACCTGATGAAAAAATCCATTCTCGCCCGTGCATTTCGCGGTGAACTGTGTACGAATGACCCAAGCGAAGAGAGCGCGGTGGAATTGCTGAAGCAAATATTTTAAAAGTGAGGTAAATATATGAGGATCCAAAGAGTTTCAATTAAAGAATTTAAAAACCTGAAAGGGTTTGATTGCATCTTTTCGGGATCCAATACTGCTGTATTTATTGGTAGCAATGGTTCCGGAAAGTCAAATCTTCTCGAAGTGATTACACGGGCATTTAGCAATGCTCAAAATGTCGCGTGCAGCAAGCCGCTTCCGCTCATTTCTCCGAAAGAAAGGTCTGATTTGCAAGACTGTGTAATAGAGTATTCTGTCGCGGATACAAACTATACTTTAAAGTATAACTGCGATATGGGAGGTTTGTTTTTAAATGCAGATCCGGCTCTTAACAACCCGATCAGAGAGAAAATTGAAATCTGGTGTGACGACAAAATTTTACCTCAGAGTGAAGTAAAAAAAGCCTTGCCTGATATTGTGTTGATATATTATGCAGGCGAAACACAGCGTCAAAAAGGGCTTGCTGAAACCACCTACGACACACTTTATGAGAGAAGGTTGATAAGAGCCAAAACCTCTGATTTGCCCGGTTTGCGGTATCTAGATTGCTATGATACGGGAGATTTAACTCTTTTATTGGCAGCTGCTTCTGCATACCAAGGAGATTATTATCGCGAGTTAATCGATCTTTTGGACTGTGGAGAAATTGTCCCGAAGTTTAGTCTCATATTGAGAAAACCTCCCAAAGGAAAAGGTACCGCTGATACATATTGGGGAGCAACTGGTTTTGTCAAGCATTTTCTTGATGATTTGCGTAAAGGAGTATCTGCGACAAGAGATTTAGACTCTCAGTATTTCATGTTTTTCAATAATTCCATTGAACTCAAAAAAGTATCTGCTAATGAATTTGATCTTTTTTCAAAGCTTAAGGCATTGAAGTATTATGGATATCTTGATCACGTTGGAATTGAATTCACGAAGCGCGATGGGGCGCACTTCTCAGCCTTACGGTTGAGCGAAGGTGAAAAGCAACTTTCCTTATTGCTTTTGCTAACAGCATTTACGGCTAAAAATGAAGCTCTCTACCTGTTTGATGAATTCGATACTTATCTCCATTTAAATTGGCAAAAGGCGTTTTCCCAAATGTTACATGCTACTGATGTCGCTGGCCAAATGGTGATAACGACTCATTCTCCTGCAACGGTTGCTGGAATGCAGAGAAAAGATGTGTTTATTATGCATGATGGACGTTGCAAAAATGCGCCAAGTGAAACATACAACCGATCGCTTGATGAGATTATGGAAGAGCATATGTTGGTTTCGATGAGACCTGCCAAGTATAATGATCTAGTGCAGGAATTCAGAGAGTCAGTGATGCTTGGCAGAAAAGATTTGGCTGAAGAAGCTCTGATAAAAATTAGAGAGATTGTGGGTGAATCCGATCCGTTTTTCATTACGGCAAAGATTGCTCTGAATAGGATGAGTTGAAAATGAAATATATACATAAGAACCCCGAACCTATTGGGTTGAGTCAGTACAAACAGACCCCAAATGCTTCTTATATGGGCTTGAGGAAGAAAAAAGCATTATATCGTGCGGTAAAACTTAGTTTAGCTCAAGAGCAAGGGTTTATTTGTTGCTATTGTGGGAGACGTATATCTGGAGCATCCTCTGATACACAAATTGAGCATCTTTATGCAAAAGGAACTCCAGTTTACGATGAAATGCAATTAGACTATGAAACGAATTTACTTGCATGCTGTGATGGTGGTAAACAAGAGCGTAGTGGAGGTGCAATTCGCAAGGAAGACTTATTCTGTGAATCATTAAAAGGAAATACTATTCTTCCCGTTAATCCTTTATGTGTTGAGTGCGAAAATAAGTTCCTATTTTCCGATGATGGAGAAGTCATAGGAGTAAGTAAGGATGCAGAAGTAACAATAAAAATACTAAATTTAAATTCTCCTGTAATTAAAAACATGCGAAAATATGCAATAGATAATTACGCACTTTATCCTATTACCGATTGGCAGGCAGAGTTGGACAGACTCGCGAACAAAGATTCTGACGGGCAATACGAAGAGTTCTGTTTTGTTTTGAAACAATACATAGAAACCTTTCATGCTTCCGAATTAAGACAAGTTGCAACGGTATAACAATAAAACAAACTTTAATTAATTATTTGAAAAAATAATGTGACCTGAAAGGAGTCTGCAATGACATCAATATCATTTAAATATTTAGAAGACAAACTGATTCTTTGTTATACTCCCGTAATTGGTCTCGATGATATTACAAAGCGCCTTGATACAGAAGATGGTGTTCCAATAAAACATACCTTTTGGGTGACAAAACATTTGTTGTGTAATGACGTTGAAGAAGATAATGATGGGGAAGAAACTTTGCACTTCCACATCGGAACGGTTGGCGAAGTATATACCCAACTTGATTCGGAAGTTTTTAGTACAGATCATTCTTTCTATTTTGGCAATGAAATCAAGCTAAAGCCAGAAATGTTCACTGCATATCGCAATATATCGATTCTCCGAAAAATAGACGAAGTGATCGAGCGTGACTTTTACATAGGTGGTGATTGGGAAAATCACAACGGCATATCAAAAGAAATATTTGATGATTTGCTTAAAAAATTCCCTAAGACAGCTGAATTAGACAAATATGCCCACAAGAGAATAGCGGGTATTATCAAAGACTATTTTCCTGAATGCGATAAGTATGAAGCTATATATGAAAAATTCGTCGAATTGAAAAATAGTAGCTATGCTTCATCTGTTTCGGCGATATCTAAATTTAATGTCCAAATCGAATTAGAGCAATTTACGGTTGCATATCAAGAATTAATGGATATGTTAAACCGCTTTGAAACGATTGATGAAAAGCAATGGCAAGAAAAGATACACAATATTTTGCAATTACTATATCCAAAGTACATCTGTTGTGCTCGTGAAATCAAATTCTACGGTGGCAAAAAAGACAAGCAACCCGATTTCTTGTTGGTGGATGCGAATGGCTTTGTTGATATTTTAGAGATCAAAAAGGCCGACATTCGAATGCTAACACAGTACAGAAACAACTATGTTGCCACAAGAGAAATCTCCGGTGCAATTCAGCAAATTGAAAAATATATATTTTGCCTGAATTCATCTGATAAAGCCAAAGAAGATGTTTCAAAAAAGCTAACAGAATTTCTCCCAGCGGGAGTTGAGGTTAAAATTGTAAACCCTCAAGGTGTTTTACTTGCCGGTAGAAGCAATGAGTTTACCGATGAACAAAAGAAAGATTTTGAACTTATAAAACGACAGTATAAGCACGTGGCTGATATTATGACCTATGATGATTTAGCCCAAAGGTTAAGAAATATCATAGCTTCCCTTGAAAAAAGAATTTAAAAATATGGAGATGATAAAATGAATGCTTTGACAAATAGTAGTATCAGCAATGGTTTTGATACTGTTTTTTCTGAAGTTGATAGCACGAAAAAACTCAACTTAAAAAACAATAATTGCTTGCGTTTATTTTATCTCGATATATGCAACAACGAGTTTACATATACCGGACTGCACCAATTATTACAAAGAAATATTGGTAGATATGTATTCTCAAGAGCATCTATTGAGCAATTCAAAGCTGAGGGCGATGCAGAGGCAATTGGTCTAAAGGCGATAGAACTTTTAAGAAAAGCTAATAATCCAAATGATTATGGTGCCGGTGGTGAATTGGGAGAAATACTGCTATACCTTTTTCTTGAGAATAAACTTGATGCTCCTAAACTCTTAAGTAAGGTAGAGTTAAAAACAACTGGTAATCAGTATGTTTTTGGAAGTGATGGTGTACATCTCTTTCAATTGGATAATAAAAACTTTCAACTCATCTTAGGTGAATCAAAGATAAAAGGCATATTAAGCAAAGCTGTTGATGAAGCGTTTGAATCAATTAAAAAAGTTTCAAATGATCCTGATAATGAATTAAGATTGATTGAAAAGAATATTCTTTCTGAATCATTTGATGAAGAGACAACTGCGTTTATAAAATCGCTTATTGTGCCATTAAAAAGAGATAAAACTACAAGTGTTGATAATGCCTTTGGTATATTCCTCGGATATACATTAGGCATAGACGCAACGCAATATTCAAATACAGAATTTCGCAAAGCAGTAAACGAAAGATTGAAAATTGATCTTGATAAAATTGCCCCGTATATTGAGAAAAAGATAAATGAATCCGGCTTGACAGGATATTCTTTTTATTTCTATATCTTGCCGTTTAATAATGCCAAAGATGATAGAGCTGCTATAATCAATAAGTTGAAAGGTGAATAATAAATGAGCACTATACTTGGCGAAAGTATTTTTAAAGATATCGAATCCAATGAATACTTGCAAGAGATTTATAATGCCATATTGTACAATTATTCATTGAATCTCTTTGGAATTTCCAAAGAGATTCCGGTAGATTTTGATCTTGTGGATGCTCTTCGTTTTGCCGACCTGCTATCTAAATCAACAGATCCAACCAGGTCAGAACAACATAAAGTTTGGGCGCAAGAAATTGTCGCTCTTTTAAACACACTATATCCTCAAAACGAGTCTGTCAAATTTGTTATGGGGTCAGTTTTAACCAATGCGTGCAATTATAGGGGATTATCTCTCCACCAGAACAAATATGTGCCTAGTAGTACGTTTGAAAAAGCCTATGAGGAATATAAAAAATCTATATTAAAAATTCCATCTCAATCCGAAGGATACTTTTTTAAATCACAACGTGCCGTCTTTGATTCGTTAAACAAAGATCGTTTTAGTTATTCCGGACCTACTTCAATGGGAAAATCTTTTGTAATGAGAGTGTTTATCAAGGAACAAATCGTCAAAGGAATTCAAAGCAATTTCGCAATAGTGGTGCCCACTAAGGCTTTGATTAATGAAGTGTCCAGTAGAATTATAACTAATTTAAAAGAACTTTTAGCGGAGAAGAATTACAGGGTTGTTACGGCCGGAGGAGCAATTGCTTTACAGCAAGAACATAATTTTATCCTCGTGTTGACCCCGGAAAGACTCTTATATCTTCTTTTGGAAAGGCCTGACTTTAAATTAGATTATCTTTTCATTGATGAAGCACACAAAATTTCAAGCAAAGATAGTCGAAGCCCGTTCTATTACAAGATAGTTGATTTGCTCTCAAAAAGAGATGATAAACCTCACTTTATATTTTCATCACCTAACATTCCCAATCCGGATATTTATTTGAATTTAACCAATATAAGTAGTGATGATATAAGTGAAAAGATGACCACCTTCTACTCCCCGGTTAGTCAAATGAAATACATTATAGACTTGGTTGAAAAGGAAGTAAAAGTACATAACGATTACAACAAAAATTTCATTCATATTGCGAAGCTAAAAGAAGGTGCTTCATTGACTCAAATGATAAAAACAGCCGGCAGAGATAGGCAAAACATAGTTTATTGCAACGCCACTTCAAAGGCCATTGAATATGCACTTGATTATGCGAATTCTTTAGAACCCGAGGAAGATAACGCAGAACTCCTCGCTCTCTCGCGTGAAATAAAAGGTCAAATTCACGCTGACTATTATTTGGCGGACTTGCTGACGAAAGGTGTTGCATATCATATTGGATACTTGCCGGCAGACATACGCTCGCGTATTTAAGATTTGTTTAAAAACGGTACTATTAAAACCATCTTCTGTACAAGCACTTTAGTCGAAGGGGTTAATTTGCCCGCAGATAACCTTTTCATTACAAGTTATAAAAACGGATTGTCCCATATGACTCCTGTGGAGTTTAGAAATCTAGTAGGACGTGTTGGCCGAATAGAATTCAATTTGTATGGAAATGTTTTTCTGACACGCTTAGAAGATACTGTAAAACTACAGAAATATGTCGATTTGATAGAAAACGAAATACCCGAGCAAAAACTTTCATTAGCAACTGAACTTTCAAAAACTCAAAAGCAAGTAATTGTTGATTGCTTATCACAAGGAAAAATCGAGCTTTTAAAGTATCCTTCAACACAGTCAGTAGAGAACTATGCACTAATGAGAAAGTTTGCATTAATCTTATTAAAAGATATTATGTCCAATCGAAATAGCTTTGTAAGAAAAGAGTTCTCTTCACTACTTTCTGCCGAAGATGAGAATAAAATACGCGCAGCCTTTTCTACTAAAACGACAGATGATGATATAAATATCTCGTCTGATCAGATTGAGAACTTGACTACTGCGATTACCAAAGGACTTACTTATCCTCAATTAACTTATCAAGCAAATGTTGACTACCCGCAATTAGTATCTTTCCTAGAAAAACTTTGCGATATATTTAAATGGGAAAAATATGAAAAATCCACACTTGGTCATACCGGTATAAAATCTGGGCAACATGGTAAACTGCGTTGGTATGCAGTTATCCTGTATCAATGGATTAGTGGAAATGGTCTTAGTCTAATTATGCAAAGCGCCATTAAATACAAGAAGGACCATCCTTTCTCCGGTGTTGAAGTTGATCGGACAATTGTAGAGTATGATGATTCTATAAAACATCGCAATATTGTAATCTCAGATACATTAAATGCAATTGAAGATGTAATTCTTTTTAGAATAGCGAATTACTTTTTGCGATTTTCATCCGAGTACAAAAGGATACATAATATTGATGTTTTGCCCAACGATTGGTATGAGTATGTCGAATATGGAACTACAAATCCGCTTACAATTTTCTTGCAACGGAATGGATTTTCTCGTGAGGCTTCAACATATATCAAGCAACACTTGGAATATATTACCGTAGTTAACGGGGAATACAAAGTAAAAACAGCGCTTTTGGATTGTCCTAGTAAAGCAGTCTGCAAGGAAGCAGCTGAAATAAAATACAATATTCCTGAACTGTTTATTGAAGCTTAAGTAGCAAAGCAGGAATAGGAGGTCGCCTCCTATTCCTGTTATCATCTTGTATATTTGATTGTATGCACATCGATGCTGTCGGTGTACTTGACTTTAAGGATTACAAGATCTTTTTTCGCAAAAACCACCTGAACAACCCCTTGCCATTCCTCGCAAAGGCACCGACTATACAAAAACCTCACGCACGGTTCATTCAAAGCCGTGCGTGAGGTTTTCAGTTTTCATACGGTATTCTGAAATAATCCAGGTATTTCTTGAATGTATCCTGCGCCGACAGGCAGGTGTCGGTCAGATAGCTCTTTTCCCGATCCCATTCTTGCAATCCGCGGTAATAGAGCATTTTTATGCTGTCCTCAATAATAAACGGCACAATATTGTGTTTCAGACATTTCTTGAACATGATCAGCCGCCCAAGACGCCCGTTGCCGTCCTGGAAAGGGTGAATGCGCTCAAACCGCACATGGAACGCAAGGATATCTTCAAGCGTCACCGTTTCTTTGCCGTTATACTCATCGAGCAATCTTTTCATCTCCACCGACACTTCCTCGGGCAAGGTCGTTTCCCTCCCGCCGACCTCATTCGGCAGCTTCTTGTAATCGCCGACGGCAAACCAATCTTTCCTTGCGTCTCTTGTTCCGGTTTTCAGGATAAAATGCAGGTGCCTGATGAATTTTTCACTGAGCTGCGATTTTGCGCTTTCGATAACCTCGTCGATACAACGAAAGTGATTGGCGGTTTCGATGATATCGTCCACCCGTACGCCTTCCTCGGTAATGCCGACGGTGTTGGTTTCAAAAATAAAACGCGTCTGATCATGGGTCAGGCGGCTTCCCTCCATATGATTGGAATTATAGGTCAGTTCCACCTGCACCTTATGATAAATTCCGCCGTGGATCCGGCTGCGCTTTTCCTCTTTGAGAATATCCGCCAAGGTCTGCGGCACGGGTTTGCTTTTATTGCTCCGTTCGGGTTTCTCGGCATTTTCGGGAATATTCCAGGTCTTGCCCGTCAGAAAAGCGCCGGGGACGCGACCCGCCGCGCAGTAGTTGCGGACACTGCGCTCGGAGGTGTTCCAAAGCGCCGCTATCTCTCTTACGGATAAATATTTCATTTTACAGCCCTCCGAAGTTACTGTTATCAGTATACCACATTATCGGCAAAAAATCAATCAAACAAAATCTATTTCTGCTCATGTTTCTGCCGATAACGGCAGCTTTGATTCCGCCCCGTTATTTTCCTACACGACTTTTGGTGCGGTTCGGCATAACCGGGGCTTTTCACGCACTGCCAAAAGCGTGATTTTGGGGCGAAAAATTGCTCGGTTCTATCAAAAGTTCTAATAGGCTTTTCCGGAAATCCGTTAGAACTTGGCGAAATCGGAGGAGACTTTCGGACTCGGATTTTCACTGCGTTTTCGATGCGAACGGGTGCGGAAAGCCTTGAAAACACGGCATTTTCGGGGTTCTCGCATCTGCCGTTATCTTCCGTCAAATTCCGCCAGGTTCGCTTTTGGCAACTCGACTCGAAATCAGTTGTACCTCACGGTACCGTGGGTTCGAATCCCACTCGCTCCGCCATCAAGAGCCTGTAATCAAGCCGATTACAGGCTCTTTCCTTTTTCCGAAACGGGCAATTCCGTGCTCTTTCACTTTTTCGGAGAGAAAATCATCCGTTCTCCCCAACATCAATCGATCCCCACCGGCTTTCGAAGTCGCCGCCCTCCTGCAAAGCAAGCCCTGTCTCCATAGCCTGTGCCGAGGTGATTTTAGACTTGTAATCCAAGTGGGCGTAGATGTTCGCCGTGGTGGTAAAGTCGCTGTGCCCCAACCACTCCTGAATGTGCTTGCGAGGCACGCCGTTGGCCAGCAGCAAGCTTGCACAGCTGTGAAGCAAATCGTGAAAGCGCATCCGGCGCAAGCCGTGGCTCTCCAGAAACTTCGGAAACGCGTTTGTCAGGTAGTCCACCCGCATCCGCTCCCCCAGCTCGTCCACGAATACAAAGCTGTCGTATTCATAGTTGTAGCAGTTGCCGCAGACCCGCTTGTTCAGCTCCTGCACCTCTTTCACCTGCAAAAAGTATTCCCGGAAACTGCCGATCAGCGGCAGGGTACGCAGACTGGACTTGGTCTGGCAGTCTGCTGTTCAATTTCTGTCTGCTTGCCATCAAGAGTAACGGTTCGTATGACCAAAATCGTTCCACGCTCAAAGTCGATGGCGTCCCACTTCAGTCCCAACACTTCGCCCCGACGGAATCCGTAAAAAGCGGCCACCAGCACCGGCAGCTCCAGCTTGGTGTCCCGGAGAGCTTCAAACATCTTCTGCATTTCCTCTGCAGAAAGGAAAACCGGCTGAAAGCTGTTTTTCTTTGGCCTATCCACCTTGTCCGCCACATTCTGCACCAGCATATCGGTTTTGACCGCATATTTCAGTGCCGAGTGAATAATTGCGTGATAGTGGATGACCGTATTCGGCTTTACCTTTCTGAGCATTTCGGAATAAAACATCTGCAAGTGTCTGGCTTCCAGCTCCCGCAAGGTCAGATTTCTTTGGCGGAAGTACGGCCCGATTGGCTTGTTGATCATTGCGGCGTAAGAACTGTATGTTGCCACAGCCAGCCGTCCCTTGGCGATCTCCAGCCACTCCAACAGATAATCGGCAAACAGCATATCGCTACTCAGGTCACCCACCTCTTTGGGCGGCTCAAACTCCGCCCGAAGCCTCGCCAGCTCCGCCTCCGCCTTGCGCTTGTTTCCCTTTTCGGGAAGCTCCAGCGAGATCCATTTCGTTTTCCGCTGCCCTCCGGCGTTTCTATAGTTCAGCACGGCGTAATACCTGCCGTTTTTCAATGTCAGATGTCCTGCTACCAATTTCATTTCCTCCTGTCCTTTGTATTTGCAGAACAGAACTCCAAACCGACAGTATCAGTATACCACCGGTTTGGGGTTCTCTCTATTCTGCGAATTGTTTTATCGTAGCCGTATCGGTACGAATCAGCGGGCATCCCGGTTTCGTTCTCTCTGCCGCTTCAGCAATTCCAGCCCCTTGATGATGTCACGGCGCATCTGCTCCTCGGTGTAGCCGGAGGGAAAATATTTCCGCAGCTCCTCCCGCTTGAATTTCAGCCGCTCCTGCTGGTTGGGCTTCGTTTCCGCCAGCACGGCGTAGACTATCTGGTCATCCAGCAAGCCCTCCTGCGCCAGCTTTTTCAGGCGGATGATTGGACGTGGGACGGGGCGCAGTCGTTCAGCGCCATCGCGTCCAGCACCGACCGCTGCTGATACGAGTCTAAGTAGGAAAGCTCTACCGCCGGGTTGAAGGCGATCTTACCGTCGTCCACCATCGAAAGTAGCTCGGGGATCAGGTAGGTCAGGCGAATATATCTTTTAATTTGATTACGGCTTTCGCCGGCATCGTCAGCTACTTTTTCTACACTGAGCAGCTTCTGCCCAACTTGGGCAGAAGTGACACCTTGATGCTTGATGGCATCCAGCTTCATCTTGTAGGCGAACGCCTTTTCGCTGGGGTGATGGCTCCCACCTTGCGGATGCTCTCGATCATCCGCTGCATCTCCTCGTTGTTCTGCACCTTGAAGGGGTGACCCTTGAACGGGTGTAGCTCGGCCAGCGGAATATTCCGCACCCGCTCCAGCTTGGCATCGTCCTACTCCGCCTGCGTGGAGAACAGGTCGTCCAGCGTGGGTAAAGTAAAATCCGATTTTCTCATTGTGTTGTCCTCACTTTCATAGTTTTTTCTTTCGGGGTTTTAGGGCACGCCCTAACGAGTGTTTTTACGCTCCGGCCCTGCCGGGAGTAAAAACGCACTGCTCGCTTAGACTGCGCAGGCGTAATTCTCGCTTACTTTAATTCATTCAAAATTGCTTCCAATTTCCTCTTTCTGAAGCTGTGGAAGCTCCGCTTTCAGGCCGTTCAGCATCCGAAACAGGCGGTAATCCCGTTCCGTGATCGCCACTCTGACCTCTTTTCCAAGCCCCAGCCGCCGCAAGTATTCCGAAAGCGACAGAGAGCAGAACCGGGCATTTTCCAGCAGCTTCTGCTTCTCCTGCTCGGTCACACGGACATTGATCCCATAGTTTTTGCTGCGCATTTGTTCACCCCCCTTTCTTCGGTTTGTGACGCCAATGACGGTTGTGACGGGGATTTCCTTATATAGCGATCCCGGCGTCATTTGCATCATCGCCGTCACGGCGCAGAAATTTGATGAGCCGGCTTTTGCCTGTTCGCTTGGTGCGGTACTCGATGCCCAAAGGCTCCAGCACCTCATAGGCGAACTGGCCGAGATACTTTGTGACCATATTGGGCGTGACCTCCTGCTCATTCATTTCGGTCAGCAGCTCCGTGGCCGTGCCTACCCATTCGGTGCGGCACTCCATAAAGTCCACCACCCGAAACAGAAATTTCGGCAGCTCTGCCTTGTGAATATCCTCGCTATTCTTGCACTCCACCAGCTCCCAGACAAGGTCGTTAAACTGCAAGGTCAGTTCCTGATACTCCACATCACGCCCACTAACCAGCAGCGTAGCGGCGTTACCGCTGCGCGTGCGGCGCAGGGCAGCGCCGATGATGCCGGTAGAGCCGCTGACATTGTTAAAGGGATCGTCGCTGTCTTGCAGCTTTCGCAGGTGATGCACCAGCAAAATGGCGATGTTGAAGCCGTCGGCAATGCGCTTGATGGAGGAAATGTCATCGTAATCGTTGCCGTACATTCCCGCTTTTCCGGCGCTGCCCTTGGAATCCCGCACCTTTTGCAGCGTGTCGATGATGACCAGTTTGGTGGCGGAATGCTCGGTCAGAAAGTCCGTGATCTGCTCCTCCAGCCCGCCGCCGATCAGCCCGGAGGTCACGGCGAAATACAGGTTGTCCGGGGCGCTGTCGGTAAGATTGTAGAACCGGTCTTTGATGCGGCGCTGGGTGTCCTCAAGGCTCAGATAGAGCACATCGCATTGCAGTGTAGGCAGCCCTCAAATAGAGTTTCCCTGCGCCACTTGCAGCCCCAGCCACAGCATCAGCCAGCTTTTGCCGATCTTGCTGTCACCGCTGATGACATTGACGCCCTGCGAAATGAGGCCATCAACGATGAACATTGTCTTGCTCATCGGCGTGGACAGCAGGGTCTCTGGGTCCACGGTTTTCAGTTTGTTGTTCATAGATTTTTCTCCTTTGTAGAATGTTAGAAATGGATTTTGGCGGGGGCGGATGAAAACGGTCACCCACCCCCGCTTTACCAGCAAAAAGCCTTGGAAATCAAGGATTTCCAGACGCTTAATGTTCGACGCTGCGCCGCCGTCTGGCAGAGTCCGCCTTCTGCTTGCGCAGGATGGAGCGGCCGCATTCCGGGCAGTACTTCTGCCGATTGCTGCTGGGTGCAAAGGGCTTCCCGCATCGGTCGCAGAGCCGTGTGCGCTGCCGGTAAATATCGGCGCAGAGTACCTTGTCGGCGGGCAGAACTGCCCGCCGGAAGTACTTGCACAGCAGCGAATAAGAAATCATCTGCACGCACACGCAGCCCTCACCGTCGTCCAGCGACAGACAGTTGCCGCCATCATAGTTGGCGCACAGCCGCCGGATTAACCGGTTACAGCGTGCCCTTTGGGCAGGCGTCAGGCGCTTGATCTCATCCCACTTTCTTCACCTCCTTCTCCATCACATAGTTGATGACGCTGATTTTCGGGATCTTCAGCGTCGTGCCGATCTTCACGGCGTGGATGTACTCATAGTCGATCAGCTTGCGGCTGATGCCCAGCATCTCCCGAAGCTCTTTAACGGTCACGATGTCCGGGTATTCCGGAAACATCATCTGATAAAGCTCTCTGAGCTCTCCTTTCTTCATAGGTTTGAACCTCCTTTGTCTGTTCTGAAGCCGCATTTCTGCGACGGTTTTTGCTTGCTGCCGCTCATCCGCATCGTTCCTGCCCCGGAGTCTCACCACGGCGTATCGCTTCTTTAGTGCGCTCTCGTCGCAGCAAGTTCCATATCATTCGCTTCCGCACTCGTGCGAAAGCTCATTCGTTTCACTGCTGCTCCTCTTCCCACAAAATCTTCAATTTTGCGGGAGACCTGAATTATCGGGAAGTCGTGGCATCACTTGCCGGAAGCATATCCTTTGGAGGCGGCGATTCAATTTTCAAGGTACACAGGGAGACAGTCCCCTCAATAGGTAGCCAGCGAGAAAGGCTGTTTTTTAACCCCCTCACTAACCAACTGGGAAATTTTTTAAGATTTTGGCAAAGTAATTTGAAAAATTCCCTCAACTTTTCAAAAGTCCTTCTACTTACTCTGAATAAGGGGTGCCATTTGGCAGGGTGTTTCGAGAAATTTCTCAATTTTTCTATCAAGACGCAAAAAGCCGCCCTCCCGATGATGGGAGGACGGCTGATAATCACTATTGACTTATAGATGGCTCATATATAAATAGGGCACCGGCAAAACGGTCGGTGCCCTATTCCTAAGTATTCTTGTCCTGCTTCAGCTTCTCCTTAATAATTGCCAAACTTTTTTGTCTTGAAGTGTCTACTGAAAATCCAGCGACAACTTCTTGCATTGTTTCAGAACTCCAGTAGATTTTTAGCTTTTCTTTTGCACGCGTAATTGCTGTATAGAAAATACCGTGTGTTATTTTTTCAGCGTTGCTACTCGGAATAACAACCTTAACTGACCTATATTCTAAGCCCTGCGCTTTATGAATTGAAACCGCATAGGCAAGCTGAAACGGTACGATGGCTTTTTTGCGATCTTCATCTGCCATTTCCTCTTTAAAATCAAGTACATCAAATCGTATTCGGGTCACATCATCAATTATATCGATGAATTCTATGCCATCGTTTTGGCAATCTTGCTCTGTTAACGGGATCTCTACATCTACTGTAAATCTGATTCTACTGTCAAACAGTTCTATTTGGACAATTCGCCCTTTTAAATTATTATAGAGCAGAGAAAATCTGTCCGTGTCATTGAACAATATATGATCGTCAACTTTATATTTCCAGTCTCTCCAGACAACAGCCGTTTCTGTGTTAGCATTTTGGAAATAGCTATTCATATTATTCAAGCCAAATTTTCCGTCATAGTTCAAGCACAAAATCACCTCATCCTTTATCTCGGAATTGAGCACTCCTTCGCCAATATTTTCAGAAAATGGGCCGTCGATAACAAGTTTTTCCGTTATTATCGCACCCTTATTTCGAGTCTCATTCCAAAGCTCAATTAATCCGGGATCATTAGTTCGCCAAGTGCTTACGAGTTCAACATTCGAACCTTTAGTCTTAATAATATCCTTGGCATAAGTAAACCAATTACCGAAATCAATAGATTCTATCTGATAGGTGTCTCCTGCAAGCACTAAAAATGTATCCGGGCGCATCTTCTCAAGAAATACCTTCATAACACGATTATCAATGGTGCTGCATTCGTCTACAAAGATAACATCATAATCAGGAAGGTTTACCCTCTTCGTAAAACTATTGATGCTTACAAAACTGGCATCAGCCCCCGGATTATTAATTCGCCTCTGCAGATTCTGCAAGGCCGTATGTGTTTTGGTAAGAAACAATTTCCGACGCCCAGACAGCATTGTCGAGATCATATCGATTAGGGTCGTCTTTCCGGTACCGGCAGCTCCGTAAACAAGAAGTACTCTGGAGTTTACAAAAGCATATTTAAGAGCTTCTTCTTTTTTATGATCTGAAAAGGCAATATCGCAATTTCTCAAATATCTTTCGTTAACTTCTTTTTGCCCTTTATTGTGAATCTGTGATAATTCCAGTAGTTTATTCAAAATAAAGAGCGTCGATGCCTCATATGCTGCGATACAAGCGACATTTCCATCTGAAATGATTTCATACCCTTGGCGCTTTTCCCAATCATCTAAGCAATCATTATATTTCTGGATCGCCTGTTCGGTTAAATCTCCGCCAAGATCGCAGTAAATTTCGCCGGTATCTTGCATAGACTTTACAATAGACCAGTATGGAACCGCTACCGCAGTCTTTTCCTTTTCAACTACTCTGGCCAAGTGCTTGGCTTGACTTATCTGGCTCGTTTTGCTGTCAGCTAAATCAGAAGCAAGTGGGTTACACTCAAACGGAAAGCATTTTCTAGACAGGTATAAATCCTTGCATTTCCATTGCAGACTAAACTGAGAAGGCATAACGCGTTCCAAAAGATCTTCGCGCAGATTCAGTAACAGATACCGAATTGTATATCGGCCGAAGCGTGTCGAACCTGTAGAATAGTTGTCCCTCAGCTGCTGTAAAACATCTTTGAAATAAGAGGTATTTGTTTTTTTGTAAACCGACTCCAAAAGATTCGAGAAATGTATCTCCCGAAGATCAATCATTTCCAGAAAATCCATACCTGTTTCTGTTAGGAATCTCATCAGGGCATCATATTCTCCATATTTTGAAGAAAGCTGAAGGCGCATATTAAGTATCTTTCCAAGCTTGTTCAAACATTTGGGATCTACCGAAACACGCCAAGCTGTGATAATTTTAATTTCTGTATCGACACCCCAGAGATTAATGAATGATGGGACATAGTCGATTTGGACAGAATAGCCTGTAGAAATGTCAAGCTGGGTATATGCTGTAATTCGGTTATACTTTGACGCATAGATGTCCGCTTGCTGCAGTGTTACCTCAAAATAACGCTCTTTACCGACATAAAACGGAGTCCTTTTTTGAATATAAAACCTCGTATTACTGTTATGTTTCTGCTCAGTTTTTGGGTTTGAGAAAGCGTTCGCCACCAACTCATAGTATTGTTTATCCAGTTCATCAGTTCCGGTATATTCCTGAAATTTCTCCAAGTTCTGAAGCACGGTGATGCCGTAGTTTTCGTAGAGCGATTGGCGTATCTGCCACATAAAGCTATAGTACTTCAGCATTAGTCGTTCTGCTTGACCATCCTCGGGAATTCGACGCCCAATATATTGCAATCCTCGGTAAAAATTTCCTAAGTACTTTGTATTTGCCCTTAAGAGTGAGTATTCCCACGCAAAGCCGGCGTTTGGACTTTGATAGCCATCTTTCATTGCATTCAACAGTAATGCTGAAATGCATAGATCGTTCAATCTCGTCAGAATTCTCCGTGAAATATTATCGCGGTTCTTATTTAGAATGCTTAAATTGTCAATGCTTTCCGTGATTTCCTCATCACAGGCCTCGACAATTCGCTTAGCTTCTTCAAAAGAATAACTATGCCGCTCCAATTGGTTTACAAAGGAATGCCGTTCGACAATTTCTTCTAACCTCTCGCAAAAAGCTAAAACACTTTCGTCATTGTTCAAGATTTCCTCTTCCGGTGAAAAACTGACTGTCATACTGCCTTTTGCAAAATCAATACTGTTAAGAAAACTGGGCGACATATACTTCCAAAATACTCTCTCATTCCCACGTTCAGCGGGATTGAGAATCACAAACAAAATTCCTGGATCAAGAGATACTCTGTCACATATAAAAGCAGGAAAAGCGAGATCTTTTAGTGTGTACTTAATAACACCCTCGCGCTCAGTATAATTGCGCGTTCCCTTTATTTGGACATAGAAAGTCTGCTTGGGCCGCCTAGAAATGTCAGGGTCGGGAACAAACTCGAAAGTGCCATCGTGATTGGGCCACTTGTCATCTGATGCAAAAGAAGTGTTGATTCTCCCATTTGAACGAAGAAATGTCTCCAAAACAGATACTGCCGCACGGTCATCATCAGAACGCTCTGTGTGTGTTTTGATATGTCTTTCAATATTTGCATTTGTCTGGTCTATCACTATCATCCCTCATTTCTGTTCTTACTTTCAACAAGTATGTTAAATGATCTGCTTCAGCAATTCCACCGCGCTCTCCTCGCTTGGGTCATTCGTACCCAGTTCACCGCGAAAGGCACGGGCGAGAATGGATTTTTTCATTAGGTCGATTTGGTCAAGGACTGCTTCAGCGGCTTCTTTGGCCTGCTGCTCTTTGGCAAAGCTCCCATCAAGAATGCGAACAATCTCTAGCTGTTCATTAAATTTAGGCAAATTCAATTTATATGTTTCAAGATACCTTTTGGGTACACGCTGTTGCCCAACAGCTCCTGCCATAACAGCTTTTGCCTTATCCCTAAATAACTTATCGCGCACCAAATGATACAAAAAACGATTATATAGCCTGTCTGAACAGCGAAGAACAAAAAATTCTGTAGTTCCGTAGCCGATATCGTTTACCAACTTACCGACAACCGCAGATTTACCATTTTCCATACAGGGTGTAATTTTTGCAAATACAACATCACCTTCAGAGAAATTTGTAAATCCACTGCGCACTTCCTTTAATAGCCTTGTTTGTGGATCTGTGATCTCACCATAAATTTCAGATAGCGCTGGCATCGGAAAGAAAGACACTTCAAGTTCGTCGGGCAAATCTTTGGTATCCGCCTTCTTTGGATTTACCGTACAAACATCCGAAATGGAGCACTGTTCCCAACTCTCCATCCTCACACCGTGTTCTTCCCGCCATTTCGCAGTCAGTTCCCCGGTGAAGGCTTTATGAAGAATAGCGGCTTTGCGGGTTTCAAAGCTATCCACCACGGCCTGCGCCTTTTCCTTGGCCTCATCCAGCTTGGCAAACAGGCTTTCGATGCGGTCAACAATGCGCTGCTGCTCGGCAAGAGGGGACAATGGGATGGGAAATCCATCAAATGCCTGCACTGTTACTTGAGGTTGAGCAGTTCCTGAAATTAATTCAGATACATTAAGCGCCGAAAATAAATAGTATATACAGTCCGTACCCATCAGACCGCGTGGACTTGAAATAATAAGTGAATTGCTTGTTACATACGAATATGGTAGTGACTTGTTCATAGTACCGCTATAAGCTCCTCGGCAGCTCATTAATGCCTGAGGTTGTTTATACATATACTCAGAATAAAATCCAATCTGACCATTCGCTCCAAAAACAGGATATCCAGTATCGGATAACTGCTTTGTTGGCAAACTTTTTCCATATTCTATATCGAATATGTGTGGTGCATACACCCAACACCAATTCTCCGGCAATTTATGTGGCCACTCCCAATCCGGCACTAGGGCTGCCTGCAAACGCTCTTCTGGTGTGAGGGCGGCTTCTTTTTTTGCTCTTGCCATCACTTTTCCTCCGTCAGAGCACGAAGCTCACGCACAACACTTTTCAGCAAATCGACCGCTTCTTCCAGATTCGCAATCGCTTCCTCGCCGCTTTCTACAGGGTCAGGAAGATCGTCATAATCCACGA
>OHOJ01000297.1_pt1 | contig 19434 bp, 17 predicted proteins | sample 1569791 | NCBI WGS metagenome assembly OHOJ01 (sample SAMEA3879542, study PRJEB24766) | human gut metagenome | biome: human-associated habitat; feature: feces | place: USA | collected 1985/1987
GACCAGGGACAGGCTGTATCGGAGCTGATGCGCACCGAAGGGTACTGCGAGGTACAAGTGGTGCAGGATTATGCCGGTCTGGACCGGGTAGTTTTTGGAACGTATGTAACAGTTCAGCCCGCACCATTCGCAAAGTCGCGCTGACACGCTTTCCGTCATTTCGTGACTACCTTTGCTCATAAATCGGCGCTTATCTCATGAACATATTCGTCCGAAAAATCATGCAAGCATGATTTTTGCTCTCCAATATGTTCATGGCTGAACTGTTACAACTTATATTGAGAGGAATTAGTTATGTTTGACAAGTTAGAAGATTTATTGATTCGTTTTGAAGAGATCATGGGCGAACTGCATGAACCCACGGTCACAAATAACCAGGAACGTTTCCGCAAGCTGATGAAGGAGCAGGCTGAACTGGCACCGATCGTAGAAGCTTATAAGCAGTATAAGCAGGCAAAGCAGGACGTAGAAGATAGTCTGGCAATGTTAGAGGAAGAAAATGACGAGGAAATGCGTGAGATGGCAAAGGAAGAAGGCGCAGAGGTATTTGTGATCTGTGCACAGATCGAGCAGGAATTATCGGAGCTTTCCGATGAAGAAAAACAGGAATATCTGGATGATCTCGGTGTTTCCTCCAGCGGTCTGGATAAGCTGGTTGCAGCAAGCTACAGCTTACTCGGTCTGATCAGCTTTCTGACGGCAGGAGAGGATGAATGTCGTGCATGGACGATCAAGAAAGGCACAAAAGCACCACAGGCAGCAGGTAAGATCCATACAGATTTTGAGCGAGGCTTTATCAAGGCAGAAGTTGTCAACTACAAGGATCTGATGGAGCATGGTTCTCTTGCGGCAGCCAGAGAAAAAGGGCTTGTTGGTATGGAAGGAAAAGAATACGTGGTACAGGACGGAGATGTGATCCTGTTCCGCTTCAATGTATAGGATAAGAGGTGCAGACTATGATGGATAAATGGGACATTGCGTTTCCGCATCTGGGTATCTATCTGGAACATTTTCCGAAAAGCTTTACGTTTTTTGGCCTTACGATCGCACTTTATGGCGTGATCATTGCGCTTGGTGTGCTGTTTGGGTTTACTCTGGCAAATCATGTGGCAAATAAGCAGGGGCTTCCCAAAGATCTTTTGTGGGACTTTGCGGTTCCGGCAATTATTTTCTCGGTTTTAGGTGCGAGGATCTATTACGTGGTATTTAGCTGGGATTATTATAAGAGTCATCTGAATGAGCTTCTGAACATCAGACAGGGAGGCATCGCGATTTACGGTGCAGTGATCGGTGGCTTCCTGACCCTTCTCGTTTTCTGTAAGATCCGGAAACAAAATTTCTTCCTGATTTCTGATATTGCAGTGCTGGGACTTCTGGTTGGACAGATCATGGGACGCTGGGGTAATTTCACAAACAGAGAAGTATTCGGACATTATACGGATTCCCTGTTTGCCATGCGGCTTCCGATCGAAGCGGTCAGAAGTGCGGATATCACATCGGATATTGCGGCGCATATTACAGACGGGATCAATTATATTCAGGTACATCCGACTTTTTTATATGAAAGTGTGCTGAATCTGCTTCTTTTGATCGTGCTTCTTCTTTATACGAAGCACAAGAAGTTTAACGGAGAGATCGCACTCGGTTATCTGGGCGGTTATGGCATCATCCGGTTCTTTGTGGAGGGCATCCGTACCGACCAGCTCAAGATCGGCTCCACCGGGATCGCGGTATCCCAGCTTCTGGGTATGGTGCTGTTCATTGCAGCGATACTGACGGATGTGATCGTAAGGATCTACCGCAGGAAAAAAGGACTGCAGGAATTGCCGCAAAAGGCAGCAGTAGTGCAAAATAAAGTCGAAAATGACGAAAAACAAGACGAATAATAAAAAAAGGGAATAAAATGGAAATCCATGGCATTCGGTAATATTTACTGAATGTTATGGATTTTTTTTGTACAAATTTTTAACAAATGGAAAAGAAAATCTTAAGATACACACTTGTCAAATGAGAAAAAGTAGTCTAAAATTAGAGCATAAGTGGTAGAAAGTGGAGTGAAGTGGTATGAAGTGGAGGGAATAACCCAAAACCGAGACCGAAAAGGGTAACGATTATGTTCATGGGAGAGTACAGTCATACAATCGATACAAAAGGCCGTCTGATTGTTCCTTCTAAGTTCCGGGAATCGCTTGGCGACAGCTTTGTGGTGACAAAGGGACTGGATGGATGTCTTTTTGTGTACGACATGACAGAATGGAAATCCTTTGAAGAAAAGCTGAAAGAACTCCCCATGAGCCACAGAGATACTCGTAAATTCGCCCGTTTCTTCCTTGCCGGAGCATCGCAGGTAGAAGTAGACAAGCAGGGCAGAATACTGATCCCGAATGTACTGCGCGAGTTTGCGGGACTGGAGAAGGATGTGGTATTCCTCGGTGTCGGCAACAGAATTGAAATCTGGAGCAGGCAGGCATGGGATGGCGAAGGTAACTTCGATGATATGGATGATATCGCAGAGCGGATGGCGGATCTGGGACTGAGTATTTAGGATTGGTAAGAGGCAGAATGGAATTTTCACATAAATCGGTATTATTAGAGGAGACAATTGAAGGACTTGCCATAAAACCGGAAGGTATTTATGTGGATGGGACACTCGGCGGAGCCGGTCACTCCAGTGTGATCGCCGGTCGGCTGAGCGGACAGGGACATCTGATCGGGATCGATCAGGATGCTGCAGCGATCGCGGCTGCGACAGAACGTCTTCAGCCTTTTGCGGAGCATGTTACGATCGTTAGAAGCAATTACGAAAACATGTGTCAGATCATAAAGGATAACGGCTATGCAGGCGTAGACGGAATTTTACTGGATCTGGGTGTATCTTCCTATCAGCTCGATACTGTAGAACGGGGATTCTCATATAAATACGATACAAAGCTGGACATGCGTATGGATGAAAGACAGACGCTGACAGCAAGGGATATTGTGAACGGGTATTCGGAAACAGAGCTGTTTCACATCATCCGGGATTATGGAGAAGATAAATTTGCCAAGAATATTGCCAAACATATCGTTCTGGCAAGAGAAGAGAAACCGATAGAAACAACTTATGAACTGAATGAGATCATAAAGGCCGCAATACCGGCAAAAATGCGTGAGACAGGAGGGCATCCTTCCAAACGTACTTATCAGGCGATCCGCATTGCCTTAAACAGAGAACTGGATGTACTCAGAGACAGTCTGGACGATATGATCAAAATTTTAAATCCGGGAGGCAGGATCTGCATTATTACGTTCCATTCATTAGAGGACCGGATTGTAAAGCTGGCATTCCGCAAGAATGAAAATCCCTGCATCTGTCCGCCGTCTTTTCCGGTATGTACCTGTGGCAGAAAACCGCTTGGCAGGGTGATCACTAGAAAACCGATCTTACCGGGCGAAAAGGAACTGGCAGAAAACAGCAGATCAAAAAGTGCAAAGCTTAGAATATTTGAAAGAAGCGAGGGGTAGTAACATGGCTACAAATTATAATAGAAGAAGATATGCATCATACGAAAGAAGATCACACGGTGATTACTATGTAGACGGCAATGTGGTCAGAAAATATGATGTCGTTAGAGAAATTGAAAAGAAACCGGCAAAGAGACTGAGTGAGCAGACACGTAAAAACAGAGAACGTGCAACGCATATGAGTCTGGGATACGTGGCATTTTTATGTGTTTCCATGTGCGTAGCTGCCATCATTCTGTATAATTATCTGGCACTGCAGACAGCAAATACATCCGCTGTCACAGCAATTTCCGCGCTGGAAAGCGAGCTGAACACCATGAAGCTGGATAATGATGAAGAATACAGCCGCATCATGAGCAGTGTCGATATGGAAGAGATCAAAACAAGAGCGATCGAAGATCTGGGCATGCAGTATGCAGAGAAGGGACAGGTTGTAGAAGTTCCCGGTGTTGCGGATGATTACGTACGCCAGTACAAGGCGATGCCATAAACAGTGGAGAGGTGCGGAAGTTGGAACAGAGATCTTATCAGAACAGAAATGTACGCAGAAACAGAAGAAGAAAAGCAAATGCCAATCGGTTTCATATAAGGATGCAGAAAAAGCTGGTAGTATTATTCCTGATAATATTACTGGCTTTCATAGGTTTAAGTGTAAAACTGATTTATATTAATAAGGTGGATGGGGAAAGATATAAGAAGCAGATATTATCCCAGCAGGAATATGATTCCAAAACACTTCCTTACAAACGCGGAGAGATCGTGGATGTAAACGGGACAAAGCTGGCATACAGTGAAAAGGTTTATAATCTGATCATTGATGCCAAGGCGATCAACAACAGTAAGAAGGAAGATGCATTAAGTGCAACCTTACAGGCGCTGGATCAGTATTTTGATCTGGATATCAATGCGATCAGCAATTATATTTCCCAGAATGCAAACAGCCAGTATTATGTTGCTGCAAAGCAGCTGGAATATGAGACGGTGGCACCGTTTCAGGAAGCAAAGCAGGAAAACAGCTCCATTGTCGGTGTCTGGTTTGAGGAAGAGTACAAACGAAAATATCCGTATAATACGCTGGCATCTTCCGTGATCGGCTTTACAGGCTCGGATAATAACGGAACATACGGACTGGAAGAATATTACAATACAACACTGAATGGAACAAATGGCAGAGAGTATGGTTATCTGACGGAAGATTCCACGCTGGAGCGTACAACGATCGCTGCACAGGATGGCTGCACACTGGTTACTTCTTTGGATACAAATATTCAGAATATTGTTGAAAAATACATGAAGCAGTTCAATGAAGAACATAAAGGAGAGTACAGACCGGATGATGACGGAAGCTCTAATATGGGAGTTATTGTGATGAACCCGCAGACCGGAGAAATCCTGGCAATGTCTGACTATCCGAATTTTGACCTAAACAATCCGAAAGATCTGACGCCTTTTTATTCAGAAGAAGAGATCGCACAGATGGATGATGAAGCCATGTATGATGCGCTGAACAGAATCTGGAGAAATTACTGTATTTCCGACACATATGAGCCGGGATCTGTTGCAAAGGCAATGACGATCGCAGCGGGACTTGATTCCGGAAAGCTGACCGGGAACGAAACGTACGTATGTAACGGTGTGCTGGAGGTCAGCGGTCACCCGATCAAATGTCATAAACACATCGGACATGGTGTTGTCACTGTTTCTCAGGCACTCGAGCAGTCCTGTAACGTGGCTCTGATGCACATTGGTGAGCAGATGGGCAAAGAAACACTGATGAAGTACCTGTATAATTTTAATATTGGATTAAAAACCAATATTGACCTCTCAGGCGAGGCAAGAACCAACACACTTGTTTATAATGTAGATGACATGGTGGCTTCTGACCTTGCAATTTCAACTTTCGGACAGGGCTATAATGTGACAATGATCCAGATGGCAACAGCTTTTTCTTCTATTATCAATGGTGGTAAGTATTATCAGCCGCATGTTGTAACAGAAATCAAGAGTGCGGATGGCACAACGGTAGAGAAGGTAGAGCCGCGTATGCTCAAGCAGGTGATTTCTTCCACAACATCCGATACAATGAAAACGTATCTGGCAAATGTGTGCTCAGTCGGAACGGGTTCAGCAGCTGTACCGGCAGGTTATCTGATCGGCGGTAAAACGGGAACTGCCGAAAAACAGCCGCGTGGTAACGGAAACTATGTTGTTTCCTTCATGGGATTTGCACCGGTGGACGATCCGCAGGTTGTTGTATATGTTGTCATTGATGAACCGAATGTGGAATCACAGCCTCACTCGTCTTTTGCACAGGAGGTTGCCAAAAATATCTTTACAGAGATCTTACCGTATCTGAATGTATTCCGGACAGAAGAACTTTCAGAGGAAGACATAGAGCAGCTTCAGAAACTGCACATTTTACCGGGAACTGACACAGAAGAAAGCTCCGATGGTGAAAATAGCGGAAATGATGAAAATACAGATGGAAATAATGATGGAGAGAGCGCGGAAGGTGGAGATCCTGAGGTGACCTATCAGGTAGACCCGCAGACAGGAAATGTCATTGATCCGAATTCCGGACAACAGCTTGATCCAAATACGTTTGAACCGGTGGATCCGAAGAGTTCCGATCTGGATGGACTGACCGGTGTGGAAAACAAACCGCAGGATGAAACCGGAGAAGGTACAACAGAAATCAGTGCAGGCGCAGGATTTTAAGCCGTTATGCATATCTGACGGATGCGGCTAATAAGCTATGGTAAGAGACAGCTTTGGAGCCTGTATGCGCGGATATAAAACTTTTCACAGAAAAAAGGTACTCATTTTATTTTTGGGAGTATGCTTCTGTATGTTGCTTCTGGCGGGCAGGCTGACTTATCTGATGGTGTTTCAGTCAGCTTACTATACACAGAAGGCACTAATGCTGCATGAAAGAGAGCGCAGTATCAAAGCAGCAAGAGGTGAGATCTGGGACAGGAACGGAACAGTGCTTGCAGCGAACAAAACAGTCTGTACAATATCGGTGATCCATTCACAGATCAAAGATCCGGAAGCAGTGATCGAGCTGCTTTGCAGGGAGCTTTCCATGGACGAAGAAACAGTCCGGAAAAGAGTGGAGAAGGTTTCCTCTATCGAACGGATCAAAAGTAATGTGGAGAAAGAAACCGGTGACCGGATCCGGAAAGCGGATCTTGGCGGCATAAAGGTGGATGAAGATTATAAACGGTATTATCCGTACGATACACTGGCAAGTAAGGTGCTGGGCTTTACCGGAGCTGATAATCAGGGAATCATAGGGCTGGAAGTGAAATATGAAGATGCACTGCGCGGGCAGGATGGTACCATTTATACGATCACAGATGCCAGAGGCGTGGAAATAGATGCACAGGGAGAAAGCAGAAAAGAACCTGTCAAAGGGCATACTCTGCAGCTGACACTGGATCGGAATATTCAGGCATACGCGACAATGCTTGCAACGCAGGCAATGCTTGCCAAGGAAGCGGAGGGGGTTTCTATTCTCTGTATGAATCCGCAAAACGGTGAAATCTATGCATGCGTGAATGTACCGGAATTTAATCTGAATGCGCCGTATGATCTGACGGATGAATATATCAGTCTGCAGGGAGAAAAACTGACGGATAATCTGCAGGATGAGAGAAACCGGATGTGGCGTAACAACTGTATCAATGACACCTATGAACCGGGATCGACCTTCAAGGTCATTACTGCGGCGGCGGGACTGGAGGAAGGCGTGGTCACACCGGCAGATACGTTTCACTGTCCCGGTTTTTGTGTTGTAGAGGATCGCAGGATCCGTTGCCATAAGGTAACAGGACATGGAAGTGAAAATTTTGTGCAGGCGACCATGAATTCATGTAACCCTGTTTTTGTGGCAGTAGGTCTGCGGCTTGGGCCGGAGAAGTATTATGATTACTTTGAAAAATTCGGGCTGCTGCGAAAGACAGGCGTTGATCTGCCCGGTGAGGCAGGAACGATCATGCATAAAAAAGAAGATATCGGTCTGGTGGAACTGGCAACCATGTCCTTTGGGCAGTCCTTTCAGGTTACACCGATGCAGCTTCTGACAACTTTTTCTTCCATAATCAATGGCGGAAACAGGATCACACCGCATTTTGGAAAAACGATCATTGATGAAAACGGAAAGCAGGAAGAACTGCAATATCCCGTGCAAAAGGGGATCATTTCGGCAGAGACCTCGCAGACAATGCGGAAAATACTGGAAAAGGTCGTATCGGAAGGCGGAGGCAGAAACGGACAGGTGGAAGGCTATGAGATCGGCGGCAAGACCGCAACAAGCCAGACGCTGCCACGTGGAAGCGGTCGCTATATTTCTTCTTTTGTCGGTTTTGCACCGGCATCTGATCCGCAGATCATAACTCTGGTTGTCATACAGGCCCCGAAGGGTGTATACTATGGCGGAACCATTGCAGCACCAGTCTGCAGAAAGCTTTATGAAAATATACTGCCTTACCTGCATATAGAGAAAGGCAGGGAAAATACAGAAAGGGAATCATCATGAACTATACTATTGTAATACCGGCTATTATCGCATTTTGCATCAGTGCTTTACTGGGACCAGTTGTGATCCCGTTTTTGAGAAAACTGAAGGTGGGGCAGACTGTCCGGGACGAAGGCCCGAAAACACATCTGCAGAAAAACGGAACACCGACAATGGGCGGTATTATCATACTGATCTCTATCACGGTAACTTCCATGTTTTATGTGAAAAGCAATCCGCAGATCGTTCCGATCCTGTTTCTGACACTTGGGTTCGGACTGATCGGTTTAACGGATGATTATATTAAAGTCGTGCTGAAACGTTCCATGGGACTTCGGGCATGGCAGAAAATGGCACTGCAGATCGTTGTAACAGCAATCTTTGCATACTATATCACAACAAAATCTTCCATCAGCCTTGCAATGCGTATTCCGTTTGCGCCGGGAAAATATCTTGATTTTGGAACGGTAGGAAATGTGATCCTGCTGTTTATCGTTGTGATCGGAACCGTCAATGGTACGAATTTTACAGATGGACTGGACGGTCTGGCAACAAGTGTGACAAGTCTGGTTGCCACTTTCTTTACCGTAGTAGCACTCGGACTGGGCAGTGGAATTGAACCGATCACCTGTGCAACGCTTGGTGCGCTTTTGGGATTTTTGTTGTTTAACGGTTATCCGGCAAGTGTGTTTATGGGAGATACAGGCTCTCTGGCACTCGGCGGATTTGTGGCAGCCTGCGCTTATATGATGCAGATGCCTTTGTTTATTCTGATCGTAGGTTTTATTTATCTGGCAGAAGTGGTATCTGTCATGCTGCAGGTATCTTACTTTAAACTGACACATGGAAAACGTATTTTTAAAATGGCACCGATCCACCATCATTTTGAAATGTGCGGATGGAGAGAGACAAAGGTTGTAGCGGTATTTTCCATCATTACTGCTATCCTGTGTCTGGTTGGTTTACTGGCAATGTGACAGCATGTAGGGAAAGGAATGTGACAACATGGAAAAAGAAAAAGTACTTGTAGTAGGTACCGGGAAGAGCGGAATTGCCGCAACGCAGCTTCTGTTAAGGACAGGAAAAATGCCGGTACTGTTTGACAGCAATGCGGAACTTGACAAGGATGAGATACTTGGAAAGCTTTCTCTCTCCGGGGATGAAAAAAAACAGGTCGAGATCGTACTCGGTGATCTGACAGAGGAAGAAAAGAAGGAACTTTCCGGTGTTGTATTAAGCCCGGGTGTTCCGACAGATACAGAATTTGTAAATGATTTAAGAAACAGAGGACTTTTGATTTCAGGAGAGATCGAGCTCGCTTTTGAGCAGGAAAAGGGCGCAGTGCTTGCCATTACAGGAACGAACGGTAAGACAACGACAACGACACTGCTTGGAGAGATCATGAAAGCGACCGGAAAGAAAACATTTGTGGTCGGCAATATCGGAAATCCCTATACACTCGAAGCAGAAAAGACAGATGCAGATTCTGTTACGGTTGCGGAGATCTCTTCCTTCCAGCTGGAAACGATACATACCTTCCGTCCGCGTGTCAGTTCGATCTTAAATATCACACCGGATCATCTGAACAGACATCATACGATGGAAAACTATGTGAAGGCAAAGCAGGATATTACAAAGAATCAGACAAAGGAAGACTATTGCGTGTTAAATGCAGAGGATCCTTATACAGACGCTTTTCTGGAGCAATGTCCGGCGACGGTTATTCTGTTCTCTTCCCAAAGAGAGCTGGCAGACGGCTATTTCTATGCGGATGAATGTATCTACAAGGCAGTGCAGGGCAAGAAGCAGAAGCTGATGAACATTCATGAAATGCGTCTCCTTGGCATGCACAACGTGGAAAATGTGATGGCTGCCATTGCAATGGCAGATGCATATGGCGCAGATATGGAAGTGATCCTTAATGTTGTCAGAGATTTCAAGGCAGTTGAGCATCGTATTGAATATGTCAAAACAGTACGTGGTGTCGATTATTACAATGATTCAAAGGGTACCAATCCGGATGCGGCGATCAAGGGCATCGGTGCGATGGTAAAACCAACCTATCTGATCGGCGGCGGATATGATAAGCAGAGCGAGTATGATGAATGGATCGAAAGCTTTGGCGGAAAAGTCAGAAAGCTTGTTTTATTGGGACAGACAAGAGAAAAGATAGCGGACTGTGCAAAAAAGCATGGTTTTACGGATTATATTTTTGTGGATGATCTGCAGCAGGCAGTTGACTACTGCGCAGAGCATGCAAAAGAAGGAGAAGCGGTGCTGCTGTCTCCGGCGTGTGCGAGTTGGGGGATGTTCCCGAATTACGAAGTGCGCGGAAAAATGTTTAAGGATATGGTAAATGCCCTTTAGGGCGCCTGATCCGGGAGGGAGTCGTTTTTGCAGAAAAGACGCAGACGGAGAGAAAAAAGAGAATATTTTTATGATTATACGCTTTTGTTTGTTGTAATGTTTCTTGTTTTTTTTGGACTGATCATGTTATATTCCACCAGCTCCTATGAAGCAACACTGGATTTTGGCAATGGTGCGTATTATTTGAAAAAACAGGCAATGGCAACTGTGCTGGGACTTGTCATGATGCTGTTTATCAGTGTTGTTGACTATCACGTGTGGCGGCGTTTTGCACTGCCTGCCTATCTGATATCACTTGTGCTGGTCGTGCTGGTTAAGACACCGCTCGGATATGAAGCAAACGGTGCAAGACGATGGATCAAGATCGCGGGTGTTTCCCTGCAGCCGGCAGAGGTTGTAAAGATCACACTGATCCTGCTGCTTGCCAGTGTGATCTGTATTATGGGAAAACAGGTCAGAACCTGGAGGGGCATAATCATTGTGATGGGAGCAGCGCTGATCCCTGCGGTGATGATCCTTTTCATTACGAAAAACATGAGCTCCGCCATTATCATTGCAGGTATTGCAGCTGTCATGCTTTTTGTGGCGGATCCGCATTACACGAGATATATTGTGATAGCCGTGTCTGCCGTATGTCTTGCTGCACTGGTGGTAGTGGTGATCTATAATGCTGCAAAGGGCGGTGCTTCACCGACTGGCGGCTTCCGTGGAACGCGAATTCTTGCATGGCTGAATCCGGAGGCCTATTCAGATAATACCGGCTTCCAGACACTGCAGGCATTATATGCGATCGGTTCCGGCGGATTGTGGGGCAAAGGGCTCGGACAGAGTATGCAGAAGCTTGGCTTTCTGCCTGAGGCGCAGAATGATATGGTATTTTCCATTATCTGTGAAGAGCTTGGACTGTTTGGCGCATTTTGCGTGATCCTGCTCTTTGTCATGCTGTTATGGCGTATGATGGTGATCGCCAATAATGCACCGGATCTGTTTGGTGCGCTTCTGGTTGTCGGTGTTATGGGACATTTTGCAATCCAGGTAGTACTGAATATCGCCGTTGTGACTAACTCGATCCCTAATACCGGTATTACGCTTCCTTTTATCAGTTACGGAGGCACTTCGATCCTGTTTCTGATGAGTGAGGTCGGGCTTGTGCTGAATGTTTCGAAAAGTATCCGTTTGAGAGATGTAGGCTGACAGGCACGATTGTGGCAGATCGGCATATGCTGTATATAAGTATGCAGATAGAAAGCGGGTGCCACATGGACTGCATTCACATACATGGTGGTAAGCCACTGGAGGGAGAAGCAGCAGTGCAGGGCTCTAAAAACGGAGCACTTGTACTTGTGACAGCGACAGTACTGATAAAAGGGCAGACGGTTCTTTATAATTGTCCGCAGATAACGGATATGGATGAAATGCTTGGATTGTTGAAAACGCTGGGATGTCGGGTAAAAAGAGAGGGGGCTGCTGTGATCATAGACGCCTCTTCCTTACATACATCAGATTGTCCGGCAAAGCAGGTAAGAGCCATGCGTTCTTCTGTCATGCTGCTGGGACCTCTGCTCGGCAGATGCGGCAATGTCAGTATGGAGCGGCCGGGCGGCTGTATGATCGGCAAGCGTCCGGTTGATATCCATGAAACAGCGCTTACCTGTATGGGTGTCCGTTTCCGCAAGGATGAAAAGCAGATTCTGGCAGAAACGGAAGGACTGAAAGGGGCAGAGATCTGCCTGCCGTTTCCGAGTGTGGGCGCAACGGAAAATGTGCTCATGGCGGCGGTGTTAGCCGAGGGTACAACAGTTCTGTACAATGCGGCGCAGGAGCCGGAGATCACGCAGCTCTGCCATTTCCTGAATGAGGCAGGCGCAAAGATCACGGGAGTTGGCACAAACTGCCTGACGATCAGCGGTGTCGGGAAACTCCAACCGGTCACCTTTACAGTAATGCCGGATCGTATTGTGGCAGGAACCTATCTGCTGGCTGGTGCGGCGACGAGAGGTATCGTGACAGTCAAAAATGCACCGGTCAGACAGCTTACCAGTCTTTTGGATGTACTGCGGAAGATGGGGGCTGTGGTAAGATATGAGGAAAATGCGGTCGTACTGGATGCAGCGCGTGCGGGAAAGCCGGTTCCGTATCTGCGTACGGCGGTGTATCCGGGATTCCCGACAGATCTGCAGTCGATGCTGGCGGCAGTGCTGACGCGAGCAGAAGGCAGCAGTGCAATTGAGGAAACGATTTTTGAAGACCGCTTTAAGATCGTAAGGGAACTGCAGAAAATGGGGGCGGATCTGAAAGTGGAAAATAACAGAAAGCTCAGGATCTATGGAGTGACGAAGCTGTATCCTGCCAGACTGACAGCGTGTGAGCTGCGGGGCGGCGCAGCACTTGTTGTTGCTGCACTGATGGCAGAAGGAGAAAGTAAGATCACAGGCTGTGACTATATCAGGCGCGGCTATGAAGATATTTGCAGAGATTTACGTCTGCTGGGTGCAGATGTGGAGGAAAAAAGGGAATGAAAGAACACGGTTTCAGCAGAAAACGTTTTTTGCTGATTTTGGTAATCATATTGATTTTGCTGGCTGCAGGCGCATATGGTGTGATCACAACACAGTTTGTTGTAACTGATGTGACAGTAGACGGAAATGAACATTATACAGATGAACAGATCAGGGAAATGGTTCTGCCGGGCGGTATTCGCAATAATTCGCTTTATCTATCCCTGCTGTATCGGAAAAAAGAAATCAAGGATATTCCGTTCATTGAATCCATGGATGTCTCCATTGTGAACCGGAACACGATCCATGTTGATGTCTATGAGAAGACGCTGGCAGGCTGTGTCAATTATCTGGGGAGCTATCTGTATTTTGATAAGGATGGCATAGTTGTGGAAAGTGATGCAAAGCTGACAGAGGGAGTACCTGAGATAAAAGGGCTGCACTTTGATCATATCGTCATGCATGAACAGTTACCTGTGGAAAACCCGGAGATATTCAAGGAAATCCTGAAGGTAACGCAGCTGTTTGGGAAATATGAGATATCAGCCGATAAGATATACTTCAGCCCGGCCGGGGAAGTGACGGCTTACTTTGATAAAGCCAGAGTCAGTCTGGGTACGGATCAGAATATTGATGAAAAGGTAATGCAGCTTGCAAGTATTCTGCCGGAGCTTGCCGGAAAAAGCGGTGTGCTTCACATGGAAAATTATGATGCGTCCACAACAAAGATTACTTTTCAACCCGAATAAAAGGCAAAAAATGGCGGTATGATTGCAAAAAATAATTGAAAAACTGGTTGATAAATTCCCTAAAAAATTATATGATAGAGTATATGGAATTGAAAGGGATTGTGAAGGAGGAACTGTCTTGCTAGAAATTAAGTCGAATGAAACAGATCTTGCCGCACGTATTATTGTAGTAGGTGTTGGCGGAGCTGGTAATAACGCTGTAAATAGAATGGTAGATGAACAGATCAAGGGAGTGGAGTTTATCGGAGTCAATACCGATAAGCAGGCACTTCAGTTATGTAAGGCACCGAAGCAGTTACAGATCGGTGAAAAGCTTACAAAGGGACTTGGTGCAGGTGCGAAGCCGGAGATCGGTGAGAAAGCAGCTGAGGAGAGCATTGAGGAGATCACTTCCGCATTGAAGGGATCGGATATGGTATTTGTTACCTGCGGTATGGGTGGCGGAACCGGTACAGGTGCAGCTCCGGTAGTAGCAAAGGTAGCAAAGGAAATGGGAGTTTTAACGGTTGGTGTTGTAACAAAGCCTTTCCGTTTTGAAGCAAAGACACGTATGAACAATGCGCTGAGCGGTCTGGAACGTCTTAAAGAAAATGTGGACACGCTGATCGTGATCCCGAATGATAAATTATTAGAGATCGTTGACCGCAGGACAACTCTCCCGGATGCATTGAAGAAAGCAGACGAAGTGTTGCAGCAGTCCGTACAGGGTGTGACAGATCTGATCAATACACCATCCGATATCAATCTTGATTTCGCTGATGTGCAGACAGTAATGAGAGATAAGGGAATTGCCCATGTAGGTATCGGTACAGGTACAGGTGATGATAAGGCAATGGATGCTGTAAAGGCAGCAGTTGCATCCCCGTTATTAGAGACAACGATTTCCGGTGCGACAGATATTATTTTAAATATTACAGGAGATATCTCCCTGATCGAAGCACAGGAAGCAGCAGATTATGTACAGGATCTTGTCGGAGAAGATGTCAATATCATCTTTGGTGCAAAATATGATCCTGAAATGAACGACCTGTGTATGATCACAGTTATTGCAACAGGCATTGATGAAAAGAATGCAGCACTTGGCAGGAAGAGTGCAGAGCGTGTACATAATGCCGCACAGACAGTCAGACCAATTTCTACACCGAAGTTTGACAACAGTGCAATGGTTGGAACAGGTGCGATCCCGTCTTCTGCAATTAAATCCCCGCTTGCCGGTATTCAGAGACCGGAGCCGGTAAAGAGCCATGTAGAAGCAACATCCTTAAAGATTCCGGATTTCTTACAGCGAAATAAATAGACTGTTCTTGTCGATGAATTTTTAATAAATGCGACGTGATTTTGACAAAAAAATCACGCCGTTTTTTTTATACTGTTTTTCGGGAGGTGAAAACATTGGAAATTTATCTGGACCTCGTGTTTTTAGAAAATTTTCTGATGGATTTCATTCTGCTGCTCATGGTCGGAAAAATGATACATAAAACGATCTGCCCGCCGCGCCTGTTGGCAGCTGCTTTTCTGGGAGGAATCTCGGCAGCGGTTTTGTGCCTGCTGCATCCGCAGTTCGTTCTGTTGCAGGTGTGCAACCTGATCGCAGGATTGTGTATGCTGCTTCTGAGCTATCCGTTAAAGCGTCTGGAATATCTGCCTGCACTTTTGTTTTTGTATGGAAGCGCGTTTGTACTGGAAGGAATGCTTCGATTTCTGGGACGGTTTATAGGAAGCAGAGGACAGCACAGGCTGTATTTCCTTCTGGGAACAGGACTTTTTGGCTGGTTATTTTTTCACTCTTTATGGAAGCAGATCCAAAGGCAGAAGCAGAAAGAAGAGCTGCTTTTGCCGGTCACGATCCTTTGGGAAGGAAAGCAGATCGACTGCACCGGACTGCTGGATACAGGCAATGCACTCAGGGAGCCAACGACCGGAAAACCGGTCATGATCGTGGAGCAGACGCTTTTTACAGAACATGAAATATCACTTCCAAATGACAGATGCTTTTTGATCCCATTCCGGTCGATCGGAAGATCCAATGGAATGCTCCGTGGCATATTGGCAGAGGAATGCTGGATCGGGCAGGTAGAACAGAAAAAAAGATACAGAAAGGTCATGCTTGGCATATATCACGGGAAATTAAGTCATAAGGCGGAATATCAGGTGATTTTGCATCCGGCATTTTGGGAATAAAGGCATGAGACAGGAGGAAAACATGATTTTAAAAGTGGTAGTACCGGGATTACAGTTCAGACTTTTGCAGAGAGAAAGCAGCTTCTGGTTCTCCAGACAGGGGGAGGTGCACTATATTGGAGGGACGGATGTGCTGCCACCGCCGCTTTCTCAGGAAGAAGAAAATGAAAGGATCAGCCAGCTTGCAACAGATATGGAAAAGGATGCAAAACAGGTATTGATCGAGCATAATCTCAGACTGGTCGTATACATTGCAAAGAAATTTGATAATACGGGAATCGGTGTTGAGGATCTGATCTCCATCGGAACGATCGGTCTCATCAAAGCGATCAATACTTATAATCCTGAAAAAAATATCAAGCTGGCGACCTATGCCAGCAGATGCATTGAAAATGAAATCCTGATGTATTTAAGGCGGAATAATAAGGTCAGGATGGAAGTCAGCATTGATGAGCCTCTGAATGTGGACTGGGATGGCAATGAGCTGCTTCTTTCGGATATTCTGGGAACGGATGAGGATATTATTTATAAAGATATGGAAAATGAAGCCGAACAGAAAATGCTGAAAAAGGCACTTTCCAAGCTTTCTGACCGGGAAAAGCTGATCATCAGTCTCAGGTTCGGTTTGAACAACCGCGAGGAAGAAGCAATGACGCAAAAGGAGGGGGCAGATCTTCTGGGCATTTCACAGTCTTACATATCAAGACTGGAGAAAAAAATCATGAAGCGGCTGAAAAAGGAGATGGTGTAGATTTGAAGATTCCTGCTGCATATGATACACTTATTTTGTATATAAAAATAGGCTATTCGGCTTTTTTCTAATAATATAGTGTCTTACCTGCTGCTTTTATCCTTTATCTGCATAACGGATTTTGCAGGAACTGGAATTGAATAAGCCAGAGTAAGATGCAGATTTTGCGGATAAGAAGTTGAATAGTGACATAAAGGAATGATACGAATGAATATGGAACTTGTTTATAAACAACTGGATGAATTGCTTCAAATGGGCAGAATAGAGGAAACAGAGGATTTTCTGATCGCTGCCATGGGGCGGGCACAGCAGGAGGGCGATTATAACAGTCTGATCGCTTTGCTAAACGAAATGACCGGCTATCAGAAAGAAACGGGAAAGCCGGATAAGGCAGTAGCCTACGGCGCACAGGCAATCGAGCTGATGAAACAGCTTGGCATGACAAAGACAGCTGTTTTCGGCACGACACTTTTGAATGTGGCAAATGCCTGCCGGGAAGCAGGAAAGCTACCTGAAGCTTACCAATTATATATGGAAGCATTTCCGGTATTTGAAAAACATTTTGCACCGGATGATACCTACTATGCAAGTCTGTATAAAAATCTGGGACTCTTATTTCAGGAGACGCAGGAGTATGAGCGGGCAGTGGAATGTCTGGAAAAGGCACTTGCGGTTATTCAGGGAAAGCCGGAATATCAGAAACAGACCATGGTGATACGCCGGCAGATCGACAGGCTGCTTGCAGTAATCCGGAAACAACAGCAGGAGCAGTTTGACAGACAGGAAGCGTCTGCAGAAAAGAAAGAATTAATAGAAGCTCTCATACATATGGAATGCGAAGCATTCCGCCAGATCCGGGAAAATCGCTACGCAGACTGGGATGTAGAGAGCCTCAAAGAATATATTTATGAATTTAAGATGACCCGGGAGCAGGGTGTGAATCCACTTGCACTGGAATGGGCTGAAAAAAACGAATAAGCTGAATTTGGATATGTATTCGTATTCTTTTTATTCGTATACATATTCCCTGATACCATCCATCCAGATCGCATAGCCTTCACCGGTTGGATGCACACCATCTGCTGTATAGGTGAAATTGTTATCGTCTGTTACCATCAAAGAATACAGATCAATATAAGGCAGAGCAAGACCATCACAAAGCTGTCTGAGCTCTGCATTAAAAGCTGACACATCGCTGTTGTCAATACCGGTAGAGGTATTGACCGGAAGAACGCTCTGGACGTAGATCTTACAGTCCGGAAGCGCTTCTGAGAGCTGTGTCAGTATTTTTTTGTAATTCTGCATGCTCACATCCGGAGGCAACTTGTGCATGATGTCATTAATGCCGATCATCAAAAAAATCTTTTGCGGATGTTGGTTTTCGACTGTATCCAGACGGTTTAACACACCTTCCGTCACATCAGAATCAATACCGCGGTTTGTTACTGTAAGGTCAGAAAAATATTCCTGCCATTCGAATCTGGCTGTGATGGAATCGCCTAAAAAAACAATATCTGTATTTCGCTCCGGCATCAGCTCAAACTGCGTCTTTCTTTGTATGTAAGAGGCATTGTCCGTATACTGAAAGGTATGATCACTCATAGCATCCTGCAGCATGGAGAAATAGTTACCATGCTTTAGCAAAACAAGTACCACGGCAAGCAAAAAAAGTATGCATGCGAGCAGAATGTAACTGATCGCGCGATAGCGGTGAACTGCTTTTTCCGTGTCCCTATTATGAGTGACTGCTCCATTCCGGGAATTTGTGTCCGGCTTTGTAAATATGCTCATGTTTTATGATCTGCTCCCTTTTCTTAAAGCTTAATGCCGTTTAAATCAATATCATCGTCATCTTCCACAGGAATGATAAGGCATTTCTGTCCATCGATCATCTGCTCTGTAACAAGACTGGCACGCTCCGGTTTCATACGCAGGAATACATCACACAGCGCGGATTGCCCATTTATATCACTATTTCCGGTAAGATCTGTTTCGGAAGCTGCATCATCTGTTATATCCCCCATATTTCCGCTGACAGCATCTGATACGTCATCCATATAGTTGCCTGATGCTAACTGTTCCGGATCGATCTGTGCCTTGGAGAGTGCTTCTTTTAGAGTGGCAACTTCTGTGATCAGAGCCTTTTGTACCTTGCGCTGCTCATTTTTTGCAACTGCTTTGTTATCGAGCAGTGCATCGGCAGTAGGCAGGGCATCTGTAAATTCTGCGGCAAATGCTTTTTCAATCTTTGGTGCGAGTGATTCGGAAATGTCGCTGTCTGTAATGACATCATGGAATACATCCTGATTCAGCTCGATCGGAGTATCCTCGTTGCCTGCTTCTTCCTGTCTGTCAAGCATGGTGCAGAGACTATCCTGCAGCTTTAAGAAAACTTCTTCCGTTGCTTCGTCATCGCCGACTGCCTGCTTTACGACATTTTCAAATGCCTTTTTCTGCTGCATGCTGGTACGCTTAGCAGGGCAGCCAAGACCATTTTCCATAAAGGCTTCATGTGGCTCTTTTGTATTCTTTGTAAAGTAAAGAAGAGAGTGGATATCACTGCTTCTGTCGGTAAAAGCCGGGAATAAAAAGCCGTTTTCCGGTGGTGCCACGATCCAGTCACGCAGACGGACACCGATCTTATTTTCTTCTTCCAGATAGCCAAGTCCCGGTTTTGAAAGCGTTACAGGGCAGAGTGAGCACAGGATATATTCATAAACTTCCTCTGATTCGTCCAGCTTTAAATTATCCTCTGTTTTTGTGATGACATCGTATGCATCATGAAAGAGCAGGATCAGGTAATTGCCTGTATAGTCATAGCTGTCGATCACCATATCGTAAAAAGCGTCTAACAGGTCATCATTT
>OHOJ01000306.1_pt1 | contig 18815 bp, 17 predicted proteins | sample 1569791 | NCBI WGS metagenome assembly OHOJ01 (sample SAMEA3879542, study PRJEB24766) | human gut metagenome | biome: human-associated habitat; feature: feces | place: USA | collected 1985/1987
ATAGTGTGATAGCGCAGCCATTAATCCGTGTAATCCGCGTAATCCGCGCCTAAATTATTATCGGCATTTAGTTCATTACTTTTCCAATCTGTACCAATGCCCCACTTTAACTCCCCCAATGCCACACCTCAACAATTCAAACGCCACACTTCGATGGCTCAAATGAATGGCATTGCGGAAGCTAAAGTGTGGCATTTGGCTTGTAATAGTGTGGCATTATACAAAAGATCATTTAGTCAGCAAAAACAAGAAAACAATTTCATTCTGTCATATACAAATCTTCATTTTCACCCCATAAACTCCATTTTTCCACTTAAAACACGTATTTACGCCACTACCTACATAGAATGAATATGCGGAAATAATTCCATAAATAACAATTTATACAAATATGCACCCGCAAACTTTTAATTTGAAACTTGAATACCGTATATTTGCAGCGACTGAAAGAATGAATAAAAACAATAGAAATAAGATATGTATTCTACAAATAATTTAGCAAAACGTCGTATCTTTGCAGTGTGATAAAACAAAAAGAAAGATTAATCCACCAACAGAGTACAAAATGACAAGAGTTATAAAATTCACTAAGATGCACGGAGCAGGCAACGATTACATTTATGTAAACACCCTGAAATATCCCATCGAAAGCCCTGAAAAACTTTCGGTTGAATGGAGCGCCCCGCATACAGGAATTGGAAGCGACGGCTTGGTACTCATCGGCAGTTCGGACAAGGCAGATTTCAGTATGCGCATCTTCAATGCAGATGGTTCCGAAGCCAAAATGTGCGGCAACGCCAGTCGTTGCATCGGTAAATACTTATATGAATACGGTCTGACTTCCCAAACAGCCGTTACCCTCGACACCCTGTCGGGCATCAAAATACTGAAGCTCCATGTAGAAGACGGAAAAGTGAACACCGTAACCGTGGATATGGGACGTCCCTCCGATATGAAAGAACAACCCATTGAAGCCAACGGACAGAAATTCACCGGAACCACCCTATCAATGGGAAATCCTCACCTGGTAATCTTTGTAGAAGATATTAAAGATATCAACCTCGAAAGCATCGGTCCGAAACTGGAAAATCACCCGCTGTTTCCCGACCGCATCAATGTAGAGTTTGCCCAGATGCTGGATCATGGGAAAATTAGGATGAGAGTTTGGGAAAGAGGTTCGGGCATCACCCAAGCTTGCGGAACCGGAGCCTGTGCCACCGCAGTAGCTGCCGCACTGACCGGAAAATCCGGAAAAAAAACAGACATCATCATGGATGGAGGCTCACTTACCATCGAATGGGACGAAAAAACGGATCACGTATGGATGACGGGAGGAGCAGTCCGGGTGTTCGACGGAGAAAAGATAATTAGTGATTAACGTTTAGTGATTAGTGATTACACTGGATGCTGAATAGAGTTAATCACTAAACATTAATCACTAACCTAAATAACGCTTAAAACAACAAGAAAGTATGGCATTAGTAAACGAACATTTTTTGAAACTACCGGGAAGTTACTTATTTTCAGATATAGCTAAAAAGGTGAATACTTTCAGGATAACGCACCCTAAACAAGAGGTCATCCGCCTGGGTATCGGAGACGTTACCCGGCCACTGCCACCGGCTTGCATCGAGGCGATGCACAGGGCAGTGGATGAGATGACAAATGCCAGTACCTTCCACGGATACGGTCCCGAACAGGGATATGACTTTTTGATTGAAGCGATCATCAAACATGATTATGCTCCGAGAGGCATTCACTTTAGCCCTACGGAAGTATTCGTAAACGATGGAGCCAAAAGCGATACGGGCAACATAGGCGATATCCTCCGCCACGACAACAGCGTGGGAGTGACAGACCCCATCTACCCGGTATATATAGACAGCAACGTAATGTGTGGCCGTGCCGGAGTATTGGAAGAAGACGGCAAATGGAGCAACGTAACCTACATGCCCTGTACCGCCGAAAACAACTTTGTTCCCGAGATACCGGACAAGCGGATTGACATCGTCTACCTTTGCTACCCGAACAATCCGACGGGAACAACGCTGACCAAGTCACAACTGAAAAAATGGGTGGACTACGCACTCGCCAACGACACTCTGATTCTGTTCGATGCCGCTTATGAGGCGTTTATACAGGAAGAAGACGTTCCCCACTCCATTTACGAAATAAAAGGTGCCAAGAAATGTGCCATAGAATTCCGCAGCTTCTCGAAGACAGCCGGATTCACCGGAGTCCGTTGCGGATACACCGTAGTCCCGAAAGAGCTGACAGCCGCCACCCTGACCGGTGAACGCATTCCGCTGAACCGGCTTTGGAACCGCCGTCAATGCACCAAATTCAACGGTACCAGTTACATCACCCAACGGGCTGCCGAAGCCATCTACACCCCGGCAGGCAAGCAGCAGATAAAGGAAAACATCGACTACTATATGAACAACGCACGAACCATGAAAGAGGGTCTGGAAGCAGCCGGACTGAAAGTGTATGGCGGCGTGAATGCTCCTTACATTTGGCTGAAAGCACCGAATGGCATCGGTTCCTGGCGCTTCTTCGAACAGATGCTGTACGAAGCCAATGTAGTAGGAACACCCGGCGTAGGTTTCGGCCCCAGTGGAGAAGGCTACATCCGCCTGACCGCCTTCGGAAATCACGAGGATTGTGTGGAAGCCATGAGGAGAATCAGAAAATGGCTGGTATGAAAATGAAAAAGATAACAACTAAAATAAAACTATAGTTTCACCGGACTGATCATCCGCAATTTGTCTAAACTTAAAAGGTAAAATAGGTATGAAAATGAAAAGCGTAAAATTCCGAATGATAGCCATCGCGCTATTATCAGCAACAATGCCTTTCACGGCAAAGGCACAGGATAAAGTGGAGGCCTCAGTCGGTGCAGATTTTGTAAGCAACTACATCTGGCGTGGAACAGACTGCGGTGGTGTAAGCATCCAGCCCAGCATGGGAGTCAGCTACAAGGGCTTGTCACTGACAGCTTGGGGCTCGGTAGGCATCGACAAGGAGGATGCCAGAGAGATCGACCTCACACTGGGTTACAATACAGGCGGTTTCAGCGTATCCGTTACAGATTACTGGTTCTCCTACCACAAAGAGGATGGCGGATATACGGGAGATTATTTCAAGTATGGCGCACATAGCACGGTACACATCTTCGAAGCCACTCTGGGATATGATTTCGGTCCGCTGGCACTGAGTTGGAACACTTACTTTGCCGGAGATGATTATACGAAGGAGAACGGTGACAGAGCTTATTCCACGTATGTAGGCATCAGCGCACCTTTTAAACTCGGCGGCCTGGACTGGTCGGCAGAAGTCGGTCTTACCCCATGGGAAGGTGCGTATGCCAATAAGTTCAACGTAACCAACCTCACACTGAAAGCAGAAAAAGAAATCAAATTCACAAATTCTTTTTCGCTGCCCACCTTTGCACAAGTAACGTTCAATCCACACACGCAGGGTGCATACTTCGTATTCGGAGTTAGTTTTTGAGAGAGAGTAAAAATAGGGAACGAGGGGACGAGGGAACAAGGAGACAAGGATAAGAAACGGACACCCCGAAAGGTCCTTGTCAACTCGTCAACTAAAAAACCTCGTCAACTAAAAAAAACGTAAATGTATTAAGGTATGAAAAAGATTGAAGCAATTATCCGCAAGACAAAATTCGAGGATGTAAAGGACGCATTGCTCGAAGCGGACATCGAATGGTTCTCTTACTACGACGTCCGGGGAATAGGAAAATCCCGTCAGGCACGCATCTACCGCGGTGTAATGTACGACACCAGTTCCATTGAGCGTATCCTAATCTCTATCGTGGTACGCGACAAGAATGCCGAAAAGACCGTACAGGCCATCATCAGGTCCGCACAAACCGGAGAAATCGGAGACGGGCGTATCTTCATCATCCCCATAGAAGACGCTATCCGCATCCGCACCGCCGAACGTGGCGACATCGCCCTCTACAATGCCGAACAGGAAAGATAGTCCAGGCAGCACCAAACCGCAACTGTTAAGAGCATCTTCCAGAGAGCTGTAAGAGCTACTTAACAAAACTAAGAATACAAGTACAACTAAAAGCAAAAAGATTTTATGGATAAATATAGTAAACGCAGCATTGCCAGGCTGTGGATAGCCCTTGCTGTCCTTATGGCACTCTGCACAACAACAGAAACTTTTGCACAAACTTCCGCAGCAGCGGATAGTATATCAGCTACAACAACCGCTGTTATAGCTACATTAGAAGAGACTACTGTAGAATCATCAGCCCCTGACACTGTAGGAGAATTAGTAAACGGACTCAACACTGTATGGATGTTACTCGCCGCTATGCTGGTATTTTTCATGCAACCGGGCTTTGCATTGGTAGAAGCCGGTTTCACCCGGGTTAAGAACACTGCCAACATCCTGATGAAGAACTTCGTAGACTTCATGTTCGGTTCCCTACTCTATTGGTTCATCGGTTTCGGACTGATGTTCGGCGTAGGTGGTTTCGTGGGAATGCCCCACTTCTTCAACCTCTCGTTCTATGATGGAGGAGGATTACCAACAGAAGGCTTTCTGGTATTCCAAACTGTATTCTGTGCCACAGCAGCTACTATCGTATCAGGAGCCATGGCCGAACGTACCAAATTCTCCATGTATTTGATTTACACCATCTGCATCAGCGTACTGATCTATCCGATTTCCGGTCACTGGACCTGGGGCGGCGGCTGGTTGATGAACGGCGAAGAAGGTTCGTTCATGATGAATCTGTTCGGCACCACGTTTCACGACTTCGCAGGTTCCACCATTGTTCACTCCGTCGGTGGCTGGATTGCGCTGGTAGGTGCAGCCATCCTTGGCCCACGCATTGGTAAATACAGTAAAGATGGCAAGTCCAGAGCTATTCCGGGACACAACCTCACCATGGCGGCGCTGGGTGTATTCATTTTATGGTTCGGCTGGTTCGGATTCAACCCCGGTTCACAGTTGGCAGCAGCCTCTACGGACGATGCAATGGCTATCTCACACGTCTTCCTCACCACGAATCTTGCAGCTTGTGCCGGAGGTTTCTTCGCGCTGGTGGTCAGTTGGTTAAAATTCAGCAAACCATCTTTATCCTTGACTCTGAATGGTATCCTGGCAGGTTTGGTAGGTATCACGGCAGGCTGTGATATGGTTTCTCCGCTGGGTGCTGTCATCATCGGTACAATCTGTGGCATCCTGATGATATTCTCGGTTGAGTTCATCGATAAAGTGCTGAAGATTGACGATCCCGTTGGTGCAAGTTCCGTACACGGGGTCTGCGGTTTCACAGGTACCATTCTCACAGGTTTCTTGTCTACCAGCGAAGGACTCTTTTATGGTGCAGGCTGGGGATTCCTCGGAGCACAAGTATTTGGCGCCCTCGTAGTAGGTGCATGGGCAGCCGGCATGGGATTTCTCATCTTCAAAGGACTCGATAGGATACACGGTCTCCGCGTTTCAAAACGTGTTGAAGAAGAAGGGCTCGACATCTACGAGCATGGTGAATCAGCTTATAACGGATAAAGAGAAAAAGTTTTTTTACTCTAACAAATAGTTTTTATAAACCAACAATTACAAGGTATGTCTAAATTGAGATTCAGAGTAGTAGAAACGGCGTTTAAAAAGAAACCCGTTGCAGTGGCAGCCCCCGCGGAACGTCCGTCGGAATATTATGCCAAGTATGTGTTCAACAAGGAAAAGATGTTCAGGTATCTGCCGAGCAAGGTATATGCCAAACTGATTGACGTGATCGACAATGGTGCTCCGCTGGATCGCAGCATTGCTGATGAAGTGGCAGCCGGTATGAAGAAATGGGCACTCGAAATGGGTGTTACCCACTATACCCACTGGTTCCACCCATTGACTGAGGGTACAGCCGAGAAGCATGACGCTTTCATCGAGCACGATGGCAAAGGCGGTGTGATGGAAGAATTCACAGGCAAACTGCTCGTTCAGCAGGAACCGGATGCATCCAGCTTCCCTAACGGTGGCATCCGCAATACGTTCGAGGCACGCGGTTACAGTGCATGGGACCCCTCTTCTCCGGCTTTCATCGTCGATGATACGCTCTGTATACCGACCATTTTCATTGCATACACCGGTGAGTCACTGGACTACAAAGCTCCGTTGCTGAAAGCCCTGCGTGCCGTAGACAAAGCTGCCGTAGACGTATGCCGTTACTTCAATCCGGAAGTGAAGAAGGTAGTTGCCTATCTGGGTTGGGAACAGGAATATTTCCTGATCGACGAAGGTCTGTATGCCGCCCGTCCCGACTTGCTGATGACAGGCCGCACGCTGATGGGACACGACAGTGCCAAGAACCAACAGTTGGAAGACCACTATTTCGGTGCCATCCCTACCCGCGTGGCAGCCTTTATGAAGGAATTGGAAATCGAAGCATTGAAGCTCGGTATCCCCGTTAAAACGCGTCACAATGAGGTAGCCCCCAACCAGTTCGAGCTGGCTCCCATCTTCGAAGAATGTAACCTGGCTGTAGACCATAACATGCTCGTCATGGCACTGATGCGTAAAGTAGCCCGTAACCACGGCTTCCGCGTACTGCTGCACGAAAAGCCTTTCAAAGGCGTCAACGGTAGCGGTAAGCACAACAACTGGTCGTTGGGTACGGATACAGGCATCGGACTGATGGGACCGGGTAAATTACCCGAAGAAAACCTACGCTTCATCACTTTCGTAGTGAACACCCTGATGGCAGTCTACAAGCACAATGGATTGTTGAAAGCCGCTATTTCCAGTGCCACGAACGCACACCGCCTGGGCGCCAACGAAGCACCTCCCGCAATCATTTCCAGCTTCCTGGGCAAACAGTTGTCGCAGGTGTTGGAACACATTGAAGAGAGTACCAAGGATGATCTCGTAAGCCTTAGCGGCAAGCAAGGCATGAAACTGGATATTCCGCAGATTCCGGAATTGTTGATTGACAATACCGACCGTAACCGCACCAGTCCGTTCGCCTTCACCGGAAACCGTTTTGAGTTCCGCGCCGTAGGTTCGGAAGCAAACTGTGCCTGTGCCATGATTGCCCTGAACGCCGCCGTAGCCGAGCAACTGGTAGAATTCAAAAAAGATGTGGACGAACTCATCGAAAGGGGTGAACCGAAAATTTCGGCTATCCTTGAGGTTATCCGCAAATACATCAAGATCTGCAAGCCCATCCATTTCGATGGCAACGGCTACAGTGACGAATGGAAAGAAGAGGCCCAGAAACGCGGTCTGGATTGCGAAACCAGTGTGCCTCTCATCTTCGACAGCTATCTGAAGCCGGAAAGTATCCGCATGTTCGAAAATACCGGTGTACTGACTCAGAAAGAACTGGAAGCCCGCAACGAAGTGAAATGGGAAACTTACACTAAGAAAATCCAAATTGAAGCTCGTGTATTAGGTGATTTGGCCATGAACCACATCATCCCGGTAGCCACGCAGTATCAAACGGATCTCATTGATAACGTTTACAAGATGAAGGAGCTGTTCCCAAGCGACAAAGCTGCAAAACTGTCTGCCAAGAACCTGGAACTCATCGAAGAGATTGCCGACCGCACCGCTTTCATCAAAGAGCATGTAGATGCCATGATCGAAGCCCGCAAAGTGGCCAACAAGATCGAAAGTGAACGTGAGAAAGCCATTGCCTACCACGACACCATCGTGCCGGCAATGGAAGAGATCCGTTATCATATCGACAAGCTGGAACTGATTGTCGACAACCAAATGTGGACGCTGCCAAAATACAGGGAACTCTTGTTTATAAGATAAGTGAAGAGAAGTGATTAACTAATAAAATCATTCTATTTCTTTTGTTGGTTGTTTTAAGTTTGCAGGGGGAGAGGTGCCGGGAGGTAGTTCTCTCTCTTTTTTTGAAAACTAAAATATCATCGTAATTTATTTTCCAGCATATCACTTTTTCGTACCTTTGTCAATATTTACAAAACCAGATGATAAATTAAAAACGATTCATTATGAAGAACATGCACATTCGCTATGCAGCACTCCTACTCTTTGTTTTGCTGTCAGCATCGGCCTCTTCTTTCGCACAGACCGTTCTGGAGCAAAAAATCAACGCGATTTCCGCCATTAAAGAAATCCGCCCATTGGAAACTTCTGAGTTTTCAGAGAAATACGTGACCTATTTTACCCAACCGCTGGATCACCGCCATCCGGAGAAAGGCAGTTTTCGCCAACGCGTTATCGTTTCTCATGTCGGTTTCGACCGCCCCACAGTGATCGTTACCGAAGGCTATGGCGCCGCTTACGCCCTCCGTTCCCAATATCGTGAAGAGCTTTCAAAACTTCTCAATGCCAACATGATATTCGTGGAATATCGCTACTTCCTTGAGTCTACCCCCGAACCCAAAGACTGGCAATACCTGACAGCCGAGAACTCTGCAGACGACTTACATGCCATCACCACCGCATTCAAAAACATTTATCCGGGTAAATGGATCGCCACCGGCATCAGCAAAGGAGGACAGACTACCCTTCTTTACCGCACTTTCTATCCGGATGATGTAGATATTTCCGTTCCTTACGTAGCTCCGCTTTGTTATGGAGTAGAAGATGGACGTCATGAGCCTTTCCTGCATAAAGTTTCAACACCGGAAAACCGCAAGAAAATTGAAGATTTCCAATTGGAAGCATTGAAACGGAAAGCAACTTTACTTCCCCGTTTTGAAAAGTATTGCACTGAAAAGAATTATTCATTCCGTGCACCGATTGAGGAAATTTACGATTACTCGGTATTGGAATATTCTTTCGCTTTGTGGCAGTGGGGTACTCCTATCAGCTCCATACCCGCTACTACAGCCTCTGATGATGAAATTTTCTCTCATCTGCTTGCCATCAGTGAGCCGGGATATTTCACCGCCGACAGTCCCAATGCTTCTTTCTTTGTACAAGCTGCCCGTGAATTGGGATACTATGGTTATGACGTCCAACCGTTCAAGCAGTATCTCTCCATCCAGTCCAGTGAGGGCTATCTGCACCGTCTGATGCTTCCCGAAGAGTTGAAAGATATGCCTTTCGACAAAACTTTAAGCAAGAAAATAACCAAGTTTCTAAAAAAACAGGATCCGAAAATGATCTTCATTTACGGTCAGAACGACCCATGGACAGCCGCAGGCGTCACCTGGCTGAAAAACAAGAAGAATATTCATGTATTTATCCAACCGAATGGCAGCCATCTGGCACGTATCAGCACATTGCCCGAAGCCGAAAAGGCAAAAGTTATGGAGTTAATAAACGAATGGTTGAAATAATAAAAAACGGATGGTCCGTTCACACTCAACAGACCATCCGTTTCTACTCGACAGATCGTCTGTTTTAGCTCAACAGACGATCTGTTTTTTTATTCTATAATTTCCGCGTCCTCAATATTGTCTACAGCCTTTGAAGAAGCTCCCGGCGTACCCGGTGCCTTCGGCCGTTTGCGAGTAAATGTAAACCAATTTATCAATTCGGAAACTGCATACACTATGCTGGTGATACCGATAATGATAAATGCCGTGGAACGTACCCCCGTCGGATTGAACAAGGCAACCAGCCCTGCTATCAGAATGAGCACCGGAATGATATAAAATCCCACACGAACCGGCATCCAGCGACGGGCGGCAGAAAGCGACGCAATCTGTTGCACGCCACCCAGTACAAGGATGAATCCCAATACAAACGTCAGCAAATCCGCAAAGAAACCGGGCATAATGATCAGCCACAGCCCAAACAGCAGGCTACCGATTCCTTCGATAGGAAGGCGACGTCTCTCTTCGGCACTCATGGCAAAATACCCGATGATACTTAATAATGCCGGTATCAGAAACACAACACCAATCGTTATTACAAAATAGTCTCCGGCCTCATTGGGAAACATCACCAATACCAAACCGATTATCAGCGCACATATCGTACGCAAAAATGAGTTACTTATTCCTTTCATGAGCTTATGATTTTTTGCGAAGATACATTTTTATCCGCACAACTCCGCAAGAAAGTCACGAAAAATCAATTAACGTTCAGCCAAGCATTCATATCTTCGGCCACCAATAGCCAATAAAGTAACAAGAGAATAGCAATCGATACGCCAATGGCAACTAAATGTTTTCGCTTCATAGTTCATCCTTTCTTTTTTATTGTGAATAATAGTTGTTCTGAATACCCCTATAGAACAACTTTATAAGAAAAATGTTCTTTGAAAGAAAAAAAGCAAGAAATTCTTTGGTAATTAAAACAAAGTGCTTACATTTGCCCCCAGCTAAAACAAAAAGACAATGAAAACAATGCTCATAAATACATATTGGTGGTGGCGCCCGTTACAACTCCGACAGTCGTAAGGGAGCAGTGCTCGTATGTATATATGTGAACATAATATAGATTAAGAAAGAGCCCTGTCGCAACCTGCGACAGGGCTCTTTTCTTTTATCCGGTTTTGAGATAAACAGTAAATCGTAAACAATTAAATAAAAAATAGGATTATGAGTTTTTTAGTAAATCAAGATGGTTATTACGGAGAATTCGGTGGAGCATATGTTCCCGAAATACTCCACAAGTGTGTGGAAGAGTTGCAGAACACCTATCTCAAAGTACTGCAAAGCGAAGATTTCAAACAAGAGTTCGACCAATTGCTGCGTGACTACGTAGGACGTCCTTCCCCACTCTACTATGCCCGCCGGCTTTCCGAAAAGTATGGCTGCAAGCTCTACCTCAAACGTGAAGACCTGAACCATACAGGAGCTCACAAGATTAACAACACTATCGGACAGATTCTTCTGGCACGCCGCATGGGCAAGCATCGCATCATCGCCGAAACCGGTGCCGGACAACACGGCGTAGCTACTGCCACCGTATGTGCCCTGATGAACATGGAATGCATCGTCTACATGGGAAAAACGGATGTAGAACGCCAGCATGTCAATGTAGAAAAAATGAAGATGCTGGGTGCAACCGTCATCCCCGTCACTTCCGGAAATATGACGCTGAAAGATGCTACCAACGAGGCAATCCGCGACTGGTGTTGTCATCCTGCCGATACGTACTACATCATCGGTTCCACAGTCGGTCCTCATCCTTATCCCGACATGGTGGCTCGCCTGCAATCCGTCATCAGCGAGGAAATCAAAAAGCAACTCATTGAGAAAGAAGGCCGTGACTGCCCCGACTATCTTATCGCTTGTGTAGGTGGTGGTAGCAATGCCGCCGGAACCATTTACCATTACATCGACGATAGCCGCGTGCAGATCGTCCTCGCTGAAGCCGGTGGTAAAGGAATAGATACGGGTATGACTGCCGCTACCATCGCCCTCGGACAGATGGGAATCATTCACGGTGCACGCACTTACGTCATCCAGAACGAAGACGGCCAGATCGAAGAGCCCTACTCTATCTCTGCCGGACTGGATTACCCGGGTATCGGCCCCATGCATGCCAATCTGGCTGCACAAAAACGTGCCATCGTACTTGCTGTTAATGATGATGAAGCCATCCGCGCCGCCTACGAGCTGACGAAGCTGGAAGGTATCATCCCCGCCCTGGAAAGTGCCCACGCCCTCGGTGCCCTCGAAAAGCTGAACTTCAAACCCGATGATGTTGTTGTACTGACCGTTTCGGGACGTGGAGACAAGGATATAGAGACGTATCTTAATAATTAAAAATTATAAATTAAAAATTAAAGGGTTATGAATACATATAACTATCAAACACATAGTCGTACTATTCTTGGGGACTTGCACACTCCTGTAAGTACCTATCTTAAAGTCCGCGACGTCTTTCCCCAAAGTGCACTTATGGAAAGCTCCGACTATCACGGCAGTGAAAATAACCGTTCATTCATCGGACTCTGTCCATTGGCAAGCGTCAGCATCGACCACGGAACAGCCATCTTCCGCCTGCCCGACGGCACTCGCGAAGAACGCCCCATCACACCGGAATATCCTGTAGAAAAAGCTTTAGAGGATTTCCTCGGCCGCTTCCATGTGGAAGGCGAATATGCCAATTACTGCGGTCTTTATGGCTACACCTCTTTCAATGCCGTACGCTATTTTGAAAATATTCCCGTAAAAGATAGCCGCGAAGCCACCAACGACGCACCGGATATGCTCTACATCTTGTATCAATACCTCATTGTCTTCAACGACTTTAAGAACGAAATGGTACTTCTTGAAATGCTTGCCCCCGGTGAAGAAAGCGAACTGGATACGGTGCAGAAAGCCATCAATAACCGCAATTACACCGCCTACGATTTCCGTGCCGTTGGTGAAACCACTTCCCCACTGACCGACGAACAGCATAAAGCAAATATCCGTCAGGGAATTGCCCACTGCCTGCGTGGGGATGTGTTCCAGATTGTTCTCTCCCGCCGTTTCGAACAACGTTTCGTAGGCGATGACTTCAAACTTTATCGTGCCTTGCGCAGCATCAACCCCTCTCCTTATCTGTTCTATTTCGATTTCGGAGGTTTCCGCATCTTCGGTTCATCACCCGAGACGCACTGCCGCATCGAAGGCCGCCACGCTTACATCGACCCCATCGCCGGTACTACCAAGCGCACCGGAGATCCCGAACAGGATGCGCTGAACGCCCAATACCTGCATGATGATCCCAAAGAGAATGCAGAGCATGTCATGCTGGTCGATCTCGCCCGTAACGATCTTTCCCGCAACTGCCACGATGTAAAAGTGGATTTCTACAAGGAAATGCAATATTACAGTCATGTTATCCACCTGGTAAGCCGCGTCAGCGGTACGCTGAACGAAGATGCCCGCCCCATCAAAGCATTCATCGACACCTTCCCGGCAGGCACTCTGAGCGGTGCACCCAAGGTACGCGCCATGCAACTCATCAGCGAACTGGAACCGCACAATCGCGGCGCTTACGGCGGTTGCATCGGCTTCATCGGGCTGAACGGTTCACTGAACCAGGCCATTACCATCCGTACTTTCGTCAGTCGCAACGGTGTACTTTGGTTTCAGGCAGGCGGCGGCATCGTAGCCAAGAGCAATGAAGAATACGAGTTGCAAGAGGTGAACAACAAACTGGGAGCACTGAAAAAGGCAATCGTAATGGCGGAGAAAATGTAAATTCATGTACAATGTACAATGTACAAAGTACAATTTGCCATGCGGCGTACATAGCGCAGCCAAATTGTACTTTGTAAATTGTACTAAAAAAATTGTACTTTGTAAATTGTAAATTGTAAATGAAATCATGAAAACAGTAATCATAGACAACTACGACTCTTTCACCTACAACCTTGCCCATCTGGTAAAAGAACTCGGCGCAGAAGTAGATGTGCTACGCAATGATAAATTTGAGCTTGAGGAATTGGAGAAATATGATAAGATCATCCTTTCACCCGGCCCCGGCATTCCCGAGGAGGCAGGCTTATTATTAGAGGTCATCCGCACTTACGCAGGACGGAAACCCATACTTGGCGTCTGCCTGGGTGAACAGGCCATCGGACAAGCATTCGGCGGGAAACTCACCAATCTGAGTGAAGTCTTTCACGGCATACAAACGAATGTAAAAATAAAGAATAAAGATTACATTTTCTCCGGTCTTCCTACTGAAATACCAGTCGGCCGTTATCACTCCTGGGTAGTGGATACGGAAGGATTTCCCGAAGAATTGGTTATCACCGCCATCAGTTCCGAAGGTCAAATCATGGCACTGAAACATCGGGAATACGATGTTCACGGCATCCAATTTCACCCGGAATCGGTATTGACTCCCGATGGAAAACAGATTGTAGGCAACTGGCTGAAAGGCGTCTGAAATGCCACATTTCAAACACTAAAGTGAGGCATTCCGAACACAACAGAATTTTCAATCGTAAATTGTAAATCGTCTAATCGTAAATAAGAAAATGAAAGATATATTAACCCGTCTCTTCAACCACGAAGAGCTTACTTCGGAAGAAACCAAGCAAATTCTCCTGAACATCACCCGGGAAGCTTACCCCGAAGCACAGATTTCCGCATTACTCACTGTATTTCAGATGCGTAGCATCACAGTAGATGAACTAATCGGCTTTCGCGAAGCCCTTATGGAGACTCGTATCCCTATCAACTTCGCGCCTTATCAACCTATCGATATCGTAGGTACGGGAGGTGATGGAAAGAACACGTTCAACATTTCCACTTGTGCCTGTTTTGTGGTGGCCGGAGCCGGTTACAAAGTTGCCAAACACGGCAATTATGGTGCCACTTCCGTCAGTGGGGCAAGCAATGTCATGGAGCAACACGGCATCCGCTTCACCAATGATCCCGACAAGTTGAAACGCAGCATGGACGAGTGTAACATCGCCTACCTGCACGCCCAACTTTTCAATCCGGCAATGAAGTTCGTCGGCCCTGTGCGCAAGGCATTGGGAGTACGTACACTGTTCAACCTTCTTGGCCCGCTTGTCAATCCTTGCAAGCCTACTTACCAGTTGCTCGGTGTGGCCGATCTTGCACAGATGCGACTCTACACAAATGTTTTTTACAAACTCGGTATCGATTTTGCGGTAGTCAACAGTCTCGATAGCTACGACGAAATCTCCCTCACGGACGAATTCAAAGTTATGACGCGCAATTACGAACGGATTTACCGTCCGCAAGCGCTGGGTTTCAATGCCGCACAACCCGAAGAGCTCTTCGGCGGAGCCTGCAAAGAGGATGCCGCCCGCATCTTTGATAACATCCTTAATAACCGTGCCACACGTGCCCAAACACAATGTGTCATTGTCAACGCCGCCTTCGCCATCCAGGTGATGGAACCTGAAAAGGAAATCGAAGAATGCATTGCCATCGCTCGCCAATCGCTGGAAAGTGGACGGGCGCTGGAGACGTTGAAGAAGTTTATAATGATTAATAGTTGACAAGGGAACTAGTTAACAAGGGGACAAGGGGACAAGGCCTTTCGGCATGATGGCTGGGCGAATTCGCTCACAAGTACAGCGCAACCCTTCCCCCCTCGTCAACTCGTCAACTTCTCCCCCCCTCTCGTCAACTCAAAAAACAAAAACAATGAAAGATATTTTATCCGAAATCATCGCCCACAAGCGGATTGAGATAGAGCAGCAAAAGCAAGCAGTCTCCCTCAGTCAATTGCAAGAGCAAGCTGCTGCCATGATGCAGGAAGCTGTCGGAACCGGAGCTTCCGGTACAACGCCCGTCCGCAGTATGAAGCGTGCACTCGCAAACTCTTCATCCGGCATCATTGCCGAGTTCAAACGCCGTTCCCCTTCCAAGGGCTGGATCAAGGAAAGCGCACAGGCCGACCTCATTCCTCCTGCTTATGAAACTGCCGGAGCTTCCGCCCTCTCCATCCTCACGGATGAAAAGTTCTTCGGCGGAACTCTGCGTGACATCCGTACAGCACGCCCTCTGGTCAACATCCCGATCCTGCGTAAAGACTTCATTATCGACAAGTATCAGCTTCTGCAAGCACGCATTGTAGGTGCCGATGCAGTGCTGCTCATTGCCGCCTGCCTCACACCTGACGAGTGCCACACACTCACCATGCAGGCACACGAACTTGGGCTCGAAGTTCTGCTCGAAGTACACAGTATCTCCGAACTCTCCTATATATATAAGGAGACGGATATGGTCGGCGTCAACAACCGTAATCTGGGCAGTTTCGTCACTAACATAGAAAACTCTTTCCGCATTGCAGAAGAGTTAAAAAATGCTGTTGCTGAAATTGATTTTCAGACGCCTCCGCTGCTCGTTTCCGAAAGTGGTATTTCGCACCCTGAAACCATCCGTGAACTACGCTCGGCAGGTTTCCGTGGTTTCCTTATGGGAGAGACATTCATGCGTACAGACGATCCCGGGAGCACATTGGAAGAACTCATTCACGGTATATAAATTTGGAAATTCACACATAATGTCATATATTCGTGATTTTTAAGGTACATAAGCCCATGAATACAATGATCAAAGTATGCGGAATGACCGATGCAGACAATATCCGCGATGTAGAAGTATTAGGTGTAGATATGATCGGTTTTATCTTCTACCCCAAATCCCCCAGATACCTGTACCAGATACCCAGGTACCTGCCTACGCTTGCCAAACGTGTCGGTGTTTTTGTCAACGAAACCAAAGAAAACATCCTTATGTATGTCGACCGTTTCGGTCTGAACTACGTCCAGCTGCACGGTGACGAATCACCCGAATATTGCCGCACCCTTCATTCACAGGGTATCCGGATCATCAAAGCGTTTTCCATCGCTTTGCCCAAGGATCTTCTTGCCGTATCTGATTATGAAGGTTTCTGCGACTACTATCTGTTCGATACACGTACCGTCCACTACGGTGGCTCCGGACAGCAATTCGACTGGAGCATTCTGCAACGTTACACTGGTAGTACCCCCTTCCTGCTTAGCGGCGGTATCAATTCTTACAGTGTCAAAGCTCTGAAAGAATTCCACCATCCCCGCCTTGCCGGTATCGATATCAACAGTCGCTTCGAGACATCTCCGGGCATCAAGGATGTGGAACGGATCGAACGTTTTCTCAAAGAATTAAGAACGAATTAAATTTAGAATAACATCATGAATCGTATAAATCAACTTTTTCAGGACAGCCCTAAAAACTTGCTGTCCATCTACTTCTGTGCTGGTTGTCCAACCCTGGAAGGTACTGCCGACGTCATCCGCACCCTCGAACGCAATGGGGTCCATTCGATTGAAATCGGTATTCCCTTCAGTGACCCAATGGCTGACGGCATTGTTATCCAAGAAGCTGCCACGCGTGCTCTTCGCAACGGTATGTCGCTGCGTATTTTGTTTGAGCAGCTCCGCGATATCCGTAGCGATGTCCGTATTCCTCTCATTCTGATGGGCTATCTCAACCCTATCATGAAATTCGGGTTCGAGGCTTTCTGTCAGAAATGTGTAGAATGTGGCATCGACGGCGTTATTATTCCCGATCTTCCCTTCAAAGATTACGAAGAAACGTATAAACCTATTGCCGACCGTTACGACATCCGTGTCATCATGCTCATCACCCCCGAAACCAGCGAGGCTCGTGTCCGTGAAATCGACGAACATACCGACGGCTTCATCTATATGGTATCCAGCGCTGCTACTACCGGTGCCCAAAAAGATTTCGATAGCCAGAAGCAAGCTTATTTCAAAAAGATACAGGATATGCACCTGCGCAATCCCCGCATGGTTGGCTTCGGCATCAGTAACAAACAGACATTCGACGCCGCTTGTGCCAACTCTTCCGGTGCTATCATCGGTAGCCGATTCGTCACCCTGCTGAATGAAGCTGAAGGAGATGCGGAAAAGGCGATCACACAGTTGAAAGAAGGGTTGAAGAAGTGATTGGAAAGGAGTGGATTAGTGATAAGTAAATGACATTGTAATGGCAAAATGTCACTTATCACTAACCACTTACCCCTAATCACTATTTTTTTCCTATCTTTGCACCCAAAATAATCAAACCCGGTTATGTTTATGAAGACTGACTACCCATCCGTGTTGCTAATTTATACCGGTGGAACCATCGGCATGATAGAGAACCCAGAGACAGGTGCGCTTGAAAATTTCAACTTCGATCATCTTCTCAAACATGTTCCCGAACTGAAACGTTTCAATTACCGCATCTCTTCCTATCAGTTTGATCCTCCTATTGACTCTTCTGACATGGAGCCTTCGCTTTGGGCAAAAATCGTAAAGATTATCAACTACAATTATGATTACTTCGACGGCTTTGTCATTCTTCATGGAACCGATACCATGTCTTATACGGCCTCTGCTCTCAGTTTCATGCTTGAGAATCTGGCTAAACCCGTTATTCTCACCGGCTCTCAGCTTCCTATCGGCACTCTGCGTACAGATGGAAAAGAAAATCTTATTACCTCTATAGAAATAGCTGCGGCAAAGAACCCCGATGGTACCCCCATCGTTCCCGAAGTGTGTATATTTTTCGAGAATGAATTGATGCGCGGTAATCGCACCACAAAGATCAATGCCGAAAACTTCAACGCATTCCGTTCATTCAACTATCCCTCATTGGCCCATGCAGGCATCCACATCAAATATGACGCCCACATCATCCGCCGTCCTGATCCGACGCGTCCCATGAAGCCTCATTACCTGTTCGATACCAATGTGGTTATGCTCACTCTTTTTCCCGGTATCCAGGAAAGCATCATCAATTCTGTTCTCCATGTCCCGGGTCTGAAAGCGGTTGTACTCAAAACATTCGGTTCCGGAAATGCTCCTCAGAAGGAATGGTTCATCCGCCAACTGAAGGACGCCACAGAACGTGGCATCATTATTGTTAACATCACTCAATGCCAACGTGGCGTAGTCGAAATGGGACGCTACGAAACCGGACTGAAATTGCTGCAAGCAGGCGTCATCAGCGGATACGACAGTACTCCCGAATGTGCAGTAACCAAACTTATGTTCCTCCTTGGCCATGGTCTCAATCAAGCCGAAATCCGCTACCGGATGAACTCTGACCTTGCGGGAGAAATCACTAAATAGCAGATAAAAAATATTCAGTCTAAAATCAACGGGTTATAGTCGATAAAACATTTTTTATTGACTATAACCCGCTTTATTTTGCATATCTCAAAAAATCACTGGATAAAATTTACAAGTTCTCCATTTATATATATCACACTCATTTTTAATAAATAAAGCATCTTACTGAAACAAAAAAACAACTTTTTTATTATTATATCAAATTTATCGTTATCTTTGTGGCGAGAATATGCAAGATATGCACATTTTCGACAGTTAATTAATAAAAAATAAGCTATAATTCATATATATTATTCTATCA
>OHOJ01000315.1_pt1 | contig 18610 bp, 10 predicted proteins | sample 1569791 | NCBI WGS metagenome assembly OHOJ01 (sample SAMEA3879542, study PRJEB24766) | human gut metagenome | biome: human-associated habitat; feature: feces | place: USA | collected 1985/1987
ACAATTACCTATAATATTATATAATAGTAAATAAAAGAATTTTGAAATACACATACGGAGGTAGAATAAGTGAAATTATATGAAAATGGTGCTTACCTTTTAAACGGTAAGGAAGTAATAATTGATGGACCAGAGGCTCAGGCAGCTGTCAAAAGCAAGACCGGCATGGACATCGATAAACAGACAGCTAAGCAGGAGACAATTGCTTACGGTATTTTAAAGGAGCACAATACATCCGGCAATATGGACAAGCTTCAGATTAAGTTTGATAAGCTTACATCGCATGATATCACATTTGTAGGTATCATCCAGACAGCACGAGCTTCAGGACTTGAGAAATTCCCTATCCCGTATGTACTTACAAACTGTCACAACAGCCTTTGTGCAGTTGGTGGAACAATCAATGAGGATGACCACATGTTTGGTCTCACATGTGCAAAGAAGTACGGCGGAATCTATGTACCACCTCATCAGGCAGTTATCCATCAGTTTGCACGAGAGATGCTTGCCGGCGGCGGAAAAATGATACTTGGTTCTGATTCACATACACGTTATGGTGCACTTGGTACTATGGCAGTCGGCGAGGGTGGACCTGAGCTTGTTAAGCAGCTTCTTGAACAGACATATGATATTGATATGCCTGAGGTAGTAGGCATTTACCTGACAGGAGAGCCAATCAAGGGCGTTGGACCACAGGATGTCGCACTTGCAATTATCGGAGAGGTATTCGGAAACGGCTTCGTAAAGAACAAAGTTATGGAGTTTGTAGGACCGGGTGTGTCTAATCTGAGCGTTGACTTCCGTATAGGTGTCGATGTTATGACAACAGAGACTACATGTCTTTCTTCTATCTGGAGAACAGATGACCAGGTTAAGGAATTCTTTGAGATTCACGGTAGGGCTGAGGACCACAAGGAGCTTAATCCGGGTGAGGTGGCTTACTACGACAGATTTATTGAGATTGATTTAAGCCAGATCCGCCCAATGATAGCTATGCCATTCCACCCAAGCAATACCTATACTATCGATGAGCTCAATGCAAACCTCATGGATATTCTCGATGACTGTGAGAAGAGAGCTGAGGTAAGCTTTGACGGCAAGGTGAAGCTTGATTTAAAGAGTAAGGTAAGAGACGGAAAACTGTATGTAGACCAGGGAATCATCGCAGGCTGTGCAGGCGGTGGATTTGAGAATATCTGCGATGCGGCTGACATATTAAACGGACATTCAATCGGAGCAGACGAGTTTACACTGAGTGTTTACCCGGCATCTACTCCAATATACATGGAGCTTGTGAAAAACGGAGCTGTAGCAAAGCTTCTTGAGACAGGTGCAATCGTAAAGACTGCTTTCTGCGGACCTTGCTTTGGTGCAGGAGATACACCTGCCAACAACGCATTCTCTATCCGTCATTCAACAAGAAACTTCCCTAACAGAGAGGGTTCTAAGGTACAGAACGGACAGATCAGCTCAGTGGCACTCATGGATGCACGTTCAATCGCTGCAACAGCAGCAAACAAGGGCTTCCTTACATCAGCAGCGGATATTGATGTCAACTTTACAAAGCCAAAATATTTCTTTGACAAGACTATATATGAGAACCGTGTATTTGACAGCCATGGAGTGGCAGATCCTTCAGTTGAAATCCAGTTCGGACCAAACATTAAGGACTGGCCGGCAATGAGTGCGCTTCCGGAGAATATGCTCCTTAAGGTGGTTTCAGAGATTCATGATCCTGTTACTACAACAGATGAGCTCATTCCTTCAGGAGAGACATCTTCATATCGTTCAAACCCTCTTGGACTTGCAGAGTTCGCACTTTCAAGAAAGGATCCTGAGTATGTAGGCAGAGCAAAGGAAATCCAGAAGGCCCAGAAGGCTATAGAGAGTGGTGAGTGCGCAGGAAAGGCTGTTCCTGAGGTTGCTGAAATCATGGGAGTAGTAAAGAAAAAATTCCCTGAGGCAAGCCATGAGAATATGGGCTTCGGAAGCACAATTTTTGCTGTTAAGCCGGGTGACGGCTCAGCAAGAGAGCAGGCTGCCAGCTGCCAGAAGGTACTCGGAGGCTGGGCAAATATCGCAAACGAGTATGCCACAAAGAGATACCGTTCAAACCTTATCAACTGGGGAATGCTTCCATTCATCATCGATGAGGGAGAGCTTCCGTTCCACAACCTCGACTATATCTTCCTTCCGGGAATCAAGAAGGAAATCGAGGATGCAAAGACGGAGTTTGAGGCATATGTTGTCAAGGATGGTGAATTAAAGCCATTTACACTGAAGATGGGTGAGCTCACAGATGATGAAAGAGAGATAATATTAAAGGGATGTCTCATCAACTATAATCGTAAATAAGGAGAGTTTAATCCGATGGAAGAAACCGGAAAAGCTGGTAAAAAATCAAACATTGAGATAAATGCAGATAAGGGTGCGAAGCAGAATTCGCACCCGGGGCGTGAGGAATGGCCACATCTGATCAGAATAGGTGTCATGGTATTTGTCACGTTTGCAGTCAGTATACTGTTTTTCTTTGCACTGTACAGATTTGAGGGCTTTGCAGGCATATGGAGCAAGCTGCTTGCGGCAGCAATGCCTATTATAATGGGACTTGTGCTTGCATACCTGATGAATCCTGTCATGCTGTGGCTGGAAAGATGCTTTAAAAAGCTTCTTTCCAAAAAGATGAAAAGCGAAAGCAAGCTGCGAAAGGTTTCAAGAGCTCTTGCAATCACAGGCTCGGTTATTATTCTGGTAGCGATTATTTCGCTCCTCATTGCGGCTATTGTGCCTTCTGTCATAGCAAGTATATCAGGACTTATGAAGACACTGCCAAATGATGTTGCGGCATTCATCAACATGATAAAGAACGGCAATTTCGGGGACAGCAAAATTGCTGAGCTCGCGAGCACAGGTTTACAGAATGCAACCGACTACATTGAGGATTATGCCACAGAAAAGCTGATTCCTGAGGCACAGAAGTATGTTGCACAGATTACAACCGGTGTGATTTCGGTAGTCAGAGGCTTATTTAATTTTATTATCGGAATAATCGTGATGGTCTATGTGATGAGTATTCAGGAGACTCTCGCAGGACAGAGCAAAAAGATAATATATGCTGTCTGCAAGCCAAAGACAGGCAATATCATCATTGAGACGATCAGAAAGACAAATGAGATTTTTGGAGGCTTCATAAGCGGTAAGATTATAGATTCACTGATTATAGGTGTGATTGCATATTTCGGATGTCTGATTTTAAGGATTCCATCATCGGTGCTCGTTGCAGTGATTATCGGCGTCACAAATGTGATTCCGGTATTCGGACCGTTTATCGGTGCAATTCCATCGTTACTCATAGTAGTAATTCAGAGTCCGTGGCATGCGCTTTATCTTCTGATATTTATTGTCGTGCTGCAGCAGGTGGATGGCAATATAATAGGGCCTAAGATACTTGGCTCATCTACCGGTCTTTCGACCTTCTGGGTTATGTTTGCCATACTAATCGGCGGAGGAATGTTTGGTTTTCTTGGAATGTTACTTGGTGTTCCAACCTTTGCTGTGATATACTATATTGTGAAAAGAGTTGTTAATTATGCTCTCAGGAAAAAGAAGCTTCCTGAGGACACAAGGGATTATACAAAGACAACAGGCGTAGATACCAAAAATAATAAGCTTAAATACGAGTAGGTGAAATAAGTGGATAAATACGAATACAATCTCAAGCTGGATCAGATAAAAGCCCTAAGCGCCGAGGAGGGCTATATGAGCGCAGCAGAGATTGCGGATAGCATAAATTGGAACAAAATTAAAAATGTAAATACACTCGTTAAAATCGGCGAAATCTACGAGAAGGCCGAAAGATACCAGGATGCAAGGGACATACTTTTAATGGCCTATGACCGTTCACCAATCGGCAGGATGATTATATACAGACTGGCTGAGGTCGCCATCAAGATGGGTGATTATGATGCTGCTACAGAGTATTATGATGAGTTTGTTGAGATAGCGCCTCATGATGATATGAAGTATGTATTAAGATATGCCATCAAAAAAGGGCAGGGAGCTTCATTTGATGAGCTTATCACTATTCTTGAAGAGTACAAGGATGAAGAATACACTGAGGAGTGGGCATACGAGCTTGCATATCTATACCACAAGGCCGGAAAAGCCGATAAGTGTATAGATGCCTGCGATGAGCTCATTCTGTGGTTCGGAGACGGACCATATGTGGAGCGTGCTCTGGAGCTTAAGATGCTTTATCAGCCACTTACCAAGGCTCAGGAGGAAAAGTACAGACGATTCAAGGCAGAGAAGGAAAAGCCGGCTAAGATAAAGGATGAGGCTGAGGTCACTGAGATAGGTGCCATGGAGATGGTAAAGGGCGGAGAGATAGTGCATGATGACGTAACTATTCCGCAGATTACTGTAAATCAGGAGAAGTTCAATACTGTAAATTTACAGCAGGAGATTGCCAAGGGTATGCAGCAGATCATGGAGGCCAAGGGCAAGAATGAAGTTGCTGATACGATGGATACCATCAAAAAGATAGTTGAGGATATTCCTTATCTCAAGCTCGAAAAGGAGCAGGAAGAGTATGTACAGCAGCCGGAAGAGACAGAGCATATCGCTACAGATGAAGAGATAGATGGTTCACTTAAGTTGAATTTCAAGGAGCTTTTGGGTGAAGACGCTGACGGACAGATGTCTATGGTCATGAGTGAAAAGACTCAGCTTGAGCATCAGATTACAGGACAGATGTCTATACAGGATGTGCTTGAAGAATGGGAAAAGACCAGACATGCGGCTGAAATTGCCCTTAAAGAGGCTGAGCAGCAGAAGCTTGAGTCAGCTAAGGCAAGAGCACTTCAGGAGGCAGGAGACATCATGGAGAGACTAAATGATGTCATTCCAAAGCTGGATGCAGGTGTCACTCCGAAGGAACTTCTTGAGGAGGAGTATTTGAAGGTCCCGGTTGATATTATAGAGCAGAAAGCTGCCGTGAAGGAGCCTGAAGAAGAGCAGAAACCGGATATGCAGGAGCTTTATGCAGAGGAGACTGTGGATGAAGTACAGGAGCCGCAGGAAGCACCGGAAGATACTATAGACGAAGCACAGGAGCCGCAGGAAGCACCGGAAGAGGCTATAGACGAAGCACAGGAGCCGCAGGAAGCACCGGAAGAGGCTATAGAAGAAGCTATAGAAGAAGTGCAGGAGTCACGGGAAGTACCTGAAGAGGCTGCAGATGAAGCCAGGGAACCGGTTGGAGAGCCGGAGGATATAATTATGGCAGAGGAGTCTGAGAAAGACGAGATACTCATGCAGCCGACTACCATGATGCCTGAAATAACAGATGATATGTTAAATGTCGATGATGATACATCAGATGATGAGACTTCACAGGAGAAAGAAAACGTTTCTGAGAAGAGAGATTTTGATCATGTGACATCATTTATCGAGCAGGAAATAGCCAAGATGACAGCAAAAAATCCGGGACTGGAGAAGAAGCTGGATATGGCTAAGACAAGAAAAATGCCGGATATTTCATTGCCGGAGGATTTAGACAGCGAAGAAGATGACTCGAAATTGAAAGAAACAAAACATATAAAAGAGCTTACAAGCGAACAGAAAGCTATATTTTCATATTTCATACCGGTAAAGGGTATGGAGGATCAGATCTGCAAGGCATATAATGCAGTGCTTGATCATTTCAACAGGAAAGAAAACGCATCCACAGGCAACCTCATTATACAGGGAGAGCAGGGTTGCGGAAAGACAATGCTTGCTACAAGCTTTATAAAGGTATTACAAAAAGATGGTGAACAGCTTACAGGAAAGATGGGCAAGATTGATGCTGCCGCACTCAATAAAAAGGATGTGCAGCAGGTAGTCAGAAAGATAACAGGAGGCTGTCTCATCATAGAAAGAGCCGGTGATATCGACCGCAGCATAGCTGCCCAGCTATCATTTTTGATGGAGCATGATATTACAGGAACACTCTATATACTTGAGGATACATCAAAGGGTATAAAGAAGGCTCTCTCAATGGATGAGGGCTTTGCATCCAAGTTCACGGAAAAGATATCGGTCCCTATTTTTACAAATGATGAACTCGTATTGTTTGCCAAATCGTACTCTGCAGAGCTTGGGTACAAGATAGATGAGATGGCTATTCTGGCATTGCATAACAGAATCAGCAATATTGAGAGGATAGACCAGGCTACCACTCTGACAGAGGTCAAGGATATAATTGACGAGGCCATAGACAGGGAGGCTCACAGCGGACTTAAGAAGGCTATAAGTATTCTGACAGCCAGGCGATATACAGATGATGACCGAATTGTACTCAAAGAGGATCATTTCAGGGAAAAATAAATACTTATGGGGGGTATATATATGTGTAATTTTACAGCAATGGATTGTTACCTGTTCGGTCAGGCAACACACTATGATATCTACAAGAAGATGGGTGCTCACTTAGCTGAGCGTAAAGGAAAAAAAGGAGTGTGCTTTGACGTCTGGGCGCCACATGCGAGGGAAGTATACGTGTTTGGTGAGTTTAACGACTGGAATGAGACCAGTCATGAGATGAAGCGTGTAGAGCCGGAAACCATGGGAGTGTATGAGCTTTTTGTACCGGGAGCGCAAAAGGGTCAGATGTATAAGTTTATTATAGTCACTGAACAGGGTGATAAGCTGTACAAGGCGGATCCATACGCAAACTACGCAGAGCTTCGTCCGGGAACAGCGTCAATCATCACAGATATCGAGCACTTCACATGGACTGACAAAGAGTGGATGGATAAGAGAGCAGCAAAGTCAGATGCTGATGTATATTCTTCACCTATGGCTATATATGAGTGTCATCCGGGCTCATGGATGAGACATCCGGGCAGGGATGATGAGGGCTTTTATACATACAGGGAGCTTGCAAAATCACTCATATCCTATGTGAAAACTATGGGATATACACATATTGAGCTTATGGGTATTTCAGAGTATCCGTTTGATGGCTCATGGGGATATCAGGTGACAGGCTACTATGCACCTACATCGAGGTATGGAGAGCCTGAGGATTTTGCATACTTTGTTGATCAGTGCCATAAAAATAATATCGGAGTAATCCTCGACTGGGTACCTGCACATTTCCCAAAGGATGCGCATGGACTTGCCAATTTCGATGGAACAGCCACATATGAGTATGCAGACCCAAGAAAGGGAGAGCATCCCGACTGGGGCACAAAGATATTTGACTACGGTAAGAATGAAGTAAAGAACTTCCTTATCGGAAGTGCACTTATGTGGATAGAAAATTACCACGTAGACGGACTCCGTGTGGATGCAGTTGCGTCAATGCTTTATCTTGACTATGGAAAGAACGACGGACAGTGGGTGCCAAACAAGTTTGGAGGAAATAAGAACCTCGAGGCAGTAGAGTTTTTCAAGCATATCAATACACTCATACTTGGAAGAAATCACGGAACTGTAATGATAGCCGAAGAGTCTACCGCATGGCCAAAGGTAACAGGCAAGGTAGAGGAAGACGGACTGAACTTCAGCTACAAATGGAACATGGGATGGATGCATGACTTCCTTGATTATATGAAGCTGGATCCATATTTCCGTAAAAATAACCACAACAAGATGACATTTGCGATGAGCTATAATGAGAGTGAGAAATATATTCTGGTACTGTCACATGATGAGGTGGTACATCTGAAGTGTTCTATGCTCAACAAAATGCCGGGCTTAGAAGGGGATAAATTCAAGAACCTCATGGCAGGATATGCATTTATGATGGGACACTGTGGAAAGAAGCTTCTTTTCATGGGACAGGAGTTTGCACAGAAGCAGGAGTGGAGTGAGGAAAGAGAACTCGACTGGTATCTGCTTGAGAATCCGGAGCATAAAAAGATCCAGAACTGGGTAAAGGAGCTGCTTCACCTCTATAGGAGAAACCGCTGTCTGTATGAGCTGGATTCAAGCTGGGAAGGCTTTGAATGGATAAATGCAAACGATGCAGACAGAAGCATCTTCAGCTTTATCAGAAAGAGTAAGGATGGCAAGAATAATATGCTCTTTGTCATCAATTTCACACCGGTAGAGAGACCTGATTACAGAGTCGGAGTGCCAAAGCACAAGACATATCAGCTCGTTTTAGATAGTGAGGATCCTAAGTTTACCGGCAAAACGGTACAAGCGCCTGTAAAGAAGGCTGCAAAGGGCAGAGGCAAGGCAGCAAAACAGTCATATAAGAAGCTGGACTATAAGGCAGTCAAATCAGAGTGTGACGGCAGACCATTTTCATTTGCTTATCCACTTGCGCCTTACGGAGTTGCTGTATTTAAATACTAATATACCGGTAAACAGCAGGCTAAAGGACCGCGCCAATTTAAGGCGCGGTCTTTATTTTTGCGTATTATATGTCGATATAAAATAAAAAGATAACTATTCAGAACCACCCCCTCACATATGAGCAAAAAATATCCATAAATAAAGGCTGCAGAGATGGTATATATGCAGGGCACGGAGCAGGAAATATGCAGATAGAGAATTTGATTAATAAAAGCACAGATACGAAAAATACGGACACAAAAACCATAAATGACATGACAGCGGGTATGCGTGTGTCAGACTACATAAAGACAGACAGCAGTGACAATATGTCAAAAAAGGCGGCTGTTGTCGGTTCGTCAAATTCTGTTGATATGTCGGATACGATATATGCAAGACCACAGGCTAAAAACGAAGCCGGGAACAACGATGGCACAGATATGGCAGAAAATCTGCTAAATGACATGAATCAGACCTCAGAAAACAGGCGAAATGATATGATTGTCACTGCAAGCACAACCACGAGTGATGATTACAAAGCTGCAAAGGATGACGGCTACGATGTCATTGTCACTGAGACCGATAAGATAAAAGCAGTGCTGGCAAAGGCAGGTGTAGATATATCCATATATGGAGATGATCTGAGCATGGAGCAGCTTACAGACATCACGGGAAGCCAGACTGAAGCGGCCATGCTTGTCAATCAGATGAAAGCATATGATATTCCTGCTACAGATGATAATATAAAGGCAGGTACAGATGCCATAGACCGGGCAAAGAGCCTTACAAATATATCCAATGAGACAAAGGCATATCTGGTCAGAAATAACATGAATCCGACGGTTTCCAATGTATACAAGGCTACGTACAGCAGCAGTCAGGTACAAGATTACAGGCAGAAAACCAAAATGACGGAGATATCAGATGAGCTGTTTGAGGAGCTTAAGCCACAGCTTAAACAGATATTAGAGGAAGCTCATATAGACAGTAGTGATGAGAATCTGAATCAGTGCAGATGGCTGATAGATGAAGATATAGCCGTTACACCTGATAATGTGCTGCTTGCGAATCAGGTAGACTGCATCAACGCAGCAGAAGAAAATGTGAGCAGTGATTTTTATGCAAGGGCAGTGACAGAAGCACTGGCAATGGGAAAAAAGGCTACAGATGCCACTATGTCACAAGATGGTCTGACATTTGACATGGCAAAGAAAGCCTGTGATGTATTAGGTGAGGCGACCGCAGATGACATTGTCACATTAGAGTCAGATAACATACCTGTCACGATAGAGAATCTGTCAAAGCTTATAGCTGCAAGGGGCAAGGATAGTGCAGCATCGCAAGCCTCAGCGAATAAAGCTGCGGATAATCAGATTACAGACAGCCGGGAAGCAAGGCTTGTGACAGCTCAAAGAAAGCTTGAGGAAGCGAGACTTTCCATGACAGCAGAAGCCAACCTTTCACTCATAAAAAAAGGAGTTTCAATAGACACAGAGCCTATTGAACGTGTAGTGGAGCTGCTTAAGCAGCAGGAAAATAAATACTACGGAGCGCTGTTTGGTGAGAGCAGTGTAGAGGCATCTGATGATAGGGTACGTATGTACAATAATGTCTGTGATATTTTCAATCAGATGAAGCAGCAGCCGGCGTATGTACTGACCCTGGAATCCGCTGATGACACTGTGTATGAGCTGTATACAGCAGGCAAAGCAATGAAGCAGTCATTAGAAGCAGCAGCCTCAGGATATGAGACTCTTATGACATCACCGCGGGCAGATATGGGAGATAGTATGTCAAAAGCATTTCAGAATGTGGATGATATACTTAAAGAGCTTCAGATAGATACATCTGAAAGCAATCGCAGGGCTGTGCGGATACTTGCGTACAACAGTACCGACATCACAGAGGAGAATATAAAGCAGATAAAGTCTGTAGATGAGCAGGTGCAGAGAGCATTCAGCGATATGACACCGGCGGTGACGATTGAGATGATAAAAAGAGGCATATCACCGCTTGATATGAGCATGAGTGACATAAGTGAAACTGCCAGACGGATAAAATCAGAAAGTCCTGACGAAAAGGATGAGAAATTCAGCGAGTTTCTCTGGAAGCTTGAAAAGAAAAATGAAATCTCGGAGGAGGAAAGAGACTCATATATAGGCATATACAGGCTTATTTCACAGGTGGAGCAGTCAGATGGTGCTGTGATAGGCTCACTTGTTAATCAGGGAGCAGATATTACAATGAAAAATCTGCTTACAGCGGTCCGGGTACGAGGAAAGAGTGCCATGGACTATAAGGTGGACGATACCTTTGCCGGAGTGGACAGTGTAAGCAGTGGCATTAAAATTGACTCACAGATAGAAAGCGCATATCATACAAACTGCCTAAGGGATGTGCTTGATACACTTTCACCTGAGAAAATGGAGTTTGTGCAGTATGACAGCTGGCTTGATATGACTCCGGAGCAGTTAAGGCAGGCTGTATATGAGGCAGACGAGGATAACGCACTGTCAGAGCAATATGCCACAGAACAGCTAAGACAGTTCAATCAGGCAGTTTCGGTGCCTGAGAACGTATATGCTTTTCTGGAGAAATATGATGTAAAAACAACCGCAGTAAACCTCATGGCTGCGTCACGGCTAATGAAAAATCCGTCAGAGGCAGTAAGAAATCTCTGGGAGCGTGGAGACAGTGCTACGGCAAGGGCTCTTTTGGATGAGACTCTCAGACGGTTTTCTGAGTCGGTCAAAAATCCAAAGGAGCTTGCGCAGGCGCAGGAAACGCTGGCTGATACAGCAGAGCATGTTATGGATTCGATGATTATAGAGGATAGGCACACAGGTTCAATAGACCTCAGACAGATGAAGCTATTATGCAGTCAGCTAAGGATAGCTTCAAATATGTCGAGACAGGAAAACTATATTGTACCAATAGAGACTGCAGACGGGGTCACAGGTATGAAGCTTAGTATAGTAAGAGGCGAGGATAAAAAGGGCATGGTTGACATATTCCTTGAGGATAAAAAATGCGGCAGAGTAGCTGCATATTTTGAGGCAAAGGAAAACTCAGTATCTGCTATGATAGTCACAGACGATGAGCAGACTAAAAAGCTGTTTGAAGATAATATCACTATGTTTGAGGCAGGAATAAGTGATGGTGAACAGCGTGTGCGCATAGATGTGGCACTGGAGCATGATATATCTGCAAAAGAGTCTAAGATGTCAGATATGAAATCGAATACTGAGTCAGATAATGAGACTAAAAAGCAGCTTGATGGCAGTGAAAGTGTCCAGACAACCAGACTATATCACATCGCAGAGCAGTTTATTGTAAATGTCCAGAGGGTGATTGCGCAAGATAGTCTGTAACACCGATATATATTGCATGTGCCAGGTCATCCTGATAGTTTTTGTCAGTAAGAAGAAGTGTCTCAGCAGGATTACTCAAGAATCCACATTCTACGATTACGGTCGGGGATGTGGATTTTTTAAGTATAAAGTATTCTTTATTGGGCTTAATGCTTCGTGGCTTTGCGACACAAAGAGAAGTGTTTAAAGCTCCAAGGACAGAGGATGCGAGCTCTTTTCCTGCATCAGAGGCTTCATAATAGAATACCTGTGGACCGCAGCTTGAATTGTCCTCAAAGCTGTTTTGATGGATACTGATGCTGACTGCCACATTGCTTTTAGACATCAGGGCAGTTCTCTTTGTCAGATCATCTGTCTTTGGATGTTTGGAATTATCCGGGGCGAGGTCGCAGTCGGTGGTTCTGGTCATGACAACAGTAAAGCCTCTGTTTTCAAACAGCTGTTTAAGAGCCATTGCAATACTCAGGTTGACATCCTTTTCCATGACACCGGAGGTGGAAATCTTACCGGGATCACTTCCACCATGTGTTGATTGTAGTTTACGCAAATTGTGATATGTATTGAGATTAGATAGCCTTTTTCTATAAGTCCTTACAGTAAACGCTTGAGAATAAATGTTCCAGTTCATTTCCGAAGTTATATGAGATTTTAATTTTGCGGTTTTCGTAAACTGTTATCTGGTCTATCATTTCCACAATAATATCTCTGTCTAATTCTTCAATGTCTTTCAGCTCCAACAACCGCCTTAACCAGGGTGTTTCAAAAATACTTTCTGTTACATTTTCATTTTTCTTTTCTTCCAGCGTTTCAATCTGTTTGGAGTAAAGCGTTTCTTTTTGTTGATAGTCCTCTCGATAAGAAAGAAATTCTTCTTTAGAAATCAGTTCGTCTTTGTAATCTTCATAAATTGCCTTTTGCAGTCTCTTTACTCTTTCAAGCTCTGTCTTTAACTTTGTCAGTTCTATGTCTGTTGATTTTCTGATTTTCGGAGCTGTGAAAGATTGTAATTTTACAAGTTCCTGCAAATTCTCTACATTGCTGATAATCTGCTTTAAATCTCCCAGTACAATATCATTCAATACTTGAAATGGGAGAGTATGCGGAGTGCAGTAATTTTTTCCGCTTCTTTTATAAGTTCCACAATAGAATGAGTAGGACTTACTTCCGTCAGCATGTTGCCACAAATTTTTCATCATTGCCCGACCACAATCGCCACACTTGATAAAACCTGCAAAGATATTTTTGTTTGTTTCCAAATCAATATCTCTATGCTTTTTCGTCAGCAGTTTTTGTACCTTATCCCAAAGTTGATGGTCTATAATCGGTTCATGTGTATTTTCAACCCTTATCCAGTTTTCTTTATCAACTAGGCGTTGTTTGCTTCTCATACGTTGATGTTTCTTTCCTTGCACCATGTTTCCAATATAAAGTTCATTTTGCAACATCACGTTAATAGTGGAATATGTCCAATAGGAAGTTTTCTCTAAACGAGTACAATTCTTATAGTTTTCGCCATTTAGTTTTTTATATTCAGACGGACAAAGGATACCCTCTGCATTTAATATTTTTGCAATGCTCTGTTTTCCTATCCCTTGTGCGTACATACTGAATACTCGTTTTACAACTTCGGACGCATATTCATCAATCACAAGCTTATTCTTATTCGCAGGTGATTTATTATAGCCATAGCTTGTAAATGCTCCTATAAATTCTCCAGCCTTCTGTTTTGATTTTACAGTCGCTTGAATTTTATTAGAAATATCTCTTGCATACTGTTCATTGAATATATTTTTAATAGGAAGCAACATATCGTATGACTGCTTCATACTGTCAATGTTATCTGTTACAGAAATAAAACGGACATTAAGCTCTGGAAATATTCTTTCCAAATAACGCCCAGTATCAATGTAATCTCGTCCGAAACGGGAAAGGTCTTTTACAACAACACAATTTACCTTGTTATTTTCAATGTCAGCAATCATTCTATGGAAGTCTGGTCTATCGAAATTCGTTCCCGTAAAACCATCATCAATATAAACATCATATAAGATAAAGTCGTCATGCTTGTTCACATATTCTGTTAAAAGTTTTCTCTGATTTCCTACACTATCGCTTTCTTCCTTATCTCCGTCCTCTCGTGATAATCTGATATAAACAGCTGCATTAAATAAGTTTGACGCTTTTTGATAAATCATTTTTCCACCTATTCAACTGCCGTACCTATAATAATATCATACAATAAAGTACGGCTTCTTTCCATGATTTTCAAAGGTTTTCACCTCTTGATATGCGTTTTTAATATGAGATTTCACGATACGGATAAGTAATTCTTCTACAGAAAATTTACATAAAAATTCTCGTTCTACAATATATTGTGCAGGTTTTTTTTTAGTCAATGTATCAGCTCCCTTAATCAACTATCTATTCTCAACATACGCACATAGGCTTATCCAATATGCGTATTTTTCACAATGTTACAGAAGCAAACAGATGGTATTGGAAAGCTTTGTTAGTATCTCAACTATTCCCATTCTTGTGGGCAGAACTGCACCATATCGGTACGGAAAGGTGTGATTTGTTGCAGGAATTTGAAAAGATTTGAAAAAATTTTCGGATACAAAAAAGCCCGCACAAAACATGAATTTTGTGCGAGCTACTGGGATAGTGTATTTAATTGTAGATAGTATGCTGTTAAATCAGATTTGAATATATCGAATTGTACTTAAAGCTTAAAGGCACATTCATCACTCCATTTTTGGTTTGGATGTTTCAATGTAATAAATATGTTCCTTGTTCCACTGTTTTAAACAAAAACAAAATTCGATAACAGCCAAAGCAATATTATATGTATGGGATAGAAAATATAAAAGAGATATTTACACTTTTTCCCTCGTTGATGATTGTATGATAGTATTAGCGGAAGAGCAAGAAACATAATCCACTGATACTGAATTGTAAATATATTCCCTCCTACATCCATAGGAGAAATTCCACCTATTACAGACAATAGATATTCCATGCCATGGGAAAGCCCTGTTCCTATTATCGGAATTAATTCCTTGATTTTCCATAAAATAATGGGAACAATATTAGTGGACATAAAAAACATATACACAATAACAAATATCATATACGACAGAATAAGTCTTTTCTTGTTGTCATAAGCTAAATACATTATAATTCCTAAAACAACAAAAATAAGTCCACCTTCCGTTGTAAACACACTTCCCAAAAGAGCTGGTATCAAATAGAAGCATGTTGTTTCCGTATACATATTACTAATTGAACTCAGATAACCACATACTATACATACAATAACTTGATAAGTGATATATAAACTTAGTACTTTTATCCAGGAAACAGCCTTTTGGTTTTTTCTTAATTCTAAGATATAACATATGCATGCAACGATAAATAATGTTCTAAAGAAATTTAATTCAATTTGTGTACTCATTTGAATAACAGCCATCACAATATTTGCTAAATATAGCCTCAATATATACATCCGCTTAGAACTAGTATACTTTACGCCATTAACAACACCAAAAATAAAAATAGGTGCAGCGATTCGTCCTATCCAATGTAACGGTAAAGACATTGGCAAATCAGGAAAGAAATAAGCTATATGGTCTAAAAACATAGCAATCATAGCTATTATTTTTAACTGAAATATATTCATTAACAATACTCCTTGATTTTATTTTAAAAATATGATATTACAAATTAATCAAAAAAACAAGGTGAAAGGAGAAATTTCATGTGTAAGATATCCAAAAAAAATATTTTCGCTTCTTTATTGGCAGTGTCTATGATTTTCACAATGATGTCGACAACTGTTGTTCATGCTCAGTCAGTTAAAGATGGAAGTAATGAGGTAACCGTTACACCAAATGTTGGAGTTTCTTATGTTTCTCCAGAAGAAACTATTGAAACAAGAGGTACATCAAGACCTAGTAAGGTATGGAACATCAAGAGTAAAGGGCAATACGATTTTGCTGGTTCCTCTCATTATCAAAACATGTATACTAATTATAAGTTTACAGGAAAAACGAGTTATAAGGTTTATGTAGAGAACACCGGAGATAATCCAATTACTGTGACAGCTAAAAGGCTTACTAAGACTTATGGCTCTACAAAAATTAGTGCTGGTAAAACTGGTTCTTTTGAGTTTTCTAATATTAAAAGCGATACTGAGTTTTATATTGTTTTTGAAGGAAATGGATACTCATTTAGCGGATATGTAAAATAACTTAAATACAGAAGAGAGTAAACGTTATGCTTGCTCTCTTTTTATATTAGAATCCTCCAGCTGCTACCCCTATGTAGAACAAGCTCATACTGCGATACCTGAGTCGCCTTTGTCTGATTATTAAGAAATTATACGGCAACGCGTGCTTTCACATTGCTTGTCTGTTCTCTCTTAAATTTCTTCTTTTTCTTATATTTTCGTTGTTTTCATCACTTGCGTTATCTACAACCTCCATGCCCCGGGTCAATTACAATAACGGTGGAATTAGTGTTTTTGCCGGTATTTTTTGCAAGAGCACAGACACCTCTTCCGAGGTAGAAGGACAGAATAAAGAGAGCTAAAATAAGACAGTATTTGTTTTTCTTAATAATGTACATATATTTTTTCATATAAGATACCTATAAAAAACCCGATGCACATAGAAGGCATCGGGTGTGTTTGTATATTATATGATTGGCTGATATCATTTATAACCTATAAAAGGTACAGAGTTAGACTGTAGCTGTAAAGGTACGGCCTCTTTCAGTAAGCCTTAAGCAATCAGTCCAGATATTTGATAACAGTATCCCAGACAGATGAATTCTCAAAGCCAAGCTTCCAGAATGCTGCACCGGCGAGCTTATTGTCGTCGACGAGCTTGAGCCTTTTCTCTAAAGATGTACTGTCCTCGAGCCATACCTTGTACAGCTTGTTGGATACAGACCACTCAGCGTAGTTCTGACCGGATTCCTCATCAAGAGCAGCAGTGGCATTGTTTGTGGCAAGCTGTGCTGCAGCTGCGTCCATACTATATACCTGTGAGGCAACAGTGTACTTTGACTGATCCTCAGTATCGGTTACGGCATCATCGTCCTCCTTTGGAGTGAGCTCCCATATTCTGGTATAAAAAGGCATGCCGAGAATAATCTGGTCAGCGGGAACCTCCTTCAGAGTGGATTCAACACCCTCAGTTACCCAAGGAATAGAAGAAACTGAGCCGGCATCAGAGCCCTTATAGTGTTCATCGTATCCCATAATTACAATATAATCGGCAAAGTTTGCCATATCAGAGCGATTGAAGAACTTGTTGAAGCTGGCAGGTACTGTGACATCAACTGAAAGTGATATACCGTTATTGTGACACTTTATGGCGAGCTCTCTGATAAACTCAATGTAAGAGTCTCCATATGCTGCTTCTGTGATATTTTCAAAGTCAATATTTACACCATCAAGCTCATAGTTAAATGCAGCCGACATAATCTGATTGATCAGGGTAGTTCTCGTGGATGTATGTGTGAGCACATATGCTGCATCTACATCAGTATTTTCAAAGTTGCTGAACAGTCCCCATACCTCGATGCCCTGGGAATGGCAGTAGCTGACATAATCCTTGCTTGCTATATCTGCCAGATTACCGTTGTTGTCATTTAAATAAAACCAAGTTGGTGACATTACATTTATGCCCTTGGTTGATGAAATTACCTGGGGCACTTTACTGTTTGCTGACTGGCTTGTTACCTGATTCCAGGCAAGACAGATATCCTTATCCTTCTTGATATGCGTAAAGGTCTCTTCCTCATAGTCAGGATTCGTAAGCTTAGTTTTTTTGCTCTCGGACAGAGCCTTGCGCTTTATATATCCAATAACACCATCCTCAGTGGCAACCTTATCCCATTTGTCACCGGAATCAAGAATAGTAATCTTGTCATCCTTTTTCACCTCTTTTAGAATAGGGCTCTTTATGCCGCCCTTCACGCGGACCTGGGTAGACTTGTTTACAGTGGCACTGTCTATTTCATCCCATTTGCTTGTGATGACGATGCGTGCCGGGTCATCATATGACTTAAAGGTGATATTGGAGTACTGTTTTACATAGTCTAAAGCGATAAGCGCAGAGTCAGAGGTGGCTTTCACAATCGGATAGCCAAAGTCATTGGTCTGCTTGGTGACACTGTAGCTATTGCTGTCAGCCGCCGCTGAGATGATATCAGATGCGGTTGTGTAAAGAAGCACATTCTCATTTGCATCCCAGTAAAATCTGGAATTTAATGAGTCGTGAACAAATTTGTAATCAACGTATATTTTTTTATCTATTATTTTAGCCTTGTAATCGGATAGCTCATTATCTACAATGAGAGCAGCCTCATCATCAGAAGAGATATTGAAATACTCTTTAAGATCCTCTGTCTTTTTCGTAGGGGTGTATTTATTGATAAGAGCAGTTATACCCATTATTATTACAACGAGGATAATAAGTCCGGTTACTATAAGTGCAGGCAATAATTTCTTTTTCATGTGTAAAAATCCTTTCCTATTATTTGGTGTCGAAATTGCTTAAGCTAATTATACCATTGTGAAAAAGCATATTCAAATAATATGAAATAAATTTGTAATAAATTAAGAAATTTGTTTATGCATTTTGGCGCGGAAGGAGCAAAAGCTTCCCCCGCGCACATACCTTTTCTTTTTAAAATATGTCTTTTGGTTGTCTTTTTGCATTTAAACGGGGTAAAGGACCAAAAATATGCTGACATCGATTTCTTGTATAATTGAGAAAAAATGATATTAATCATTAATTATTGATAGTTTATAGAAATTGATATTTCCGGAGCTTTCCACACCCAATTTAATTGCTGATTTTTAGTTTCGTTTAATTTGATAAAATATCTGTAAAAATTCCAAT
>OHOJ01000343.1_pt1 | contig 17581 bp, 7 predicted proteins | sample 1569791 | NCBI WGS metagenome assembly OHOJ01 (sample SAMEA3879542, study PRJEB24766) | human gut metagenome | biome: human-associated habitat; feature: feces | place: USA | collected 1985/1987
AAGTAGATACAAGTGCTTGGAATGAAATAAAAGTTGTAACAGAAAATATGGAAGCTATCTATGAAACTTATGAAAGTTTGAAAGAAAAATCAAAACAAAATGAGGTAAAAAATGAAAACGAAGGCAAAAAAGTTTTCACATAAGCTTCTGGCATTATTTATGGCAGTGCTTATGGCAGCTTCCTGCTTTACCGGTGCTTTAACTGCTTATGCTGATACTATGAGCAGTGAAAAGACATATGCCGACGAGTCAATCGAATATAACGATTTGGCGTGGGCTATTCTTTCCGATGAACAGGTAGCTACAGCTTTACTTGACTATGCTGATTTGATGCTTTCCGAATACGGTCCGCAGATTGATAAGCTTCTTGAAAACCTTCCATCAAGTATTACCCAGTATATCACATGGGACAGCAACAGCCGTACCCTTAAGCTTAATGCTTTTGGTCTTATTAAAAAAGACATTCCGGTACGTACTCACAGTGTTGATGAAATTTTCTATACACTTAGGGGTGTCGCTGATCTTCTTAATCAATACGGTAACTTACTCGGTGATGCCGGCAACCTTAACTTTAAGGCTGTTGCTACTAAGGATTGGAATATCACAAGAGAAACTGCATCTTCAACTGATATTTTAAGAAGCGTAATCGGTATTTTCCAAAACCTTTCTTGCGACTATAACGGCGCTGATATTTTAGGCCAGGTGCTTAGAGGTAACTTTAATCTTGGTACTCTCGGCAATGTTGCAAACCTTGACGTATACAAAATTATTGGTAACCTTTTGGGCTTTACAGATACGAAGTATAAAACAAACTTAGTATACAATGTTGCTCAAAACCTTATTTTCCAATATACTAATTGGTATACAGAAGATGAAATTAATAATTTCAAGAACGGTACTGCAACATGGGTTTATGATGACCAGCTTATTAATAAACTCACAACAGAGCTTCTTGATAAGATTAGTGTACTTGTTACATATAATCAAGAATACACAGATGCTGATTCGCAAACAGCAATTCAGGATACATCGGCTACACGTTATTTGAAGATTAAAGCTGAAATGAAGGCAAGCGGTTCTGACTATGCTACTGCAGCTGCAAAGCTTGGTTATGACCCTAACCTTATATATTCAGATGAATTTAAAGATGATGATGGTAATCCTCTTAACGTTCTTCTCTTTGCTTACGGTGCTCCTGACAAAAACGGTTATGCAACAGCATCAACCACAAAGGTAACACTTAAGGCAACCGATAATCTTTTTGATTTCGGTTACAGAGCTCTTGACCTTGCTTGGGATACAGTTCTCAAGGGTACAGTCAAACTCCTTCACGTAAATGACGGATTTGATAAGGGTCACGGCGCTAACTTTGATAACAACTATTATTATTTCTTCGACCAAAAGGGCGAGTGGAATGATAATGATGTTGCTGCAAACTATACACAGGCTAAGCTCGATCAATGGGCAAATGCAGTATATAAGGATTATAAGTTTGATTCAGCAAAGGATTTCCTTGCTTATGTTAAGAAGACGGTAACTTATGACCGTACAGCTGCCGAGGACTCAACAGGTTCTTGGAAAGATATTGACGCAACGAGACTTTTCGCTAAGTTAAGATACAGCCCACTTGCTGATTACGGCTTTAACGTAACAACAGGTCCTATCAATCTTTACTTTGCAGAAACAGGTACTCCAAACCTCGATAAGTTCTTTAGCGAAAGCTATTCAAAGTACAGCTCAATGGTAGCAGGTTTTAATGACGCACTTGTTGCAGCAGTTAAGGACTTGTTCCCACAGCGCGACAACGTTATCGGTACACGTCCTGAAATGACAACAACCGGTGATTTTGCAACTATTGACGCAGCAGCAATTAAGTCAATCGTTTCAACACTCGTTGGCAACGCTTGCAAGATGGTTCAGTACACAGCAGACGCTACAGATGCTAACATTCTTAAAGCTTTCTACGCAAAGAACGGCGCAAGCGCTGCTCTTACAGAGAAGAATCTTGAAGCAGCAATGATTCCTATGCTCGTTGCTTGCATTGGTCAGGTAAATCTTGGCGCAGGCAAGCTTGAGAAAATTATCCATCCTTCTGATTGGGACGGATGTAAGGACGCAGAAGCAGTAGCTTATGTATGCCTTAAGGAGTATTTATCATACTCAATGCCTAACAAGGATTATTCAAAGCTTGTTAATATTGGCAGCGACGGAACAATCAATGCAACACTTGAAGGCACAATTCTTCCAATGGCTCGTGACGCAGTTGCTTATGTAATTGAGGCTTACGTTCCTCTTGAGGACGAAAACGGCAATACTTGGAAGACAGAGTCAGCAGCTGTTGATTCTAAAACAACACTCTTTGACCTTCTTAATTCTGTAGTTTGCTACTACGGCGGCGACCATGCAATGGAGAAGGCTGTAAATAAGGGCGAAAGAGCTATGGGCGTAGGTGCTCTCCTCGGTATTTGTGATGGAAACGGCAACAGCCTTATCACAACAAAGAATACTCTTTGGGAAAACATTAATGCAATAGCTAATAAGCTTATGCCTGTTCTCGGTACACTTCAGGGTACAGGTTATGCTAAATTCAATTCAGAGGAACTTATTTGGAACAACATTGTTCTTTCATTCCTTGATATTGGTAAAGAAAATTCAAAGACAGGTCTTTGCGGCGTATCTAACTTCCTTAACCAGTTATTTACAATCGTTTCTGCAGAGCCTATCCAAAAGACTTCAATCGTCGTAACAATTTATGATTTACTTAAGGATCTCATTAACGGATTGTTTGGCGCACGTTACAGCGGACAGAGCTTTAAGACAATCGTTCCTGATGCTACAAGTGCTCATCCGTTTGATGATTTCTTCCAGGTTAAGGTACTCGCAGGTACAGACGGTAAGAACTTGGGTGCATTCCAGAAGCTTATCTGTAACTTTGTAGAGTTCGGCGGATACGGTACAAACGGTCCTAAGACCTACTCTGATTCTATTATCAGAGGTATTTGTTTCGCAGTACAGGCAGTTAACAGCTTCCTTCCTAATGCATTGACTACACTTGGTCAGCATCAGCTCAAGATGGCTACTGCTTCATTCGGTTCTAACACCGTAACAGGCTGTACTTCAGGTGAACCTTATGATGATGCACTTACTGTTACAAACAACTCAGTAGGTATCAATGCATCGTACATTAAGGACGGCAAGCCTACTCAGCTTTCACGTTACTATGTAAAGATTACAAGCGTGCTTCAATATGATGTTTATAATCCGGAAACTCCTGAGGAATTATCTTTCCCTGAAACTCCTATTGAGCCGGGTAAGAATGCTAAAATTGATATTTCAGTTCCATTCGAAGTTTCAGGTTCTGATACAACAAACACATGCCGTGTTGTTGTAAATTATGATATCGTTGATGATCAGGGCAATGTTCTTTATGGAGGCAATACTGTAACAGCTTATAAGCTTCTTACAAGTGAAGTAAGCTTCAGAAATGCTCTTTATGATGCTGATTATAACTTCAACACTACATTCCAGCAGACAGACGGCACTGACAGAGAAGAAAACGGTGTAACCGTTCATTCTCTTACAGGTATCGGCGGTAATATCTCTGCAAACTATCCTGATAAGATGGTTATCGCTTCTAACAAGCTTAACGAAATCGCTCAGTATTCATTCTTTATGAAGGGCGGCAGTAAGGAAAAGAGTATTGACGGTGTATTCTTCTTTGACAGAAAATCCGGCTATGAATCAAATAACCTTACTACTGCAGCTAAGTCATTCGATGATTCTAATTTAACAACAGTAAATATCGGCGAAAATAACGCTATTGCTCGTTGGGATAAGTCAACAGGTGATCTTCTTAAGATTGGTATGTATGACTATCGTGTAGAAACATCTGCAGGCTCAGGCGAATTCGGCGAATGGCAGCGTAACCGTACAAACGGTTCTACAGGTAGCGGCCTTGGTGCTGTTGACTACTACAGAGGTTATACTTCTGAGGAAATCGGTAACATTTCAAAGCAAAATGAGGGCAAGGAGATTGAAACAAGAACTCACGTTGCATTCACTCTTCAGGAAGCACTTGATGCTAAGATTATTGCCGGTTACCATATCAATGAAAGCGGTATTTATGATACAATGTATCTTAAGACCGGTGGTAAATATAACTATGATAACATCTTTAATATGGTTACACTCGGTACCGGTATTGATGCTATCTATATAAATACCTCAAAGCAAACATTTGGTTCAAATGCTGTTAATAACTACAGACCGTTTGGTTTCGACGGTGAGGCTACTGTTAAGACCGGCACTTATGATGTTAATGTTAACTTCTATAATTCAGGTTCTTATAAGACAGGCAGCTTCCAGCTTGTTATCGGTGAAAGCGGTTCAGCCGGCTCACTTGATAAGAACTATAAAGAACTTGCCAATATCATGGCTAACTATAAAACATCCGACTTCAAAGAGGATGCATCTATCGGTTCAGTTTATGATTTGGCTAAGGATGCTCTCATGAATGTACTTAGCGTTCAGTCAGCTCCTTACACTGCTGAATCAGCTCTTACTCAGTCAGATAAAACAGAGTATGCAGTTACAACTTCAGTTACAACTTCCGCAACAGGCGATCGTGCATACGTTCCTTACTCAACCTCTAACGAAACAGTAACATTTACTGTAAAGGGTACTCAGGTAAGCTACACAATCCCTGAATCGGTTAAAGCAACTGCTTATGTCGGTGGCACAGTAGACGCTACAACAGGTGCAACCAGTGGCGGCGTAAAGGGAATTTACTATTCCGATGAGAAATGTACAATGCCTATTTACTCACCAAAGCCACTTACATCATCAGATGTTAAGAATGGCAAGGATGCTGCATTGGCTAATGTAACACTCGGTCAGGACGGTAACTATTACCTTACTAACTCAGTTAAGTATGCTACAAAATGGGATCTCGATACATATCCTGGCGGCCCATGGCAGAGACCGACATCTACTCAGGATACAAACAAAGATAACGAGCCTCTTTATAATCAGGTTCAATATGTATACAGAAATGCTGAAGGCAAAAAGTGCAACTCAGGCGATAATTGGGCATGTAAGTTCCCATCAGCTGAGTATCAGCTCATTCCTAACTCAGGCGAGATGGACTCAGTAGATAATCGTGGTATTGCTACTCAGGCTAATGACAGACTTGAATATGTTCTTAGCGTAGTTAAGTCTCACCTTATCAGCTCATCATCAACACTCTACAATGAGATTTCTGAGCTTAGAAATGGTCTTGAAGAAATTAACTTTGATATTCTTACATATAATAAGATGGTAGAATATGCAAAGAAGGCTGAACAGCAGTATACAGTTGACGTTGATTACGTTGATGCAACAACAGGCAAGACTGTTGAAAGAAACGGTATGTCTTATGTTGACGCTGCTAAGCTTATGAATGACCTCAAGAATGCAGGTACTAAGTTTACTTATACCACAGCTTCTGAAGTATCTTCTGTTCAGGCAAAAGAATACGTTAAACTCTTTAACATATTCGCTTCTGCAGTTATTGAACGTGGTTACCAGGGCAAGCAGCTTGAAAGTGAAATCAAGTGTGCATCGGGTAATGCTTACTCAATGCTCAAGGCAACACCTGCTACATACAATGAAGACGGTACAGTTGCTACTGAAGCAACCGTATCTAAGAATGGCGGCGTAGCAGCTAACCCACGCTTTGGTTCATTTGATGCAACAGGTAAGCTTGTTAACGAAGGTGCAACAAAGTACTCATCAGCATCTTGGAACAGATACGTGAGAGCTCTTGCTGCCGCAGTTGACCTTGCTAACTATGGTAACGGTTCTTATAAGTATAAGAATTCCGGCACATTCAATATCAATGACCGTAAGAACTATGACGCTCAGCTTGCTAAGATTTACAATGTTGATACTGAACTTCAGGCAGCTGAAATCGGTCTTACCGAGTTTGAGAGCTGTGAGCTTACTGTAACTCCTGTTGCAGGTGCTACAGTAACAATCGACGGCGTTGCTTACTCAGGTCCTGTAGCTGTAGAAAAGGGTCAGGTTGTTTCAATCAATGTAACAGCAGAGGAAGGTTATACTCTTAAACCTGAACTTACTGTTAACGGCGACAAACTTACATTTGACGATACAGCAACAGCATTCCCGTATAAGCTTACTGTTACAGGCAATACTACAATCGTTCCTTCGGTTGAGTCATTGGCTCCGTCAACTCATAATGTTACTGCTTCACTTGTTGTAGCAACATCTTCAAAGGGTGCTACTAACAATAAGGGCGTAAACGGAACATATAAAGTAACTGTTTATGACAGTGCAAACACTCCTGTTCTTGAAAAGCCATTTGACCTTACAACTGCTGCAAACGAGATTAGTCTTGACCTTGCACCTGGCACATATACAGCAACAATTACTTCTGACTTTGCTCTTGCACGTACAGTAAGCATTGTTGTTGGTGACGCTGATATTGCAGGTCATGCAATATCAATGATTGTTTGCAACTATAATAAGGATAGCGGTGTAACTGCTGCAGATGCTACTGCTGTATATTCAGCTGCTTCTAAGGCTACCGATCTTCGTTATGACCTTAACGGTGACGGCTCGGTAACCGGTGCGGATGCTACAACTGTTTATGCTATTGCATCTTCAACTATTGCACTTCCTGATGTTACTATTAAGTAATATTAGTTTCTATACTTCTTAGGGGCGAAAGTCCCTAAGAAGTTTTACTTGAAAATTACGATAACTTGTGTTATCATTTAATTAAGCAGAGCTATGGCTTTGCTTTGTCTTGATATATTCGGCTTTTGCCGTTTATATACTATGCCCGCTTTGGGCGGGGAGGCTATGGGCAGTTTCGTTTAGTAAATATTTAATGTTTCACGGTGTTTGGCTTTTGCCAAAGTTGCTTGGTTTCATATTTTTATGTTTTCTGACCGATTTTGTCTTTGCCCTTCACGGCGATTCTGCTTCTCCCCAAATTAAGCAAATTTTTTCAACAAGGAGGTAACACCAATGAATACAATTGCAAAAAAACGAGTAGGTGTTATTTTCGGTACACTTGCGTTTTTGGTTTTTGTTGCGCTTGTTGTGTGCCTTCCTCGTACTTCGTATGCTGCTGCGCTCGGAACGGAGAGCCCGAACGTTTATTGCACATACACAGATTCTAACGGCAAACAATACGACGGTGATAAGTTACCTGCCGGTACATATGACGTCAGCTTTTATTTAGAGGGCGTTACCGAGTTATCGGTTGTGCAGGTTACATCAACCTATTCTTCGGATGTATCGGTGCAGAGTGAGCCTAAGGCTCTTCTTTCTGATGAGGTTGCCGGCGTATCTTCGATGGGAACCGTAACGAATGATTCTAATTTGGTATTCGGCTTTGTTTCAGATGCTGACACTTGTTCATCTGTAACAAAGGACGGCACGTTGCTTGCAACCTTCTCGGTTGCTTTTGCAAAGGATTGTGACGCCGCTGATGTTATTTCGGTTTCAACAGACCCAAATAAGACTTTCGTTTTGGCTAATTATAATGACGGATTTGACGATGAGTATGCTCTTGTTACCAAATCTGCCGATTATCCCGGTTCTCTATATTTAATGACCTGTGACGTTTCACCGTCAACCGGTCATAGCGTAAACGGCTCGCTTGTTATTATGACAAATGCGAAAGGCGATACTGCCAATAAGCCTGTTTACGGTGAATATACGGTTAACGTATATTCCGATTCAGCTCGTACCGAGCTTGTCGGTACAACCACATCATCTCTTAAAGATGGTGTAAACGCTTTCTCTATTGATTCGTTAAAGGACGGAACATATTATCTTTCAATCTCATCTGATTATGCAATAACTCGTAATGACGTTACCGTTATTGTAAACGGTGCCGATATTACTAATGCGGTTATTCCTATGATGGAATGTGATTTTAATAAGGATGGTATAATTACAGCTGCCGATGCAACAAGTGTATATCTTTTTGCTTCAAAGAAAACGGATTTATACTATGACCTTAACGGTGACGGCGTTGTAACAGGCGCCGATGCAACAGCAATTTATGCATGTTCATCCGGTTCCGGTTATTATAACGGATTAGAGATAAAGTGATTTTTTTCAAAATAAATAAAGGGGATTTCTAAGTGAAAAAGACATTTAGAAAAGCAATAGCTGTTCTTCTTGCAGTTCTTATGGTTGCATTCTCCGTTCCGTTTTCTGCTTTAGCAGGTACTCCTGATGCACCGGATATGTTCGGTGAAACAAATTATACTGTTACTAAAAACAGAAAATGGTGGGTTGATGACGGCGTTGATACAAGCCTTTCAAAGCTTCAGTCAACTCCTGAATATTGGAGCTATAACAGCGACGAAACTTATAACCAAATGGGTTCATGGAGTTTAAGCTTCGGTGGTCGATTTGAAGATTATGGAAATAGTGGCTATGAAGACCATCGTAATGACTATAAGCCTGTAATTGCTGCAACAGTATCTTCACAGGGTACTAATGCAGGTATGAAAGAGGCTATTGCAAAAGTTAAAGATAAATCAGATACAAACGCAATTAAAAACTATGCTGCATCATACTTTCAGAATTACTATGGCATGGATGCGTCACATACTTATGAAGCCGTTAAGACAGCTAAAAATATTCTTAACCCTGCAACACTTAAGGCAGGCGATCGTATTGCTGTAACAGTTGAATTTGGCGGTTTTGACGTTCTTCAAAACGGTCAGTTCAAGGGTAAGTTCAATAAGGAATACCTTAAAGCTGCAGCTTATTCTTCAAAGCCATCACGTGGCGATACATGGAAGGCTGTTTCTTCAGGTGCTGCAGGTTGTATAGCCGATGGCACTCAGTTTTATCCTACAGCGTTAGCCTTTGCAGGAAACAATGTAAATGTTGAAGATGGTACATTCTATGGTGCAGTTACAGGTAAGGCTGCTGTAGCAGGTGATCAGTCAGTATCTAACTTTATTGGTACTGCAGACGGCGTAAAACCATTCGGTAAGTATGGTATTGTTTCTTTTGTATATAGTTTTGAAGTTCTTCAAGACTGTGACCTTTCCGAAGTTTTTAAATTTGATACAGACATTAAAGGTACAGAGTTTGAGCCTTACTACAGAACTTCACTCGACGGTACTGGTGAACCGAATAACACTAATGCTGTAAATCCTGAATTGTTCCTTATTACACATGACGATACAGATAGCACCTTTGCTAACTGGGCATTAATTTGGACAGATTATGCAAAGGATTCAACACCTGAAGCTAAGACTTATACTATTACATTTAATGACATCAACGGCAAGCCTGTTGATACGCAGACAGTTAAAGAAGGCGAAACTCCAACAGTTCCTTCAACAAATACTGCTGCAACTGTAAATTATAAGAGCGATAATAAGCACGAAGTAACAACTTACTCATGGCCTGCAGTATCAGCTGCTACTGCAGATGCAACTTACAAAGAGGTTGCTACTACAGCTGAGGAAAAATGTGACATTACTTATGCAGAGACAAGCAAGCATACACTTGTTTCAGGCACTGTTCTTACAGGAACATGTACTGTATGCGGTCATGTAGATACTCAGACTAAGGACGATAAGCTTGACGGTACAGCTTACTATGCTGCACTTGATGCTGCAAAGGCAGTTGACGGTACTAAGTACACAGCTGAATCTTATGCTAAGGTAACAGCTGCTCTTGAGACTTATGCTCAGGCTAAGGTAGAGGCTTATACAGATCAGGCACAGGTAACTGCTGCTGCAACTGCTCTTGAAAATGCAGTTAAGGGTCTTGAGGCTCTTCCGACATCAGATGTTTATACTTACACATTCAACGGTGGTAAAATTCAGACTGTAACAGTTGATAAGGGCGCTACTCCTACAGCTCCTACTAACACCGCTCCTGAAACCAAGGATAATAAGAACGGCACTCATACAGTAACAACTTACACTTGGGAAAAGACAGGCGAATTCACATTTGCTGAAAAGGCTAATGCTGATACTAAGGATTGTACTTACGGTGAGTACACAACTGTAACTGCTTCTACAATTGCTAAGGCAGGTACTGAAAAGGCTACATGCTCAGTATGCGGTCACGAAAATGTAAGAGACCTTGCTAAGCTTGATGGTACAGCTTACTATGCTGCACTTGCTAAGGCAGAGGCTGTAAAGGCTGACGATTACACAGCAGAATCTTATGCTAAGGTAACAGCTGCTCTTGAAGCTAACGCTAAGGATACTGTTGAAGCTTATACAGATCAGGCACAGGTAACTGCTGCTGCAACTGCTCTTGAAGATGCAGTTAAGGGTCTTGTTCTTGTTGAGGTTTATACAATCACATTTACAAACGCTGCAGGCACTGTAGTTGATACTCAGAAGCTTGCTGCAGGCGCTACTCCTGTAGTTCCAAAGGCAAATACTGCTGATACAGCTGCTACACCGGCAGGTAATAAACAGCACAGCCATACAACTTATAGCTGGCCGGCAGTTTCTGCTGTAACAGCAAACGCTAACTATGACGAAGTTGCTAAGGTTGTAACAGAAGATTGCACAAAGGGTACACCTGTTGTAACAGAGCCTACACTTGATAAGCCGGGTTCAGAAGTTACAAGCTGTACAATTTGCGGTCAGGTTCTCGAAACTAAGGTTCTTCCTCAGCTTAAGGGTTATGATATCACAGTTACTAAGACTGCTTACGGTACAACAACTCTTAACAGCGAGGACGCAACAAACGGTAAGACTACTAAGGTTCTTGCTAACTCAACTGTAACTCTTACAGCTCAGGCTAATGAGGGTGCAGAGTTCGTAGGTTGGAAGGTTGCTAACAAGCTCGTTTCAACTAACGAAACATATTCATTCACAGCAGTTGCTGATACAGAGGTAACTCCTGTATTTACAGAAACAGCTGAAACAACATTCGTAGTTGTATTCATTGATATGTACGGTAACGTTGTATCAACTCAGGAAGTAACAAGCGGTGCAAACATTAAGGTTCCTGCAACTGCTCCTATCTATCCTGGTTATACATTCAAGGGCTGGGCTCTTACAAACGATGAGATTACCGCTCTTACAGAAGGTAAGACCATCAGAGCTATCTATGAAAAGGATGCTACTCAGACTTACACAGTTAAGGCTGCAGGCGCAACAATCACAGTTAACGGCACTGACTACACTGACAAGGCTGAAAATGTTGCATATGACGCTAAGGTAACAGTTACTAAGGCAGGCGCAACATCATGGACAGTAAACGGCGCAACAGTTGGTTACGGTGAATCATACTCATTCTTCTGTGCTTCGGATATCGAACTCACAGCAGTTACAAAGGCTGATGACACTTCTAAGACTCAGGTTGCTATCGTTTCAACAACTCGTCCTTCAGCTACAGATTGCGACGTTCTCTTTGTTGCAACACGTACTGTTGCTGATAATGAGACAGTATATAGCCAGGGCTTCGTATACGGTAAGAATGTAACAGCTTCAGACCTTACACTTGAAAACGTTGGCAATACCGCATCAGGTACAAATCCTGGTAAGGTTAGAGTTATTTATAACAGCATCAACGCTTCACAGATTGGTTTGAACTACGGTCTTACTGCAAAGACAGGCGTTGCCGGCGCAAGAGCATTCGTTGTTACTAAGGATGCAGATGGTAATGTTCATACTTACTATTCAGAACCATCACTTTACGACTATAATGCTTAATTAACACAATTTAGAAAAGCTTTCACCTCTGCCTTAAGGGGTGGAGGCGAGCTTTGATAAATTAAGGAGGACACACCTAATGAAAGAGCTTTATACAAAGCCGGTGTCAGAGGTTAATGAATTTTCTCAGACAGCTGATGTTATTACTACATCCGGTGGTACTGACTGGGGCTTCGGTGGACAGGACTAATCTGACACTTTGATTAAAGCATTTGGAGACGGCAGAAATGCCGTCTCTTTTTGCGTTTTAAAAACCTTGAATAAAAAAATAAGCTAAATATTAATCATTCCCGAATATGACATTTTACCTTTATTTGTATATTGACAAATAATTAACAAACATATAAAATGAAATTATAATTTATGACATAAGATGTATATTTTAGAGGGAGAATACTATGTCAAATAAGGAGTATGAATACAAATTCGATACTGTCAAGCCGCCTGAGGATAGGGTGTACGATGACAGAGTGATGCACTATTATGAAAATCATTCAAACGAGCCTGCACGGGCGTTAATTTTGGCACTCGGCAAGCATATTACAGACAGAGTTTTGTATAAATTGCCGTGGCTTCCAAAGGTAGGTAAAGAGCTTACCGTTAACGACCCTGAGTATTGGGGCCTTGCTTCAATTGTAACAGACGAGATGGCAGAGGTTGCCCTTAAGATGAAGGTGCACAAGGGTATGAAGCTTAAGGAAATTATAAAAGCTACAGGCAAAAGTGCCGCTTACCTTGAGCCGCTTCTTAAGGAAATGGCAAATGTAGGTCTTGTTGAATTTAATTGGGAAAATCCGGAGCATGAAAACCAATATATGCTTCCTATGTTCGTTCCCGGAAGCGCAGAATTCTTTAATATGAAATGGGATAATATTTGTGAGCATCCGCAGGTTGCAAATTTCTTTGAGCGAATGACTCAACTTCCACTTGAAGCAATTACGCCGATGGTGCCTCCGGGAGGCGCCGGAATAGGTATGCACGTTATCCCTGTTGAAAAGGCAATTTCAATGGAAAATCAGTCTGCTGATGTGGAACATATTTCTCATTGGCTTGATAAATATGACGGCAAATATGCGGCAGGCCCGTGTTCGTGCCGTTATAGCCGTGCAATGTGCGGCGAAGGTTGTGCCGATGACCCTGAGGATTGGTGTATCGGTGTCGGCGATATGGCGGATTACCTTGTTGAAACAAATAAGGGCCACTATATCACACGTGAAAAGGTTATGGAAATTCTTCAGCGTGCCGAGGATAACGGTTTTGTTCACCAAATTACCAATATCGACGGTGAAAATAAAATTTTTGCTATCTGTAATTGCCAGGTAAAGGTATGCAATGCGCTTCGTACCTCCCAACTTTTCAATACGCCTAATATGTCACGCTCGGCGTATGTGGCTAAGGTTGAGGCTAAGGATTGCGTAGCCTGCGGCAAGTGTGTTGAATTTTGCCCTGCCGGTGCTGTTAAACTCGGTCAAAAGCTTTGCAAAAAAGACGGCTCTGCTGTTACATATCCTAAGCAAGAACTTCCCGACGCAGTTAAATGGGGCAAGGAAAAATGGTCGCCTGATTATAGAGATAAAAACAGAATTAATTGCTACGATACAGGTACGGCGCCTTGCAAGACTGCCTGCCCCGCTCATATCGCAGTTCAAGGCTATCTTAAAATGGCGGCTCAGGGAAGATATACCGATGCTTTGGCTCTTATTAAAAAGGATAACCCTTTCCCGGCAGTTTGCGGCAGAGTTTGTAATAAGAGATGCGAGGAGGCTTGCACAAGAGCAACTCTTGATGAAGCAGTTGCTATTGATGACGTTAAGCGCTTTATCGCTCAAAAGGACCTTGACAGTAAAACAAGATATATTCCTAAAAAAGTAATACCTTCAAATAGGGGCGAGTTTAAAAATAAAATTGCCATTATCGGCGGCGGACCGGCAGGCCTTTCGTGCGCATATTATCTTGCACTTACGGGATACAGACCTATAGTGTTTGAAAAGAATGAAAAACCCGGCGGTATGCTTACTTACGGTATCCCGTCATATAAGCTTGAAAAGGATGTTGTTGAGGCGGAGATTGACATTATTCGTGCGCTTGGTGTTGAAATTAAATGCGGCGTAGAGGTCGGTAAGGATATCACTCTTGACGAACTTCGCAAGGATGGATATGAGGCATTTTATATTGCTATCGGCTGTCAAGGCTCAAGAAAATCGGGCTTTGACGGCGAAGACGCAGACGGTGTTATGAGCGCTGTTGATATTCTCCACGAGATTGCCGAAAATCACGACCTTGACCTTAAAGGAAATAAAATCGTTGTTATCGGCGGTGGTAATGTTGCCGTTGATGTTGCACGTTCAACTAAGCGTTGCGGCGCTGATGTTTTGGGTATGTTCTGCCTTGAAAGCAGAGAGGAAATGCCTGCGAGCGAAGAGGAAATTTTTGAAACCGAGGACGAGGGTATTCAAATAAACAACGGTTGGGGCGTTAAGGAAATTCTTGAAGAAAACGGCAAAGTGACAGGCGTTGTGCTTAAAAAATGCACAAGTGTTAAGGATGCTAACGGCAAATTTAACCCTCAGTATGACGAAAATGATACCAAAACAATTGAATGTGACCGTATTTATCTTTCAATCGGTCAGTCAATTGAATGGGGTAATCTTATCGACGGTGAGGCGGTAGAACTTGGCAGAGGTAACGCTCCTCAGGCGGACAGTCTTACTTATCAAACAGCGCAAAAGGATATTTTCGTCGGCGGTGACGTTTACACAGGCCCTCGCTTTGCCATTGACGCTATTGCTGCAGGCAGAGAGGGTGCAGAGTCAATCCATAGGTTTGTTCATTTCAACGCAAGCCTTACAGTCGGCAGAAACAGACGTGATTTCATAATGCTTGATAAGAACGATATCCTTGTTGACAGTTACGATAATTCCTCACGTCAAATCCCGAATATTAATAAGAAAATTGACGCTAAATCTTCGTTTAAGGATGCTCATCTTCCCCTTACAGAGGAACAGGTTAAAAAAGAAACTGCACGATGTCTTGGCTGCGGCGCATCCGTTGTTGACGAAAATAAGTGTATAGGCTGCGGAATTTGTACTACCAAGTGCGAATTTGATGCAATTCATCTTTTTAGAGATAATCCCGAATGTAGCACAATGGTTAATTCAGATGACAAGATGAAAGCAATTTTGCCTTATATGATTAAGCGTAATTTCAAGATTAAAAAAGCTCAAAAGGCTAAAAAGGATTAATTATGCACGAACTTGGTATAGTTTTTCATATCATTAACGAAATTGAAGATGTAGGCAAGGAAAATGAGCTTAAAACGGTATCGTCCGTTACGGTTGAAATAGGCGAGGTTTCGGGTGTGCTGCACGATTATCTTGAGGATTGTTGGAAATGGGCTTGCTCAAAGAGTGAGCTTATGAATGGGGCAGAACTTAAGGTAGAAGTTATCCCGGCAGTAACGTATTGCGAAAGCTGCAAGGGCGAATACAAAACCGTAGAGTATGGTAAAATTTGCCCTTACTGTCAAAGCGAAAAAACCTATCTTCTTTCGGGTAATGAAATTATGATAAAGGAAATTGAGGCACGGTAGCATATTAATGCGCTCTGCCTTGATGATATGATTTTTATTTAACTTTTTTAGAGGAGGAAAATGACAATGTTATTCCAAATTTACGGCGATATGGCCGGCTGGCAACTTCTCGGCTGGGTAATGGTCTTTGTCGGTCTCGTCGTTATGAATGAAATTGCAAGGCGAACAAAAGCAGGCGGAATTTTTTGCTTCTTTGTTTTACCGGCAGCACTGACGGTATATTTCATTGCAATTTATATCGGTGCGGCTAAGGGTGCTGATTGGGCACTTCAAAATGATACCTATGTTCATATGAACAGCTGGTTCCATTATGCAAAGCTTTATGCGGCAACAGCAGGTTGTATCGGCTTTATGATGCTTAAGTATAAATGGGGCGTCGGCAAAAAAGATTGGTTTAAGGTGTTCCCGTTTGCAATCGTCGCTATCAACATTCTTATCGCAGTCGGTTCTGACTTTGAGTCGGCAATTAAGGGCGGAATTTCAGGCGGCTGGTGGCTTTCGTCTGAAAATGTATGGCTCTATGGCGGCTGGTGGAACTGGGTGAACGGTATCGCCGGTATTATAAATATTTTCTGTATGACAGGTTGGTGGGGTATCTATTCCTCAAAGAATAAGCAGGATATGCTGTGGCCTGATATGACGTGGGTCTTCATCATCGCTTATGACCTCTGGAACTTCTGCTACACCTACAACTGCCTGCCGACTCACTCTTGGTATTGCGGCCTTGCACTTCTTCTTGCTCCTACGTTTGCAAATGCATTTTGGAATAAGGGCGGTTGGATTCAAAACAGAGCTAACACGCTTGCACTTTGGTGTATGTTTGCTCAGGTATTTCCGCTTTTCCAAGACAAGAGCCGCTTCTCGGTTCTTACATCCGTTTATGCAGACGGATACATGGACCCTACAGTTCCGCCAACAAACGCAGACCCTAAAATGCAAGGCATAATTGCCATTATTGCCCTTGTGGCTAATGTTTGTGTATTTGCTTCTATTATTAAGCGTGCAAAGGAACAAAAGAAAAATCCTTATAAAAACGAAATATTTACTGACCAAAAAGATTATAAGCTTGCACTTGAAAGAGCAGCTGAAAAGGCTCGCAAAGCAGCTTAATCTTCATAAAAATTCAAAAAACAACGCCGTCGATTATTCGACGGCGTTTTAAATTATTTATGAAGTGGATAAACCGTGCCTCGTTGTCGCTGACTCCGTATCATTCAAAATCTGCCGTACAGTTGTGTGTCAGATTTTGAAATAAACCGTAGGGGCGACCATCGGTCGCCCGAATAATACGTATAAAAATATCTTGACAACCGTTTTTTAACGTGCTAAAATGTCTTTACAAATTAAAAATGTAAACCGTTGAAACGGAGATAAAAACGAGATACGAACTTACAGAGAGTCCTCGGCGCTGAAAAGAGGGCAGTAAACGGCTTGTTAAATGGACCGTTGAGGGTACGGTGAAAGGCTTAGGCTTATTATCCCGTAACGTGATGACCTACGTTAGTGGTCGGAGATATGATAGTATCTTGCAAAGTGTATGGTAACCCATAAATCAAGGTGGCACCACGGAAAGTAATTTTCGCCCTTGGTAATACGTAAGTATTGCCGAGGGCTTTTTTGTTGCCCTTTTGCAAGAGGAAAGACAAGGGAAAATAAAATGAAAATTCATCCATCTGTTGAAGAAATTAAGGAAAAATATCAAAACTTCAAAACTGTTCCCGTCAGCACGGAGATAGAAGCTGATGTTTCAGCACTCACGGTTTTGAAAAAGCTTAAAAACGTAAGCTTACATTGCTATATGCTTGAGTCAAACGATGATGCCAACAACACGGGGCGTTACACCTTTTTGGGCTATGACCCAAAGGCAGAGGTTAGCTGCACAAATTATAATGTAAGATTTATTGATTCGTTCGGCGTTAAGAATTATACAGGCGATCCGAGAAAATATATAAAGCAAATGCTTGATGAGCATAAAGCACCTAAAATTGAAAATTTGCCTACTTTTACGGGCGGACTTGTCGGTTATTTCGGCTACGATTATGTAAAATACAGCGAGCCGAGCCTTAAGCTTGATGCCCACGACGACGGCAATTTCAAAGATGTTGACTTAATGCTTTTTGATAAGATAATCGCTTTTGATAACCGTGAAAATAAAATTATTCTTATAGTAAATATTCAAACGCAAGAAGTTGACGAAAATTATGCAATCGCCTTAAAAGAACTTGAAATAATGAAAAATATTATTTTAAACGGCGATGAGGCTGAAAATGAAAAG